>Ga0160423_10003797_pt1 | contig 12528 bp, 15 predicted proteins | sample CRUFie14St8metaG_FD_108191 | JGI IMG/M metagenome (GOLD analysis project Ga0160423, IMG submission 108191) | Marine microbial communities from the Costa Rica Dome - CRUD Field 142mm St8 metaG | ecosystem: Environmental > Aquatic > Marine > Oceanic > Photic zone | place: Costa Rica: the Eastern... | reverse complement strand
TAAAATTCCAGAGATTTTAGACTCACCAGCTAAACTACCAGTCATTGATCCATAAGCCATTTTATCATTTAGATATTTCCAGTCAGTTTTATAGAAGTCATAAGAACCTCTTCTGAAACCAGTGAAACCTAAATTTAATGCCATATCTTCAGAGTTGTTAAATACACCGTATGATGTACCACCAGCACCGTAAGAGTTCATTGAAGCTAGCATGTCGTCCATAGCTAAGCTAGTAGCTCTATTAACAAACATCATATACTCTTCAATAGCACCTTGCTTGTCAAACTCAGCAAGTATTGCATCAAACTCAGCTAAATCAGTAGCAGCGTTAACACCAGTAACACCAGTAGTTACGTTACCTCTTGATTCGATAGCAGCGAATAAACCTTCAGTACCTACAGTAGTATCTGTACCTGTACCTAAAGTGGTATCAACTGTAGTACCAGAAGCACCTTTTTCAGCTTCTAACATCGCCATTTCTACGTAATCAGTAAATCTAGATCTTGTATCAGCTTCAGCTTTTAAGTACCATAAGAAACCTGATTGTCCGTTTTCAGCAGAAACCTCTACCCATCCAATTCTAGATGCATCAGAACCTGATACTTCGTAGTAATCTTTCATGATAATTGGCTTATTTTGAAAAGTTTTAAATCTAGGCTCGTTAGCAGTTCTTGACTCTGTAACAGTAGCTCCAGCAGAAGCAGCGTTGTAACCAACACCTTTTGAAAACTCAGAACCATAAACTAATACAGTAGCACCTAAAGCAGCTGTAGAAGAATATCCTAAGTTAGCAGCGCCGTAAGGAGCTATAGTAATAAGGTCAAAGTCAGTACCGTCAATAGCAGTAACTAAACATTTGTGAACACCGCTTGAGCTAGAAACTATAATAGTATCATTAACTCTAATACCGTGTTGCGTACCGTTAGAAGATTGAGCAGTAGCATCACCAGATATACCGTTAGTAGTATCTGAATCTGCACCATCAATATCAGACTGTATTTGAATAGTTGTGCTACTTTTAACTTCACCTTTGTAAGATAAATGTAATCTACCTTGCTCAGACCATACAACTTGATCAGCTGTCATAGCCTCTTCTGCACCAACTTGATTAAGGAAACCAGAAATTGTTCTAGGTCCGAAAACCTCAGCTTCTTTCTCCATCAAGTCTGGCAGGTATTGTTGCGCCCAGCCTTCTCCAGCTGTTGACGCTAAATCTAAATAGTTTGTTGAAAGTGTTTGCTGTTGTGCAGCTGGAACACTATTTAACAAACCTCCAGGATTTGAAATTGCCATAATTTTTTAATTTTAAATTTGTTATTTATTTTCTGTTTCTAATTTTAAACTTAAAATCATTAGAGTTATCACCTAATACTCTTACTTTAACACCTCCAGCCTCAACTTCACCAAAAGCTTGTCTTGGATTCATATCAACATTTTTAGATTTAGCAATACTATTTTTTAAAGCATCTGCTTTACCTTGTTCGTAAAAGTGTTTTGCAATAGCATCAGCATTCATTGCTGTAAACAAAGACTTGTGATAACCCGCAGCATCTTCCATTTCATTGTTCTTGTTCAAGAACTTCTTGACAAAATTATTAATGTCGCTTTGAGTTTCTTTTACTTCGTTTGTATTTTTAACATTAAATCTATAACTTTTATCACCAACGTTATAATTAAAACCTTTAAAGTTTTTATTAAATATATTGTCAGTTTTTAACTTAAAAGTTTTAGATTGTTGTTCTACAACTTTTTGATTCTCTTCTGATTCTTTGTTGTATCTATTAAAAAAATCAACAGCTTTTTGTTGTTCTTGAGTCAACCTTGACCCAGCTTTGATTTCTTCATAGTATTTAGACTTTTGCCCGTCTAAGTAGGCTCTAGCGCTGGCAACTTGCTCTTTTAACGCTAATTTTTTTCTTTTTATATCTCTTTCTTCGTCTTCTTCTTCATTATAAGAAAACGAGTCTTCCATTAAAAAACTAATCTCTTCGTCATTAAGATGTTTTTTAGTTTGCTTATAATATTCTCTCAGTATAGTATTGTCATCGTAATTACTATAATCTTGATTAAGACGAACATAGTCTTCAACATTACCACCAGTTTCTTCCATGAAGTCCATGAGCTTTTGTATATTTTCTGGTAATGCTTGTCCAGTTTCTTGAGCTTCGACTATAGCTTCTTTAGTTTCTTCAACTAATTCTTCTGTTTTTTGCTCAACTTCTTCTTCAGTTACTTCCTCAAGAGTGGGTGTTTCATCTTGAACTGTGTCGGAGACTTCTTCTCCGGTAGGCTTTTCATCTGTTGTTTCGACGTTTTCTTCGAGTACTTTTTCGCTAGTTTCGGATTCGTCGCGTACAAGAATCTCATCTGTGCTTTGCTCTGGAACGGCATCTTCTTTTGTTTTTGGTGGTTTACTTAAATCTACTTTGACTATATTGTCTTCTTGTTTTATTTCTTTTTTACTAAGATCAACCTTAGTAATATTGTCTTTAGTAGCCTTTTCAGCTACTTCTTCTTTTTTATTTTTTGCCATAATATAATATAATAATAATTAATAATTTTCTAAATCAAAGGCTGCCCTTGTAAATTAAGCCTGCTTAATATATCATCACCTGCTTGCTCAAAATTTTTAGGTGCTTTTTCACCTTTTCTCTGATCAATTAACTCACTTTGTTGAGTTGCTTGTATTCTTGTTCTTTCGTCTTTACGATCTTCTTTTATTTTTTCTCTTTGTTGAATGTTTTTAGTTTCTAAACCTTTTAACTGCATGTCATATTGAAACTGTTGTTGCATTAAGTCTTTTTTTAATTGATTTTCAGCTTGCATTTTTTGTAGCTCAAGTTGAGCTTCTATTTGTGCTAAAGCGGCTTTAGTCTCAGTTAAAGCTTGTTGTTTTTGTATTTCTGCAGCGGCAGCCTCTTGTTGTGCTTGAGCATTAGCTTGCGCTTGAGCTTGTATATTAGCTTGTTGCATTTGTTGATCTAACTCTTGCTTCTTTTTACGTCTAACTTTTAATAACTGATTAGCAAGTTTTAAGTTTTTAATTTCTCTAATATCTATAGCATCTTCAAGATTAATACTTTGTTGAGCTAAAGCAACTTGTATGTTATTTTCAAGTATAGCTTTTTGCTCTTCATCTGGAGATAATTCTATAAATATACCAAAGTCATATAAATATAAGTTTTCTAACTCTTGTAAAGTTGCAACGTTGTGAACACCTATACTTTGTATAAAAGCTTCTTTTGTAGGTGAATACTCTATAATATCAGATATTCTTAACGATAAAAGCTCTGCAACTTCTGCTGTTAAAAATAAACCAGACTGTAATATATGTCTTGTTGCAGTATTACTATTAGCAGCCGCTAATTTTTGTACACCTACTAAAGCATTTTTATCAGGAGTACTACCGTCTCTAGCTTCGTTAAGCCCTGTAGTATCTCTAATCATTTGTAAATAATAATTGTAGTTACCTATAAGAGCGTTTATTTTATTACCACCACTACCACTTGTTATTTCTTGTATTGGTACTTTACCCGGATTCATATCTCCATCTTGAGTAAATGATCTACCAATTACACTACCTGTTTGGAAGAACATGTTTAAAGCTTCTTGCGGATTATAATTAGTACCATTACCTAAATCTATTTCAGCTAAACCATCAGCGTCAAGATAAACTCCGTCAGGTATCATACGTGATAATACTTGTTGTAGTTTTAAATGAGTAAGCTGTATCATATCTGCAAAACCAGTTATACGTCTTACTAGACTTTCTATTCTACCTTTATACATGCGAGGAGCAACTATACTGTAATTCATTTTTACTTTATTATAGTCGCTTTTTGGTCTAACCATATTTTTAGCCATCTCCCATTTCAACAACTTGTTTGTACCAAGTATTAAAGCGCCTTCATATACTACTTCAATAGCTCTTTGTAATCTTGTAAAATTACCTTCTTTGTTTTCTGGTGGATTAAAGCTATCATCTTTTTCTATAGCTTTTTCACCACCACTACCAGTTTCTTTTACTTTGTAAACTTCGTTCATATATGTTTTATAATTAAAATATAAAACTTGAACTTTATTGTTATCTATTTCTTTATATTGTGTAGAGCCTTGATCGTAGTTAGTTTGATGATAATTTTTGTTTTTAATTATATCTTCTAAATCTTCTTGCTCTAAAAACGGAAACTGTTTAGCTAACTCGTTTACAGGTATTTTTTTAACTTCACCTACATAGTATATATCATCAAAATAAGGTGATTCAGTATAAGAATAAACTAAATCAGCAGGATCTACATAATTAACAGTTAAACCTTCTGATGTGTTAAAATCTGTTTTTACAGCGCCAATACCTAAAACTGTTAAATCATAAAAAAATCTTTTTTTAGTTAACTCATAGTTATTGCCTTCTAACAAAGTTCTTATAGCTTGTTCTTCTGCTAATTCTATAGACTGCTTATAAGTTAACTGCATGTGCAAAGCTAATTCTTCTTCATTAGCTGGTAACTCTTGCACACTGCTTTGTCTAATGTCTGCGCCAAAATTTTCTTCAACGTAATTATTAAATTCTTTAGTTTTAATGTCTCTTAATATATTTTCCATATATTCAGTACGCTCACTAACACTAAAAGGATCTTGAGAATAACAGTTTATATCGTACATACGTTCAGCTAAACCGTTAACAACTATATCAACAAACTTAGGTATTATCGGTACAGGTGTCCAGTCTAAATTTAAATAAGACAAATCACCATTTATAGATAATTCATCTTTATATTTTTTTACCGACTGCTCACCTCTTGCGTATAGCCTTAAATTATGATAATTATTTTTTTGTGTTGTATATCTTGTTTGGTTATAATCGTTGTAAAACCACTCTGTTTCAATAGCTTTAGCAACTCTTAATCCATAGTCATAGCTTAACTTTTCAGCATCGCTTACAACTTGACTTGGAAAATAACTTTTTACCGCAGACTCTGCCATATATTTATTTTATTATTTTAGAATTATAACCAGTATTACTATATCTGGATATGTTTATGTTTAATTTTTGTTTTTCTATGTTTGGATTTGGCCTATATAAATGTCTATTACAAGCCATAATAGCCAAACCACTACTTATAGTTGCGTCAAATTTAGTACGTTTATTTATATCAAACTTACTCCAATCATTTAAAGTTCTATTAAAATACATACTTCCGTAATCACCTGTTTGCATTTGGCCAACATGACCTTGTATATACATTTCTATAGCTGACGCATGTGCTTGTTTAATATCTTCGCTTGAGTTTGGTATACCACCTATTTCTTTTTCTGCAGTAGATAATTTATTCCATATTTTATCAGGTCTGTTCATGCTGTAACCTCTGTAGCCTCTACGTCTTAAATAGTATAATAATCTTGGTTTATTATTTTCTGCAAGCAATGGCATACCATAAAACACTAATGCCATTAACACGTCTTCAAAAAATATATCAGCTGTTTGTGGTCTAGCTATATACTCTAAAAAAAAATGATTAGGTGGCGCGTCTTCCATGCTAAACTTTGTTAAACCATGCAAAGAGCCTTTTGAACCTTTACCATCTACCGTGCCACTAATGTCGTAGCTATCACAACCAAAAGCACCCAAATGATCGTTGCCAGGATATTTCGAGCCATTTTTTATTATTATTCTATTTTGTAAATTGCTAGATGGTATCCAGCTTATATTAAATCTACCTTTTGGATCTGGATAAAATATTACTTGCGTGTCTTTTACACCATTAATCCATTGAAAATTACCTACACTTAAACTAGGTTTTACACCTTCATTGTAATCTATTTGTTCGTATATTTTTACTAAATTAAATATACTGTTTTTAGCTTCATCTCTAAACGCATGTTCTTCAGTACGTGGAAACTGTCTATAAAACTCGTTTAAAGCATCTTGATCATTTTTTAAACCTTCAGCTTCGTTATTCCAATGATCTATTATTCCGTAATCAATTAACTCTCCGTCTGGTCCGTAGACATCATTATCTGGATTATCAAAGACTGGATTTCCGTATTCATCAATAAATCCTTCGTAGTTCCACTCCATTGGGATAAAGAAAGAATAAAGGCCAGACTTTGTTTGTCCATTACGGTTTCGTTGTGTGACATCTGAATCATTATATAGTTTTTTAAAATTATCACCTCCTTTATCTAAAGCGTTTGATGTTGAGCCCATCATACACTTACCTACTATTCTACTACCTAATCTCAAACAAGTTTTAGTAACTCGCCAGTTGTTTAATATGTTATCAGGCCTTTCCCATTTACCACTTTCATCATGTACTAGTAAAGTAAGTTTTTCTCCGTCATAACTGTTATCACCTGTATTTTTCCAATCAATAGTAGTATCAAGTCCAACCAAGTCTTCCTGCTTTTCGTTAGCAGTAATTTTCTTACGCGTAAACTTACTTGCAGGAACCCTATAAGCAAGTTCAGACTTAGGCCTGTCCATACCGTCTTGTATCGGTTTAAAAAAGAAAGGATAGTTGACTGATATTGGTACAACTTTGTCTGTAAACATTTTTTTAGCATCTGCTCCACTTTTTGATAATATACCGTATCTACTATCACTTGATATAGTAGCTAAGTTAACTGTTTCAGCTGATGACATAAAAGAAAAACCAGAACGTCTATTTTTAAGATAACACATACCATAACATCTTTTATCAGCTTTACAAGCTTCCCAAAATATAAAAAATAGTCTATTAGCTTCTCTAAAATCAGGCGCACCTACATCTATTTTACTCCATTGTAAATACATGTAATGACTACCTGTTATGTATGTTGGTTTACTATTGTTGTCAAACCAAAAACCTTCTTCTCTTCTTTTAAATTCTTCGTCTATGTAATCAAACCACTGATCTTTTTGTTCTTCAGGATATGATCGCCAATCAAATATGTTTTTTAGTTTAGATAATTCTTTAGGATATTCTAACTTTTGCCATTTGCGTTTTGCATGCACGTACACGTTGGCTGGCATTTTTGGTAAAGCAATTCGTAAACTTTGCATTTCAATGATTTCGCCAATTTTACCAGTTTTTGATATAACGATAATATCGTGTTCTTTATTATATCCATATTTCCATTTTTTACCTTTGTTCATACGAGTTATAGTCGTACGTTTAACAGGTTCTATTATTTTAACTAATGTTTGTTCGTAACTCATCTTGACCTACCTTCAGCAAAGCCTTTAAAAACTTTATTTTCTTTTTCAACTTCTTTACCTTCAAGTATACTTTCTTCTTCTTGTATTCTATTTAATATTTCAAACGCATCAAATATAGCTAGCTTTTTAGTAGCAGCAGCGTTTTTTAATCTGTCAGCGCTAACATCATCTTCTGTGTTTGTAATAATCTTTTCTTTAGCAACGTTGATTAGTTCTTCAACTGCTCTGTGCCCAGCTTGGATTATAAGCTTCTTCGTCTCCTTGATATTCATATTTAATTGTAATAAATTTAGTATATACTCTATATAGCAGCTCTCCATCAATAACAAACTCATAGTTAGATATTGGTGTAAAACCTACAAGATCATTTATTTTAAAACTACCATCAGTATATTTTATAATACCAATATTTTCTTGCGCAACGTTATTAGCGTATTTGTTTTTATTTTTTATAGGTTTAACCCAACAAAAACCTTTTGGTGTATGCCACTCCCAAAATCTTTTATATAAAAATATTTGATCTGGCTGTACTATATATGTGTTTTCGTCAAAATAACTTTTACTATTTTTTTCTATACCTTTAACGTTATGCCAACGTCTAAACACATTGTGATGCAATATAACATTGTCGTTTATTTCTATATTTGTATCGCCAACTATAGGTACTGATATTACTTTTGCTTTTCTATTAACGTATTGATGGTTGAAGATTTCAGTGTTAACAATCAACTCTTTATCTCCAACCTTCTTTACGTTATTATATCTATTACCCATAGGCGTTACAACAAAGTTGTAAACGCTTTTCATTAATATTCTAAATTATATTCTACTGATACAGCCATGTTTTTATTAAAGTCTTTCCAAGGTAATACATCTTTGTTTTTTCTAATGTATATTGAAAACTTTTCATCTTCTTCTATTATATCACAAATAGTATGGCCGCCATATACTTCTTGTCCAACAGCGTAGTGCATAGCGTCATTTTTATAATCTTTACCGATACTAATTTTTCTTATCAGCTTGCTCATCTTCGTATTGTATTACACCGGTTTCAATATTAATGTTTACAGTTCCATACTGCTTTTCAAGTTCAGTTTGAATAACTTTAAGTTCTCCTTGTAAACTTTGCACTGTATGCAATAGAGTATGTTTACCTGCTTCATACCTACCTATTTCCATCTGTGCTTTATTAATATTACTAACTACAGTTTGTATTTTAGCTAACTGCTCATCAGTTACTTTTTCTGGTTTTAAGTTAACCAACTTTTCTTTCTTTTTTGCCATTTTATTTAATTTAAGTTAATTTAATTTATAGTCCGTGAATATCTTGTAAATAGCTGTTCACGTCAGCTTGTTCTTGTGTGCTTAAACTTTTACTCCAAAATGCAAATTCTAATATTTTACCATTAAAAAGATCTTCTGTACTAGGTCCTATTGCTCCTAAAAATGTAAAATCAAAAGGTTTTGGATTTTCACCTTGAGCTTCGTTAACAGAATTATCTACATCAGGTGTAAGTGGATTACCGTTTTTTGAAAACGTAAATCTATTAGAAGCGCCAGCAGTTCTGTTTAACATTATTAACATTTTATTTGTGTTAAAAGTGTTACTTGGAAAAACAAAAGTTGTTGTTGTTGTGTCTGTAGCTCTAAATCTAAAATTTGTAGCATTTATAATAGCCATCTGTTCTTTAGCTGCGCTATCACCAGCAACAATCGTAGCATTGCTTACATTTTCTAATTCTATAACAGCTGCCATACAAAACCCACCATTTTGAGCTATATCTATATTAGAGTTAACTTCATAAAAATCGTTTGTTCCGTCAAGATCTAAACCACCACCAGCAACTGTACCTCGTTGTGCTACGTCAGCTGATACAAAATTAGTAGGAGTAGCAGAACTATCCCATTTAGCTGCTGTTATACCAACACCGTTTTTAAGCCATAGCGATAAATCACTTATATCAGTAAGTGTAAACTCACTAGTATAACTGCCTGAAGAAACGTTTAATCCTAAACCAAGACTCATTATTGACCTATGTAAGCTATTATCATTTTATTTGAAGAGGCTTTAACCTGAGTATATCTTCCGTATATAATAGTTCCAGCTGGAATTGTATTACTTACATCGATAACTGTACCTCCTTGTCCTAAGTCTGCAGTTGCAGTTGTCTCGTCATGAGCAGCGTCGTTTGCAATACCGTCTGCATCTCTAGCAAATACAGTACCAGCAAATTCTACATCAGTAGAATTATCTGCAACTAAACCTCCAGATGTTGCTAGTGTTGTTGCTTCTAAAAAATGAATAGCCACAAATACTTTTCCAGTTGGCGGTACCATAGCTGTTGTTGTAGTGTCACTAAAAATACTACCTAATTGTCCGAAGCCGTAAGAGACTTCTGTTGAATTTATTCCCATTATTTTTTTACTTTTTCTAGTGATCTACCACCGAAGTAAGCACCGATCACTGTTATTAATACTAATTGTAAAAGATCTACGTATGAGTCTTTTACATCAAAATTTATAAAGCCAGCATCTATAAATACTAACAACACTGTGCTTACTACTAAGAACACTAATACTAGTGGTCTTATATTCTTGCTTAACCATGAATCACTATTCATGTCAAGCTTCCACCTTTCAGTTACTTGCTTTTGCATTTCAGCTTCGTAACCCATTATCAAATCTTTTATCTTTGCTTCAGCTGCTAGCTTTTCTTCTTTAGTTGTAGTTAGGTTATCTATAACATTACCTACATTTTGTACTAATTTACCAGCTCCAGCTGAAAATACTTTACTTAATATGCTCATAATTTTTTATTTAATATCCGCCGCCACCGCCACTACTTCCACTTGAAGAACTTGAAGAGCTCGAAGAACTAGTTGTAGAGCTTTGTTGTGGTGAGCTTAATGTTGTTGTGTTTTGCACTGTTGCAGTGCTATGTGTAAAACCTCCCATATATCCAGTTTGGCCTTGATAAACGTGAGTATGATAGCCGTTTAAACCTCTTGATTGAGCCCATTGTAAAGCTTCAGCTATTGTTGAGTAAAGTGGTATACCATCTATTGTTGTTAATATCATGTGTTATTAGCGTCTCTTTCCCAAGGAAAACCATCGTCGCCAGCTTCTTTAGCAACGCCATCAACGATAATCATGTCTTTACCGTTTATTGTTACTCTTGGATATGTTACACCATTAAACTTTACAAAATCATCTGAGTACTTTAGTTTACCTATTTTCATATCAGTAGCATGTCTCATTTCATGGTTTATTACTTTTCTATCTTCTTCGCTACCTGGTTGTAACTTATTACTAACATATATTGTACCGTCCATATTAGCTTCGCCTAAAATACCAGGATCTAAAGGTTTTCTTATAACAGGTGTTCCAGGTATATTTGTTTCACCAGCTTCACTACCAAACCTAAGTTTAGTTCGTAAGCTACCGCTAGTCATATATGGTTTGTATGCTTTACCTAGTTTATATCCCATTATCTGTCAATATCTTTTATCATATCATCTATAGCTTTGTTATAAACTTTATCTGTATATGATTTATTATTAAAAAAAGTGCTACGCTCAGATATAGGTAAATCTTCTTCACCTAATAACACTCTATATATTCTACTTATAAGTTGAGAACATTTAAACGATGTTTTAAATACTGAATATTTAATTGTTGTTCTGTTACGATGTCTCCAAGCTTCGATCCAACCATCACGTCTTAATCGTTCCCATCTATTTTTATCCCATGAGTACGTATATGTACCGTCGATAAATTCTTTTCGTGTAAATCTTTTTTTACAATCTAAATAAATTAAAAGTTCTAAGTCTGCGTCATTTAATCCGTAAGTTTTACAGGCCCATTTTCTAACGAGCCTGTAATACTTAAGGATATTCATTTCACGCAAATCTTGCGCGGTTAATCGCATTTATTATACTGCAGTGTATGTTATAGAAGTAATTCTACTGTCAAAGTTTGGAGATATTTCAACAACTCCTCCAAGTTGCATGTTTCCAAATATAGCATCAGCTAATTTATCAGCAATAACAAGCTCATCACCAGTTGTAGCTGGAACTAAAGTAATAGTATCAAGAGCACTTACGTTTGCTCCTTTACCTATTAAATGAACAACTACTTCATCAGCAGCAGTAGCAATATGCTCAACTTTTTCAGCTGGAACGTAGTACGCTTCGTCAGCGTCTATAGTACCACCAGTTGCAGTTTTTCTAAATTTTAAAATTTTCATATTTTAAATTTTTAATAATTAATAATTTGTTTTCGTTTTTAAGTTTAAGGGTTTTAGTTTTTGGTTTGGGTTTAATCTATTAATACTACGTCAACTGAACGTATAACGTAATATAATATATCTTTATACTGAACACCGTGGCCTGCATGTTTATCGTAGTATACAATATCGTCTTGTTTTATACCTTCAACTAAGTTGCCAACAGATATAGCTTTAGCCTTTATATACCTATTGTCATCATCTATATCTTCAGTAACAATAAGGCCAGCTATCTTTTTTTGTTCAGTTTTAATTTTTTCTACGATTATATAGTGATTAACTGCTTTCATTGATACGTATGTTTGAAATTACACAATCAGCTGACATAATCGTTGTTGCTACACTTACAGCGTTTTTAAGTGCAGACTTAGTTACAAGTACTGGATCTACAATACCTGCTTCTATCATATCTATTTCTTCGTTGTTTATAACATTAACACCTTTACCATCTGTAGGTTCTGATGCTCTATATATACTAGCATTATCTAATATAGTGTTATAAGGTGATCTTATAGCATTTATTAAAGCTTTTTCACAATCATTAGCATAAATGACAGTATGTGCTGCGCTTAATAAAGCTATACCACCACCAGGTACAATGCCTTCTTTGATAGCAGCTTTAGTAGCATATATAGCATCTTCGACACGATCTTTCTTTTCTTTTAGTTCTACTTTAGAATTAGCACCCACTTTGATGATTCCAACACTACCCGATAACATAGACAATCTTTGTTCCAGTTTTTTCTTAATGAAACCATTTTTTTCGTCAGATATAAGTTTTGAAACGAGTTTGATTCGTTCTTGTAAATCCTGTTGAATATCATCTATTGTTGTTATTACAGTATGTTTATCATCTGTAGTTACATATTCAGCTTCACCTAAGCAGTTAACATCTATTAAATCAAGATCATCACCTAGTTCTTCGTTAATTACTGTTGCACCTGTTAATATAGCAAGGTCTTCAGTAGTATCTTTTTTAGTAGGACCAAAGCCTGGTAAGTCAATTATATTAACTTTTATGTTACCTTTTACTTTATTCATCATT
>Ga0160423_10003796_pt1 | contig 12539 bp, 10 predicted proteins | sample CRUFie14St8metaG_FD_108191 | JGI IMG/M metagenome (GOLD analysis project Ga0160423, IMG submission 108191) | Marine microbial communities from the Costa Rica Dome - CRUD Field 142mm St8 metaG | ecosystem: Environmental > Aquatic > Marine > Oceanic > Photic zone | place: Costa Rica: the Eastern... | reverse complement strand
CCACTTTCATAGTTGGAGTTTTGACTGCAGAAGCCTTTGGTTTCGTAATTGAGAAGTGGGATGCCTTTGTATGGTTGTATGAACCGATGTATGAGTCAACAAAGTACATTCTAGATGATACGGTATTTGTCGAATGGTTTGGTCTCTCACACACTTATTTGCCATTCCATCGTGCTGGTGGAGCACTTACAGATTACATTCTTCTGTCAATATACCTCGGGTGCGCGCACTTATTGGTAGGTTTCATTATCGGATTCTACAATGTGTTCAAGGCACATGGGCCGATAGCAGCGTTCTTCGAAAAAGGTTCCTGGATTCTAATTTTAGTCGGTGGCTCTGCGCACATCTTGAGGTTCCTCACAGATGCTAGATACGGCACTTTTGAGGGGTCGATTTGGTCTGGAATGGTAATCGTAGGCGTTATCTGCCTGGTTATCGGACTAGCGGTTTACGAGAAGTTCGGTTGGCTTGGTGGTGCAATCATGGGCCCAATCGAAACCTTTGGGTTACTTGCTAACACCCTATCCTACCTGCGTATCATGGCTGTCGGAGTTGCCGGGGTCAAGATTGCTGAAATCGGTAATGAAATGGGATTCCACAGTATGGCAGATGCGATTTCCTCTGGTGATTTCATATCTGCAATCTTGTTCTTTGTATTATGGATCGGCGTTCAAGTATTTGCCTTAGCTCTCGGACTTCTATCCCCTAGTATTCACGCTATCCGTCTACACTTTGTTGAGTGGATGGGTAAGTTCCACGACGGTTCTGGCGAGGAATTCTCGCCCCTTGGAGGCCGACCCCTTCATGTGGAGGGGCACACATCATAGTCCAACTGGACAAAATAGGAGGTAAAAATATGAAGAAAAGAAGTATGAAATTGAGCCTGAGACTACTACTGGTTCTCATGAGCATCACAATGCTAGCGCAAGCAGTCTTTGCTGCACAAGTAGATGCTGATGGTAATTACGACGACTGGGGTAAGTACATGGGTGCAGGAATTGCATTGGGTCTAGCAGCAATCGGTGCTGGATACTCGCAAGGTAACATCGGAAGCGCTGCTGTTGGTATGCTAGCAGAGGACGGTTCCAAGTTCGGACCTGCTCTAATTTTCACTGCTTTGCCAGAATCTATCGTTATTCTAGGCGCTCTACCACTGTTCCTATGAGCAGTACTATCTGAGACTAAGAATTATCTTGGAATCAGATTTGAGGTGAAAGAATGACGTTAGACCAACTCGCAAAAGACATTTCTGCTTCAGCCGAAGCAGAAGCTAAAGCTACCATAAAGGCAGCAAAAGAAGAAGCGGAAGCCATACTAGCTGAGGCAAAAAATCGTGCAAGTTCCATTCAAGGAGATGCATCGACAAAGGCGAGCAAAGAAGCCGATCAACTCGCTAGAGAAATGGTCGCATCCGCTCGCCAAGCCAACCAGAAGGATGTCCTAGTTGCTCGCAATGCCGAACTAAAAGCCACATTGGCAAGTGCTTGTGAACAGCTAGGTAATGCAAGTCTAGCAGGTCGTGCAAGTCTACTGAAAAGTCTTGTAAAGAAAGCAGGCTCAATCAGTCAAGGTAAAATGGTTCTTCGCCCAACAAAAATCGACAGATCTGCCCTTGCGGATGCCGCTAAGGATTACAAAATGGGAGAAGATGTCGACGGATTGGGCGGTTTCGTACTAGAAGCCGAAGATGGAACACTCTCATTCGACTTCACTTTCGACACATTGTTGAAAGAAGCATGGGTTGAACAGAGAGCAGCGGTTAATGAGACCCTATTTGGATGAACTAAGGAGTCGATTAAATGGCAATCTTCGGAAATAACACAGCTTACGTAGCAGCACGTGCAAAGTCACGTAAGTCCAATCTAATGGACAGGACAAGACTACGTCAGTTAATCCAACAATCACCAGACCAGCTAACCGTGGCAGTTGCAGACAACGGCTACAGGGCAGAGATTGATCTCTACGCTGGACACTTCACTGGAGGTGACCTGGTCGAGGCAGCATTAACACACAACTTACAATCAGAATTATCGAAAATTTTGAACTTGTGTAATGGAAAGGTTAGAGGTATTGTCGAGATATATACTAACAGATTCCAATATCAAAACGCAAAAGTTGTAATGCGAGCTGTAGACAATGAAGTAGAATTGAAGAAGGTTTCACATTCAATACTTCCCGAAGAGAGCGAAATCAACATTCCATGGTTAAAAATCATTGAAGAATCTACAACCCTAAGAGGCGCTGTGGAGCAAATGCGAAGACTTCCGTTTGGAAAGACGCTCATGGCAATTGGTGAAGAAGAAGGATTACAAAAGTACGAAGATGCACTTGATAGACACTATTTCAAGCATTCATTGGGATTGTTGCAAGGTGGTTCCCCAGACATCAGAATTCTTAGGAATCATCTATGCATGGAAATAGATCATCGTAACATCGTCAACATACTTGAAGGACAGGCTTTCGGCCTTTCTGGAGAGGAAATAATCGAGGCGCTCATCCCTGGTGGCCGCCTAATTGCAGAAAGGAACTTTTCTCAGGCTACAAGTAGCAGAAATGGTCTCCTTGATGTGCTACGCTTGTCGAATAAGTTCGACTCAGACGGTTTCCAAAATGTCATCTCTGAATCAGATGAAAAGAGAACTTTGGACCCCGTCATCACCTGGTTGCGTGAACTAGAAAATGCCCAGATGCAGCGTATGAGTTACCTCCATCCGATTTCCGCTTTGCCGGTCATACACTATGTATCTGCAAAGATTCAGGAAATCGAGGATCTACGCTTTATTGTCAGAGGCCGAATGGCTGGTTTGTCAACCGAAGTGCTGGAGGCTCACGTACTCTGAGGTGATATGAATGGATATAGCAGTAGTAGGCAGTCCCGAGTTCACACTCGGATTCCAACTTGCAGGTATTAGCACACTGTACAACCCTGATGGGGAAGAGGAAACTTCCAAAGTTTTCAGGGATTTACTTACAACGAAGGGCGTGGGAATCGTGGTCGTCGACTCCGCGGTTCTGGCCGCCCTACCTGAGCGTCTCAAAGATAGACTATCAGAAAGTGTTACTCCCACTGTACTTGGAATAGGTACAGAGGAAGACACAACCCTTCGCGAAACAATTCGCAAGGCTATAGGAGTTGATTTGTGGAAGTGATTCCAACCAAATCCAAGGAGGAAGAGGAAATGAGTAATGAAGGAGTAATTTACCGAATTTCTGGACCGGTTGTAACAGCAGCTGGAATGGAAGCGGGAATGTATGATGTGGTTCGTGTAGGACACGAAGGTCTCATGGGTGAGGTCATCGAATTACACGGCGATAAAGCAGTTATTCAGGTGTACGAGGATACAAGCGGCATTCGCCCAGGCGAACCGGTATTGAATACACGTGAAACACTATCTGTCGCACTAGGACCTGGACTGTTAACCCAAATCTATGACGGTATTCAGCGTCCGCTGGCTACACTGGAAGAAGTAATGGGTGTATTCATCACTAGAGGTGTTGATGCAGAAGGTTTCGATATGGAAAAGAAGTGGAAGTTTGAAGCCACAGTTTCCAAGGGTGACGAAGTTGTCGGTGGACAAGTAATTGGAACTGTTCAAGAAACAGAGACAATTGTCCACAAAATTATGGTTCCACCTGGTAAAAGCGGAGTAGTGAAGACTATTTCTTCTGGTGACTACAACGTAACAGAAGATGTTTGTACGCTCGAGGATGGTACTAAACTGCAAATGATGCAGAAGTGGCCAGTGCGGCAACCTCGCCCTTACCAGCAGAAGTATCCACCGGACACTCCACTAATTACGGGAATGCGCATCCTTGACTTCCTCTTCCCTCTAGCTAAGGGTGGCGCAGCAGGTATTCCTGGTCCATTCGGTTCAGGAAAGACGGTTACTCAGCAATCACTAGCGAAGTACTCTGACGCACAGATTGTTGTCTACATCGGTTGTGGTGAGCGTGGAAACGAGATGACAGAAGTTTTGGATGAGTTCCCTCACCTAATCGACCCAAACACTGGAAAGCCTTTGATGAACCGGACAGTCATGATTGCAAATACTTCCAACATGCCTGTAGCAGCTCGAGAAGCTTCGGTATACACCGGAATTACCATTGCGGAATACTTCCGTGACATGGGATATGACGTTGCTTTGATGGCGGATTCAACAAGCCGCTGGGCTGAAGCAATGCGTGAAATTTCCTCTCGTTTGGAAGAAATGCCCGGTGAGGAAGGATACCCTGCATACTTATCAAGCAGAATTGCAGAGTTCTATGAGCGTGCTGGGCGTGTCCAGACACTAGATGGAGATGATGGTTCAGTTACTGTTATTGGAGCGGTATCACCACCTGGTGGTGACATTTCTGAGCCTGTTTCGCAAGGTACACTAAGAATTGTTAAGGTATTTTGGGGATTAGATGCAGGTCTAGCTCGGCAAAGACATTTCCCTGCAATAAACTGGCTGTCCTCATACAGTCTTTACCCGCCTTCTCTCGATCAGTGGTTCCGTGACAATATTGGACAGGATTACCCTGAGATCAGAACTGCAATCAGCAGTTTACTTCAGGTAGAAGCAGAACTACAAGAAATTGTACAGTTGGTAGGTTCTGATGCTTTGCCAGTAGACCAACAGTTAACTCTTGAAGTTGCCCGTATGATACGTGAGTACTTCTTACAACAGAACGGTTTCCACGAGGTCGATGCTTTCTGTGCAGTTGATCTGCACTACAAGATGGCCAAAGCTATACTAACCTTCCAAGAATCAGCAAAGAGTGCAATGGCTGCTGGAGCAGAACTGCAAGATGTAGTGAATGTTCCTGCAAGGACTGAACTGATGCGTGGTCGTTTCGAAGCATCCTACGCAGATGACATCGATGGACTTGTTAACAAAATGAATGATGAAATCGCAGCAGCGATCGAGGAGAATTAGGAGGAATAGAAATGTCTGGAAAGGAATATCGAACTATCACTGATGTCAAGGGACCTCTGGTTTTCTTGAATAAAACTGAACCCGTGGCTTTTGGTGAAATTGTACAACTACGAATGAGCGATGGCTCTATGAAGAATGGACAGGTATTGGATACCTCTGATGAACTTGTAATCGTTCAGGTTTTCGAAGGAACTGCCGGTGTTGACCTAAAAACTGGTGTAAAATTCATGGGTGACGTGTTTAAGTTGCCAGTTTCTGATGATTTAATCGGCCGTATTTTGGACGGCGCAGGACGACCTCGTGATGATGGACCTGATATTGTGGCTGAAGAAAACGCTGACATTATTGGAGCTGCGATAAACCCGTATTCACGTCAAAGCCCTCACGATTTCATTCAAACTGGAATCAGCGCAATAGATTGCTGTACAACTCTCGTTCGTGGGCAAAAGCTGCCAATTTTCTCAGCATCGGGTCTACCTCACAATGACATTGCTCTGCAAATTGCTCGTCAAGCAAAACTAAAGGATTCAGATCAAGAATTCATTGTAGTGTTCTGTGCAATGGGTATTACATCTGAAGAATACAATTTCTTCCGTAGTGACCTAGAGCGAACTGGTGCGCTAGAAAAAGCGGTACTGTTCGTCAATCTCGCTGACGACCCAGCGGTCGAGAGAATCATCACTCCACGTTTGGCTTTGACAGCTGCAGAGTACCTTGCGTTTGAGAAAGACTACCACGTACTTGTTATCTACACTGATATGACAAACTACTGTGACGCACTTCGTCAAATTGGTGCTGCTCGTGAAGAAGTACCCGGCCGTCGTGGTTACCCTGGTTACATGTACACTGACCTTGCAATGCTTTACGAGCGTGCTGGAATTATCAAGGGCAAGAAGGGAAGTATCACGCAGTTCCCAATTCTAACAATGCCCGGTGACGATATAACTCACCCAATTCCTGACCTTTCAGGATATATCACTGAAGGACAGATTGTTATCTCTCGTGAACTACATCAAGCAGGTATCTATCCGCCAATCAATGTGTTGCCGTCTCTCTCTCGTCTGATGGGTTCATGTATTGGTGCAAAGACAACCCGCGAAGACCACAAATCTGTATCGGACCAGATGTACGCAGCATATGCTCAGGGACGTGAATTACGTGGACTTGTAGCGATTGTCGGTGAAGATGCATTAAATGAGCGTGACAAGCAATTGCTTGACTTCTCTGGTGTTTTCGAAGATAAGTTCTTGCGTCAATCTCGTGATGAGGACCGATCAATCGATGAAACTCTAGATCTGTGTTGGACTTTGATGTCAGATATTGACACAAAATACCTAGTCCGTTTAGACCAGAAGTGGATTGAGAAGTACCACCCTGATAACAGGGAGTGAATTTCTTTACTTTGAGAAAATAGGAGGTGAAATCACATGGCATTGGACATAACACCAACACGAAGCGAACTGATTAACCTCAAGCGTCGTATCAAGCAGACGAAGAACGGATACAAATTGCTGAAGATGAAGAGAGATGGTCTATTCCATGAATTCAGAACCCTTCTATCTGACATGATTAAAGCCAAGAAAGAATTGACAGAATCATATATTCTAGCCAAATCCAGAATCGACTTAGCGAACTCCATTGAAGGTGGACTGAAAGTTCGCTCAGCAGCAATTGCAAATTCAGCCTCTCCAGAAGTCGAAGTTGAGAGAAGAAACATCATGGGCGTAGTCGTCCCATCCGTATCAGGAACCAACTTGAAACAGGCATTCGGAGAAAGGTCTATCGGTTTCACAGGTTCTTCGCCATACATCGATGAAGCAGCAGATTCTTTTGGAAATTTGATTGAAAGGATGGTCAAGGCTGCAGAAATGGAGGCTACTCTAAAACGCTTGCTGGCAGAAATCGAAGCTACTAAGCGACGTGTAAATGCACTTGAGTTCAAAGTAATTCCAGAATTGGAAGAAGCAAGAGTATTCATACAATTGCGGTTGGAAGAAATGGAAAGGGAAGAAACATTTCGTCTTAAACGATTCAAGAATAAGTAATTTGCACCCGATTCATTCATTGAGGACGGGCGTGCCCCCAAATACACTGGGAGGTTTGTTTTGTGACTGAAGAAGAAGCGATGATTGCTCACAAGGACACATGGAGTTCCCGTCAGTTATTGCAAAAAATCCTCTCAAGGCACTGTCATGTGTTGGAGGATGTAGGGGGTAGAACTCCCACCTATCTTGTTGCGGAAAAAAAAGACGAAGACATGCATGAAGCACTGCTAGAAATAAACCAGCACCTAAGCAAGTTGGGTTACAGTGCTCGTCTCTACCCAGATGATCCGTGGATAGTACAATTGCTTCCAGATCCAACTAGGCAATGGCCATCTCCTAGATTTGTTGCCTCGATGTGGGTAATATCTCTTCTAACAACGCTTCTTGCCGGTGAGATGTGGATGGAAGGGGCTAGACCAAAGGACGGTTGGTTTGTAGAAAATGTAACTCTTGATGCGTTTATTGGATATACTCTACCATTATTTGGAACACTGATTATCGCCTCGTTTATCCAGATAAAAATCGCAGCCCAGCGCGGTGTAAAATTACCACATCTTTTCCCAATACCCGGTCCAGCAATGATTTGGTGGCCGTTTGGCATACTTGGCTTCGCATCTCTTCCAAGAAGCGACGCACGCTTGTGGCCTGACAGGTCTTCCTTGGGTAATTCGGCTCTTTCAGCACCATTTACAATGATTTTTATTGGAATGGGCCTTATTCTTGGTGGAATTTACCTCACTCCAGAACTAGTCCCTCTTACGTCAACCCCACTAATAGTCGAGTTGCCACTTCTGATACAATTGATTGGCCTAAGTATTGAAACTGAAACTGCGATGCTACTGAAGACCTCTTGGGCTCACCCATTTACAAGAGCTGGAATGACCTTGACATTTTTGGGTTGGGTTTCTCTCTTACCAATTCCTACATTCCCGGGCGGCAGGATATTGATTGCAAGAATGGGTTTGCCTGAGGCAAGGTCTGGCTCATCCCAGGTAATGCTTCTTATTGTCGTTCTATTGTTTGCATTCCTGTTTGGAGCGTTTGCTGGGTGGAGTATTTGGGTCCCAGTTGTGGCTCTTTGCGCATCTTTACTAATCACCAAGGGCAGTGACCCTCGCCTCCCAATCGTCCTTGATGATTTCAAAGGATTACCGGACGTCGACCATAGAAGGCTTGGTGTTATTCTATTCTTGACTTTCATGCTCGCATTACCTGCACAAGTTCCGTTCTATGAAGATGAATCATGGGATGACAAACTAGAGTGGGAAATAGAAGATGAGGATTTGGAAATTAAGGAGGGATGGTTCAATCAAACAATAATTGTAAGCAACCCTTCACTCGTCACACAGGAATGGAAAATATCCTATGTTGGTGGGTTGTTTGGCGACTCAAATTTAAGTGAAATAATTTGTAAGAACGGTGAAATATCTGCTCAACATACCTGCTCAGGTGAAATAGCACCCCTTGAAAAGCTGAAACTGGAGTTCCATTTCCAATGGTTAGAAGAATGGAATACAACCTCTGTAAACCAACTATGGTTAATCGGAAACGACCTCACTGAAAGTACAGTATCACCGGACCAATCAACATATCCTGTTGGATTTTGGCGCTTCAATGGTGATTTGGACGATCCTATCTCCTGTATTGATATTGGAGGTAAGTATAGAGAAACACTGAATCTATCTGACCTCCCAGAGTTCGCAAACTGGGATAACTTGAACGATGAGGGGAATGTATCACTCACGAAAGGAAACCCTGAAATTTGTGTTGAGTCATTATCAGGAGACGACATGTCTTGGCTGTCTGAAACTATATTCAAAGTTGATAATGTCACCTACAAAACTGGGTACTCCTCACAAAACACAATCGCAATACCTGACGAGGGGGTTATTTTGAATGACAGTGAATTGATTTTCAGTCAATCAATTTTAGCTCTAAACCATGAAGGAGATTGTCTAGACTTGGGGAATCCTTCACCGCCTTTATCTTCAAATAACGAAACAAAAATATGGAATATGTCAATATTACCAGTAGCAATGAATAATTTAGAAAATTCAAATGACTCAATATTGTTACTAGTGCCCAGAGATTCAACAATACATGATTGTGAAAATCCTTACACCCCAACGAGGTACAATATCGAGAACGGTCCATCTTTAATCGTTGGCGAGGGAGAGAATAAAACTCAGAAATGGATTGGTTCAATAAACGTAGAAAATGACATAATAGTCGTTGAGAATCCAGGGTCAACAGAAGTTAACGTCAGAATTGAGTTTGATGGTAACGGACCTCAGTGGAATGTTTCCAATAACATTGTATTACCTGCTGGTCAGATTACAACAATTTCAGCGGAGGCTCCTGATTCAGGATTATCTTACGCTTGGTTTGAATTTGATGATGGTGAAGTAATTCTCCATCTTGTTAATCATGAGGTTTGATTATGCGAATTGCAATCCTGGGTGCCGGTTCCATCGGTTGCCTAATTGCGGCAAAACTTGTAGAAGCGGGTCATGATGTTCTGGTGCACGCCAGAGGGGAACATGGTGCAACAATGGCGTTATCGGGCCTGGAAGTTACAGGGTTATGGGAATACAAAGTACACCCTGATCAATGGACGGTAAGCCTAGATGAGGCAGGGATACATGATACGCTCAAGAAATCGTTCGATCAGGTGATTATTACATGTAAAACTAAGGATACAAGGGCGCTTTCAGTGATCGCAGCGCTTCTTACAGATGGCCCAGTTTTATCTCTGCAAAATGGCCTAGGAAATCACGAAATTTTGCAGGAATATGTATTCGAAAATTCAGCGGTTGGAGTAACTACTAACGCCGTCATGAAAAAAAGTCCGGGCAGTATCGAATGGGTTGGTAAGGGTAACCTAGTTCTCGGTGGTCCTCAAGGAAGAAATTTCGTTGAAACATTGCGACCTTTTGGCGCAGAATTTAGCGACGATGTCTCAGAGATACTCTGGAATAAATTATTGATCAATGTAGCAATTAATCCATTGGCCGCTATTTGCGGTGTAACGAATGGAGAGCTAATGTCCGAACCATTGTTGTCTCAGTCTGAATCTACAATGTTAGAGGCTGCAAATGTTGCAAAGCTATTAGGAATAAGCATTCAGGAAGATCACATTTTAATACAGAATTTACATTCTGTTCTGGAATTAACATCAGGTAATGAATGCTCTATGCTAGCCGACGTGAAGGCCGGAAAAGAAACTGAAATTGATGCCTTGTGCGGACAGGTTGTTTCTAGAGGTGAGAAATTGGGGGTTGCAACACCATTAAATTCGATGTTGTTGTCTCAAATTAAATCTCTCAGATGAGATCTTTGTTCCAGTGTAATCCGCGATTTTCATCACGGTTTAGAGCATCACTTGTGATGTGTGTTGCTACTAGCACCAAATTTCTGAGTTCGATTAGTTCTCTACTGGGAATACTTTTCTGCCAAATTAAGTCGACTTCATTTGAAAGTAATTCTAACATTCTCTTCGCTCTTTCAAGTCTACTGAAGCTTCTGACAATTCCTACATCGTCTGTCATTGTTTTGCGCAGAGTCTCTAAATCCCTTATCAGTGGTGCATGTTCCTCTAGTTCTAGCATCCCTTCTGCACGCCATTCTGGAACATTTTCTAACTTATTAATCGGATTTTGAATGAAATGTTCGGACGCTTTGTTTGCAAAGACCACGGCTTCCAATAGGCTATTTGATGCTAAACGGTTTGCTCCGTGCATACCTGTACATGCAACTTCGCCTATTCCGTACAAACCAGGCATTGGTTTTCCTTCTGTTGTCAAGACTCTACCATTTGTGTCAACACTTAGCCCTCCAACCATGTAATGCGCAGCCGGAGCTACTGGGAGTGGATCTACTCCCAGTGAGAGACCAAGTGGATTTAGCCTAGCCTCAATTGTTGGGAAATGGTTGTGAAGTTTATTTCTGTCCAAATGACTGGTAACTAACCACACATTATCTGCGCCTGTAATCTTCATCCTTTGGTCGCAAGCCCTTGCGACCACGTCTCTTGTAGCAAGACTCCCCTTTTCGGAAAATTCAAGTGTGAATGACAGTAGATGAGGCTCTATGTCTTCCATTCTATATCTTTCTAAAGCCTTTGAGTCAAGTAGTATTCCTCCTTCTCCTCTTAGAGCCTCGGTAATCAAAAATGGTGACTTATTGCCAGCCATAAGAGCGGTTGGATGAAATTGAAAAAACGCCATGTCTTTACTTGTCGCTCCTGCTCTAACCGCCATGGCCAATCCATCACCCGTAGCAACGGAAGGATTCGTCGTCCTTTCCCATAACTGGCCACAACCACCTGTGGCAATGAGTACAGCGTCTGCGGAAATTGCTTCCATATTTCCCTTGTCTAAACACAGGCACCATATTCCCTTGATACCTTTTCTTGGATCTCCATGTTCTCTCTGGATTAGATCTACTCCAAGAGTATGAGGGCGCATGATAATATTCTCGCTTCTAGATACAGCCTCTGTTAGTGCCCTCTCTATTTCCGCACCTGTAGCATCTTTTGCGTGTAAAATCCTCCTTGCAGAGTGTCCCCCTTCCTGAACAAGATGGAATGAATCACCATCTTTCTCGAACTCTACTCCGGCTTCTAGTAAGTCTCTAATCCTATCACTAGCTTCTTCGACAACTAGTCGGACAACCTCTGTGTCACACAGTCCATCTCCACATGCAATGGTATCCGAAATGTGGGCCTCCTTGGCTTCACCATCTGTTTTGTCTAGGATTCCCGCAATACCGCCCTGTGCCCAATTTGTGGACGAATCTTTCGGTCTTTGTTTTGTGATTACAACAACATCGTGGCCTGCCTTGCTAAGCCTCAATGCTGCGAATAAACCAGCAATTCCACTGCCAATTACCACTACCTTGGACATCCTCTTCGATGTGGGCGTATAGCCATTCACATTCAAATGTGACTCATAGATATTTGCGACAGCAATAAAGTCGTTCACTTTTACGAACGAATCATGGGCCTGATGAAAAAGCTAGCCGCATTAATCGGTTTGGCTCTTATCGGGGTGTCAATTGCAAATGTTGAGTTAGGGGCTTTGATGAGCCTTGATCCACCTCAGAAATTAATTCTCTCTAAACTTGCAGATCCTGGCTGCAATGCTGACGAGATTCAAAAAGACCTCGACGAAGGAGATGTGAATTCATGTGTGACGACTCCGGGTGTATGGGATGCACCAGATTTGTTACTACTCGCCGAGGGGTGTTTGATGTTCTTTGCCTCTTTTTTACGCTGGCCGAGAAAAGGCCGGTGGGCTCTAAGAGTCCGTAAATTAGCAGTCGTTACAGGCTTGATTTTTTGTGGAGTTGCTTTGGCTGATAGATTTGGTCAACTTCCTGGCACATCTTCAGATGATTTAGCGGCCTTATTGCCATTTCCTGCACCGGGAATAGCGGTACAAATAGGATTGTTCGGTCTAGGTATTTTCTTGATAAGAGGCCCAAAATACAAGATACAATATGATGACAAGAAGTCCAAAAAGAAGGAAAGAAATTATTCACATCAGGAATTGGACTTGGCTTACCAGCAGGGTGG
>Ga0160423_10003795_pt1 | contig 12541 bp, 12 predicted proteins | sample CRUFie14St8metaG_FD_108191 | JGI IMG/M metagenome (GOLD analysis project Ga0160423, IMG submission 108191) | Marine microbial communities from the Costa Rica Dome - CRUD Field 142mm St8 metaG | ecosystem: Environmental > Aquatic > Marine > Oceanic > Photic zone | place: Costa Rica: the Eastern... | reverse complement strand
TTGATCAATTGGTGAACCTTCGACTCCTACTATTCTACCATCCTCGATGACAGGTACAAATGTTTGACCTGTTTCACTGCTTACCACAAGATCACCCTCTTCATAGTTAGCACCAGAAGAAATAATAGTTGCATCGACAATTTCACCTATGACATCCACACCCTCAGTATCTGATACTTTGGATGGTGGTTTGACATCTACATCCTCAGAATCTGAATCTGCAATTGAAGGCACTGAAGGATCTGATGGATCTAAATCTGATATGGTGGTGGGATCTGAAGGATCAGAGGTAACTTGAGAATTGAATTCGTCACTTATGATGTTGGATAGATAACCTCCTCCATCTTCAAGAATACTTATATTAGTTACCTTACCTTCATCATCTATAGTTGCTACTCCTGTTGCTCCTTTTCCATTTTCACAATCATCGATGATGGCAACATAAGGAGGCTCTGTATATCCAATACCAAAATCCTTCATATTCACCCCTATTATATTACCAGTTTCATTTATAACAGCATCAGCAACAGCACCTATTCCACCACCACCAAAGATTTCTATACGTGGAGGTCCGCATTTTTTACTTGATACATTACATCCACTAACTAAACCTTCTAAAGGTGATCCCCCTGCAAATGATCCAACCACATCACCTATGCCACCAATGTTTGGAATGTTAGGGAATGAAAGACCTACTAAATCTGCAATACCACCGACTAATCCACTTCCACTAAGTGTGGTAAACTTACTTAGTAAACTATTCTTATTGATCTGCTTTTTCTTATCATTACCCACATTTGTAAGGAAGTCAGTAGGATTTGGATCACATTGTTGACCCTCACACTCAAACAATGCCAACGCTGCTGCTGCAATTCCCATCGCTTTTGCCATCATACTTTGGAAAGTGGGCATTGCTTTTCCAGTAAATTTACTCAATCCACTTAGAAGAGGTGATATCATATTTTGTATACTATTAGTCAATTTTGACATCAAACCAGATAAAAATTGCTCTGCAGCACATAATGGGATATTTAATATATTTCCTAATAATCCCTTGAGAAAATCACCAATTACCTTTTTGAGACCATTTAGAATATTTTCTATTGCACAAAATATTCCATCCTTTTGTTTCTTTGCCTCAATACTTTTTTCAAGAAAATCTGGTGTTAGGAAATCCACTGCTTCATCAACAGCACTGTTTATCTCCTTGAACATTTCAAATCTGGCAGTGCGTATTACACCAGACATCGCCCCTGATATTTCTTGTGAAGCGTCATCTATGAGTTCATTCATATTGACAATTTTATTCACCACAGGATCAATCCATCCATCGGAGAACTGTTCAAGCTCGTTTACTCTGTCAAAGAATTTTTGTAAAGTTTTTGCTATGCCACCTGTTTTTTTGCTTGGATCGGTGCATACTTCTGGTTTTGGTACGTGATATGATTTGTTATCAAAGTGATGTTCTATTGTTTTTTTCTTTTTATTGTCTTTATCTCTTACGGTTTTGTCACTATCAATAACACCACCTGACTTCAATATCTGTTCTTGTGCTTTGATTTGAATATGATCACCATATTCTATATTTGGATCAATCTCTAACGCCTTGAATCCTGTCGATCCCTTCTCTAGTTCCTCTTTATATGATATTAAGTCCGTAATGTTATAGTTAGCATAAAATGCTCCAAGTACAACAGGTTGTTGTCCTTCCTCTCCGTCAAGAAAGAATCCAACCACCATCTCTCCACCTTGCAGTGAAAAACCTGTGCCTGTATAATTATTACCTGCCCCAAACTGTGGAGATACTAGAAAATGTGCCCATGGTAAATTTTCATCGGATATACCATCCCCACCTTCACTCTCTGCAGGGTGATATCCAAGGATTCTTATCTTTGCTCTGAATCCATTGTCAAAGTTTTGATTATTATAGTCACGCCAAACCTTGTCAGGGGCAACCTGTGCAATAAACCACTGGAAACCATCCTTACCAAGGAATTCAATATTTGAATGGCGTGTCTCAAGCATTAGTCGTCATATACTAGGCACTCTGGTTCGTCAGGGTGCATCTCACAGAATAATTCCAAAACATTAGGATCATGATGATCCCCTGCTTCAATCTCATCGTGATGATGCTCTTCATAAACCTCAAGTTCATGTAACTCTTCAACCAAGTGTCTCTTCATGGGTTCAGAAGTTGTTGGATCTGCAAGAATTTCTTTGTCTCTTGCGATGTGTTCTTCGATAGTTTTCATGTTACTCGTTGATGGTAAATGAGTCTCTAACTAGAGAAAGTCCTGTGAAATCACCTTCTGAATTACCAAATTCATGTGATAGTCTGGCAATCATAAATTTGCCATTTTCTGGTGAATTCTTAGCGGTCTTCCTATCTGTATTTATGTTGGGATATTCAAGATTAATTACGTCACCTGCCCTCAATGATAAATTCATTGGCACAGTGATGTCAACCATTTGAGAATACAGAGCAGAGTATCTGGCACTTGCTTGTGCTTGAAATTCTGCTTGTTTTTGTGGTGTGAGTGTATTCAAACCATCAGGATCTAAGTTTGTTGTGCCCTGATCTATGGTCGATAGAATTATTCTAGAATAAGGACCGTCATAAATTGGAACTTCCTCATTTGCTTTGACTATATGTTTATTATAGTTAAAATTATGAAACGTCACCTTTCTTGTTAGAACATCGTAATACCAATTTGCAGTGCTAAATGTTCCACTCCTAAGTTTCTTTATGATATCATGACTCTCTTTGAGTTTAGGTTCACTTGCCAGCATAAAATTATTTTTTGGGTCTAGTCCACCTTTGTAAGGTGTCATTATGTAAGTTTCTTTGGCATCACCATTGAATATAGAGTCAATGCTTCTAAAATTGTATCCATCTTGTGACTCCCAAAATAAAAATCCAGCACTCCCTTCATCTCCTACAGGTGCTCCATCTGCTCTAAAAATTGATTTTCTACAGAGATCTGCTATTACCTTGAATGGTCTTCTGTAATTACCATAAAAATCAAGAGTATTTGAAGTTGTATCCACAGAGTGCATTTTACCTTTTATCTTCGTGTTTACAATATCACTCACTGACGCTGTAATAGATCCAGTGTGTTTCTTTGTAACTCTGGTTGTATGATTAGATAATGAACCAATTGTTTCGCATACGAGCGTGTATATCTCCCTTTTCTGATCAATCAAGTGTGCAATGATATTAGTTACTATCAATTTCATATCTATAGGATCATCTTGACTTGGGTGTTCGAGTTTCAATAATACCTCAGATCCACTTCTCACAGGTGCTGAGTTTATAATACCAAAGGGATCTACTATTGCTATTTCAACGTGTATTGATGGATCTATTACATCTTCGTAGTATTTGACAAATTGTATCTGACCCAACATATTAACATAGTCACTCCCCCTCTCTCCACGAGGAAAAAGAAAAAAATCTTTTATTTTATGACCCTTAGTCCAGATGACCTTCTTATTCATACTGTCATTAGTGCTGTCATCTCAGCATATTTAGTTACATTGTCGTAGGTGTTGCTTATATTCACAGTTTGTACTTCACTCGTGGTGCCATCTATTACTTGTGGTTGTTGTATTTGGTTGCCTCCTCCTATAAAGAAATTATTTTCACTTGGTTGATTTATGTCGCTTGCCATCGCAATAGTGTTATTTGGTGGTTCAAAATTGCTTGATAAATCCTTCTCAAAAGTTTTATTTGGTTCAAAATTAGTCTTCTTCTTTATTGTTCTTATTTTTTTTATGAAATCTTCCATCATTTTTGGACTCTCATTCACCTCACCTTTAGGGGCTTTCTTAAATAGTCGAGCTTTATCAAACAAATCTTCTAATTCAAGTTCATATCTATCAATTCTAACTCTTTCTTGTTTATAAAGTTTGAAAATCTCATCACTTCTCTTCTCAAATTCTTTCTGTGTAATTTTACCCAGATCCCTTAATCTCTGTAATTTTTGATTTTCAAGATTAGTAACCCTAAGAAGATCATCTTTCAATTGTTTAGGACTTTGTAATTTACTTTTTCTTAGGAAATTTATGAAACTAAGATCCTTTTTTTTCTGATCTTTTATAATCTTCAGTAGACCCCTCTCTTCCTTAGACAGGTTTCTTATAAGTTTACCTTTATCACTCATGCCAGGTGCACCCTTCTGACCAGGCACTATATTACCTCTCTTAGTCAAGAAAGGACTTTTACTGATTCTTTCAATAAGATTCTGTTTCTTTATATCTTTGACTATTACTTGAAGTTGTTTTTCCAAGGGCAATTTTGTAAAAGTTGCAGGTTTTTTCCTCAATAAATCAATAATTACTTTTTCACTTCCCCTTGCCCTGCCTCGTGATAGTATGAGAGCAGTTGCTGCAATTGCAATTTTTGATACATCTTGTACTATTGGTTTTTGGAAAAACTCTTTTATTCCTTCAACTGGTTTTTTAGGAATCGGTGTCGGAATTACTATACGTAGAAATCTGGGGCGATCATCATCATCATCACGCTTTGCAAATTCAAGTCTTGGGACTCTGATTGCAAATTTGTCCAATACTCTTTCAAGATCATCATTAGCGTCAGAAAATAGTGTTTTTTGATTCAATATTATATTTTTCTCTATTTCAAATTGTCTTCTTCTATCAGCACCAGTGAATAAATCCGCTAATTTTCCACCTGCAAGTCCACCAATGATACTACCACCTATGCCACCAACTACAGTGCCTATAGGTCCTCCTACCGCAGTGCCGAGTATTGCACCATACTTAGCACCTGCAAGTGCACCACCCAATCCACCTGCTGCACCTACACCTGCTTGTAGATTTGTTTGACCCTCTGCTTTTCTCCCGACAAAATCTAATCCTGTGCCTATAATCGCAAGAGGACCTATTTTACCAAATCTTCCAAGTCTACTTAGTTTTGCCCCCCTAGATAATGTTGGTGCCTTTCGCCCCCTTAGTAATGCACCAGGTGATCTTCTACGCAATCCTTTTGCTAATATTCCTCCACCAAGAATTCCCCCAAGTGTCGAGAGTCCTTTCCTACCTTTTCTTTCTTCTGTACTGCTCCTGTATAACGCTTCTAGTGTACGATTTCTTTCTTCTACGAGTTTCTTTTTGATGCGTAAGGAGTTTGCTTGTAGTCTTCTTTCAAGTCTATAACTATTACGCAATTCATTAGACAGGAATCTTGACGATCTCCGTGTTAGATTTGCAGTCAATCTTAATTTTCTTTCAATCATGAGAAGGCACCATAAGATCTAAGTGATGCTGCAGAATCAAACTTATCAATTGCTCCTCCACTTGAATTGAATTTGGTTGATACAAATACAGAAGTAGGTATGGCAGAAAGACCTGTGAAACCAGAAGATGATTGTTGCTGCTGAGTATCTCCAAGATCAATAATATTATTACTTACGTTTTTTGACAGATTTGTTTTTGTATTAGCAACATTCTTAGTTGGAGCTAATAATGACAAATCTATATTATTAATTGCAGATTCAAACTTATTTGATATATTATCACCGAAGAATTCATTATTGATTACATTATCAAATGATATTTGCTTACTTATATTAGAGATATTATCAACGTTTTGACTTATAAATTCTTGTGTATTATTAAGAATATTATTTGAAGTAACATCACCCTCGGTGATAGATGTATTATTTTCATTTATAAAATTACTTACAATATTGCCTTCATTCGTAATATCAGTATTAGTAACATTTTCTTCATTTGTTATATTAGTATTGGTGACATTTTCATTTCTAGACAAATCAACATTTTCTTCTAATTTTATGTTGAAGAATTCTTCAAATTCTAATTTTGTATCATTTTCATAGTCCTTAAATAAATTTTTTATTCCGTCGAGAAGACCACCGAAAAATCCTTTATCTTCTGTATCACCTACCTCATTATCTTTTTTAGGTTCATCAATATTTCCTGATGATTCATCTTTCTCAATTTTTATATCATCAAAAACATCATCAATATCTTTACCTTCCTCTACTTTTGAAATATTAAGAGTGCTTTGATCAATCCTTTTTTTATTTTCAAGGTTTATACCGTCTAATATGTCTTCAAATCTTGCTAAAAGTCCCCTGTATCTTGTAACATCTGATTTATTGATAGTTTCTCTACCTATTATACTTCTCTTTGTAAGATCTTGCCTTCTCCTATCACTCGATTGTTGTTCTTTTGCCAGTGATGGTAAAATAAGACCAGCAGCGAGTGCAGCAGTGATGAGTAAAGGGTTACGTAATTTTGACGCTCCACCTACACTTTGTGCTATTCCAGCAGTGGGTGTTTGTCTACCACCTATCAATCCCCTTACAGCGAGTGCTTGAATAACTGTTCCAGATATAGTTTCTATTATTTCAGGTGCCATCAGTAGTGATGCCAACCCTGCTCCCTGCAAACCACCCTTTATATCACCACCTGCAAACTGTGATATAGAAAACCCTGCTGCCAAACCTGCTAATGACCTTCTAAGTAATTTTGAAGATATACTTTCTAAGTTTTCAGAGTCTTTTTTGAGTATTTTTGTTTCTTCTTTATAAAATTTTTGCTTTGCCCTTATCTCATTTCTTATTTGATTTCTCATCTCTTTCATACCACTGCCAATGTTATCTAATTCTGAGATAACTTTGCCAAGAGATATTAGTTTGGGTCTCTCTATATCTTTCGCTCCCTCTGTTGCTCTTCGCAACATCCTATCAAGACTACCCTCTAACCTACGATTGATCGGAATCATAGGTGTTTGTGGTTCATTCTGTCTAGAAGGAGTTTGCATTAGCGTTTTGTGCTTGTTGTGCTTCTAATTTCTGTTTCTCAAGATACTTTATAAGATAATTTACATACACTTCCTTTTCCCATGGAATCATATTTTCAACATCACTTAGTGACCAGTTATGATGTTGCATTAGAGAAAAATTAGTCTCTAAAGTAGAATCAATACTGGTATGATATAGCATTATGCGAAAAAATTTGATAATCCCTCAATTAGGACATCAGAATCTTTATTTGTTTTTGGGTTACGGACTGTTCCTTTATATTGTAATTTTGGCATAGTTGCAAAAAATTCTTCGATCAATCCAAATTGTTGAGAATTCAATTGCTCAATGAACTTCATGAGTTCTTTCTTTGTGCAGTCCTCTGCACTCCATGCCTCATCTGTAGTGAAGATAGTGTCTATACAATCAACCACAGCGTCAAATGCTCTATCAATTCTATCACCATCTGCAATAGCAGTAAAGTTATTATCTAAAAATTGTTGCATAGATGGATATTTCATCTTGATATTGATATCACCACCTAATTGAATCATATTAGTGTGACCATCTGGGACTTCAAGTTTTATATCTGACAAATTTATTGTGAGAGGAACTTTTGTCTCATTGTCATCTTGACAAGTGACCAATAAATCAACAGACTCACCTATTGATTTACCTCGTATGTTCAAAAATAGATACTCTAATTCAAAACTAGGTAATTTTTCAACATCAACTCCACGAGAAACTATGCATGACTTGAGTACAGATTTGAGTGTGGCACTTATATCTGCATCAGATCCATTCTCAAGAGCGATAAGTAAAACTTTCTCCTCTTTGACAAGGAATGGTCTATACTTTACTTTCTTGTTAGATGATATAAGTTGCAATTCAAATGTAGGTGCAACGACCTTTGGTAAAGGCATGATAATATTTTATTCAGTGTATTTATTTAGCGAGCAAATTTAATTCATGTTCCAAAATCTTGATCATCAAAATCTCTACCCTCACTATCAGTTGAGGCACGAGTCCCTCCTCTACCAAGTTCAAAATCATTTCTAAAAGGTGATGCCCCTACTATACGTTCTGATTCTCTACTTTCTTGGAATCTGCTACCTGATCTTGAAGTTCTATCAATAAAGTATTGATCATATTTGAATTGTATTGTTGTTTTTACTAATTCAGCACGTCCATATGCAAGTGGAGAAGCGATTATATTGCTTGGAAATGCATTTACTACTTTGTAAGTTATACTACTTGGTAATTGATTGTTGAATCTACTTGTCTTATTGAGTTTAGAAAATTCATCATTGACATCTTTACTGAACGCTGTTATCTCCATATCACACTTATAAGTCTCAGGATACTTCAATCTCTTGAACGCAGGGTTATCTCTACCACTTGTAGGTGAAATGTATTCCATCCATGCATTGAATACATCATTTGTGTAATAATCTGTTTGTGAATAGTAAGTCAATGTAATATCTGGATACTCTCTAAATGTGGCATATTTCTGTGTAATTCCTTGTCTAAGTCCTGATATAGATGCAGTCTTTAATTCAGATCCTGGTAAAAGTGCTTCAGTGCAAAATAATGCAAGATCTGAACCTGCATCATTTTGATCATAAAATCCATGTTGATCTATAAATGATTTCAACCCACCTTGTGCCTTACTGAAGTTTATACTTACATCATAATTATTATTGAACGCTGGTTGAATGCCAATGGTTCTTTTCGTACCTCTCGTCAAATCGACGGTAGGTAAGTAAAATCTACCCGATCTAAATGCTTCTGACCTAAGTGCCATCTAAATATAAAATGTTACATACTATGTATGTCGTATAAAGGTAAATTCAGACCCAAAAACCATAAAAAATACAAGGGTGACTTCCGAGAAGTCATCTACAGGTCTTCTTGGGAGTTGAAATTTATGCAGTATTGTGATACAAATAAGAGTATAGTGAAGTGGTCATCAGAGGAGATAGTTATACCATACAGGTCGCCAGTTGATAATAGAATACATAGATATTTTCCTGACTTTTATGTCAAATACAAGGATGTCAGAGGTAATTTTCAAGAAAAGGTGATAGAAATCAAACCTGCAAAACAGGTAAAAGAACCAAAAATGCAGAAAAGAAGAACAAAAAAATATGTTTCTGAGGTATTCACCTACGCTACAAATCAAGCAAAATGGCAAGCAGCAGAGGACTTTTGCAAAGATCGTAAGTGGAAATTTCAAATACTAACGGAGAAAGAACTTGGAATATAGTAATGTTTTCCCATCATCAGTCGTAGTAGGACAACCTGTAGTAGGAGAGGTATTATTATATCAATATACTGCAAAATATGCACAACAACTACCTTTTTATGATAGAAATCCCATGACTTATATCGTTGCTATGGAGAATAATGCATTTTATGGTATAAATTTACATTATACAAAACCGTCAAACAGATCAGGGGTGCTAGACTATATTCTTGCAGATCAAGATTATACTAAGTTGCCAGGATTCAATAAATACCTAAGATCTTATGTAAAAGGCATGTTCCTACAATTAAAAGGTGAAGATGTGGATAAAGCACTAGGAATGCGTCTTGAGAGGTTTGTGAGAGATATAGGAAGTATTGAATTGGCATTGACAAATCAAAAGATAAGGAGAATGATAAAATGAGTGTTTCACCCCTTGATAGTAACGTTTTAACATCACCAACCGTCGATTTTAAACTTGAAAATGGGCAAGTGGTCTCTATGACAGTGGATATTGACTTAGAAGGAAATACAGGTGAACCAAAATTTACAATGCAAGTGCCTGATGTTTTTGTACAGAATTATATAAAAAATAGATCGTTTAGTCAGTCAAATCACACACGAGAGGGGGTTGTAACTGATGACGTGATGGAATTAATTAAGAATGATAGTAGTGGTATTGTGAAAGCTAATTATGACAATATTATTAATGGTATAAGAAACCAAATTGAGGATGAGGGAGGAAATTTGCAATTATTTAATGAAAGATTAAGTGAGAATGGAAATGCAGACTCGGATTCAAGTATAGCAAATTCAAATAACAATGAAAAAAACAATGATGAAGTAATAAAAGACACTGATGATGAAGGTATTTCAACCCCCGAATCAGTAACAGCACCACAAGTAACAACAGAAAACTTAGTGTATCCGATAGACATGTTTACAGGTAGAGATGGCAGTATTACAGGGGGTAAATCTCAAGATTATATTTTTCTAGAACAATTTCAATATACACCACCAAATCCTGTAGTGGGCAAAAAATTATTGTCTGGTGGTGAAGTTGTAAGTAGTAAAAAAGAGACACCTATGAATATGCCACCTGATGTTCTCAAATATGGTGTAAGAAGATCAAATAATATAAGTGACTCTTTTGGAACGTGTGCACTTCCAATACCCAATCAATTAGATGTGAGTAATGGAGTGAGTTGGGGGCAAGCAAGAGCAAACTCAGTTGAACTTGCAGGGTTCAGTGCTGCGAATAAAAAAATAAGGGGTGCTTTATCAGGTGATGATAGTATATTAGATTTATTAAAGTCAGGTGCAAAGGGGGCAGGTGACACATTTGAAACCCTCAAAAAAGCAATACAAAATCCTGATCCAGACAGACCAGATGTAGGTAATATTTTAAGTGCAAGTTTAGCAAAAGCAGTATTAGCACAATTAAACATAAATGTTGATATAGATCAATTTATTACGAGGCAAACTGGTGCAGCGATAAATCCAAACTTAGAATTGTTATTTGGAGGTCCTCAACTTAGAACTTTTTCTTTCGTGTTTGATTTTGCACCCAATTCTTCAAAAGAAGCAGTCGAAGTGAGAAAAATCCAGAGATGGTTTAGACAGGGTATGTTGCCAGCAAGAAGCGGTGCGTCTGGTGCAAGACCCTCCTCTTTATTTTTAGGATCTCCTAATGTTTTTAGAATTGCATACAGAAATAGCGGTCAAAGAATCAAAGGTCTAAACATAATCAAGATATGTGCCCTTACATCATGTCAAGTGAACTTCACTCCCGATGGAACATATCAAAGTTATGAAGATGCTGCTGCAATTTCACAACCAGTAAGAAGTTCAATGAAAGTCACATTTAATGAACTCACTCCAATATTCAGAGATGATTACAGGGAAGATATTACTGGTTTCGTCAGAGATCCAAGTTTGGAAGATCTCGGTGCAAATCTTCAAGGATCAAATGCAATTTCAGACCAAGATATAGGATTCTAATGGCATACTTCGATTTATTCCCAGATGTGGAATTACCATCTTTCTCAGATAAGCGTAATTCTAATCTTGATACTATAAGAGTAAAAAACCTTTTCAAAAGAGGAAAAGTCCGTGAGGACTTTTTTCAAAATGTCACTACTTTCAATAAATTCAGAATTATAGGTGATGATAGACCTGATAATGTCGCTCATAAACTTTACGGTGATGAAGAACTTGATTGGGTAGTACTTTTATCAAATAATATAATAAATGTACGAGACGAGTGGCCTATGAGTCAATATGATTTTTCAAGGTATATTGATAATAAGTATGATGAAACTCAATTGAACCAAATTCATCACTATGAGACCACAGAGATAAGATTACCAAATAATGTGCTCATCTTGCAGGGAGGATTAGCAGTGGATGCAGATTTCACCTATTCCTACTCATACAATGGAGTTGAGTATAATGTGAATGAAGTAGTGTCCGTATCAAATATCGAATACGAGACAAAAAAGAATGATGATAAAAGATCGATATTTGTGATTAAACCAGAATATGTCAGTATTATTATAGATGATATGAGAGAGATAATGACTTATACCGATAGTTCTCAATATATCAATAGAAAGTTGAAAAAAGGCGATAATTTACGAATTGCTGAACCTCGCTAAAAAACCTTAAGGCAAAAAAATACCCCGAATTTTTTTTCGGGGTTTTTTGAAATCAAAAGTCGTTTTTCCTACTGGTAATGAACTCCAATGTGATATCCAACAGATACTCTATCCAATACTGTCCTGTTTGGACTGACGTAATGAATTAGATTACTGTTCATAAAAATACCCTTGTTTGCTGTTGGTTTGAAATACATGGCATTATAGTCTTGATCTGCTATCGTGCATGTATTGAGCATTTTATTAGGGTATGGATTCATCACAACAAGGTCACCTGCATTTCCAAGTGCTTTCAACCACAATACACCACTGAACTCACCAACGGTGTGATGATGTACATTATTGTATGCACCTGGTGGATTGATATTACAAAACAACTTTGTAAATGAATACCAATACGGTTCCTTGATTTTGTGATGACTTATGTATTTCTTGAACTCAATCTCAATGAGTCTTTTGATGGGAGGGAAATCGAAATTCTTTTGCCAACCACCATAGTTTGAATGACCATCTGACTGAGGTTCTTCTTTTTGCAGTTCGTAAACATAATCTAGACAAGATTTTACGACCTCAGGATCTGCATCGTAGACCCCAATTGTCTCTTCAAATGAAGTAAATTCCATTACTCCTCTGCTAAACGTTGGAAATATGATAGTGCATCATCATCAGTAGTTGCACTAGCAGTCACTGGTTCTGGTGGTGCAGTTACAATCTCCTCTTCCTCTGTTGCAACCTCTGCTGCTACTGGTGGACGTGATGTGTTCAACACACTGTTCAATCTCTTTTCAAGATCAGCATATGATTTGAACTGATCAGCAGCAGTGAACTCTTCTAAAGAGTATTGCTTCTTC
>Ga0160423_10003794_pt1 | contig 12546 bp, 7 predicted proteins | sample CRUFie14St8metaG_FD_108191 | JGI IMG/M metagenome (GOLD analysis project Ga0160423, IMG submission 108191) | Marine microbial communities from the Costa Rica Dome - CRUD Field 142mm St8 metaG | ecosystem: Environmental > Aquatic > Marine > Oceanic > Photic zone | place: Costa Rica: the Eastern... | reverse complement strand
GGAAGCGCGCACTTGCAAAGCGTACCAGCCGGCGCCCTAGGTGAGACCCGACCCGACCCGACCGCGCGGCGCGCTCCCGCGGCCGTCGGCTCGTAACGCCCCGCGACCGCCGTTACGCGGGGCAGAGGCTGACGTGCCGCGCTTCCCCCCCGTCGCGAAAAAAACCCTCGCTTCGAGAAGAAGTTATTTGCGAAACCCAACAACAACAACAACAACAACGACGAAGATGAAGTTCGCCGCCGCCGCGACCTGCTGCGTCGTTCTCGCGGCCCTCGTGGCCGCCCACGGCGCCGCCGCCCAGAACGTCACCACGGTGCTGGAGTCCGCGCCCGACACCATGATGAACGGCACGATCATGAACATGATGAACGAGACCATGGGCAACGCGACCGCCTCGTCCGCCGAGGAGGGAGCCCCCGCCGTCGAGGAGGGAGCCGCCGCCGGCTACCCCGTCTTCAGCTACGAGGCCATCTTCCCTGGCGGCATCTTCAGCGCCGAGGCCTACGGCAACTGGCTCCGGGCCGTCTCCGCCTACTACACCAACATGTACACTAACATGTACACCGAGGCCGCCGCCGCGGAGACCTCCGCCATCGAGTCCGCCTACAGCGCCGCCTTCAACCCCGCCACCTACTTCACCGGGTCCTACGGCGGGTACGGGTTCCCCGGCTTCAGGCCCTCCTTCGGCAACATCGCCCAGCAGTGGCAGGCCGCCCTCACTGGATAGTTAAAAGTTCCAACGAGTTTTTTTGTGCGCTCGCTTGAGCCAGGCTTAGGCACTTTAATTCACTTTACCCCAAGACGAAAGGACGCACGAGACGACAAAAAAGGGCCGAGGGAAGGAGGCGCTTCTCGTCCTTTGCTCATATACCCTATTTCAATAAGTGGCCATCTCTTCGGCGGACGCATCACTTCTTTTTCTTTACCCCCCAAAACTTGAAGGCCTTGTCCACGATCTTCCCGTCCCCCCTGCTAGTAAGCCTCGTGAACCTCCTCCCGCCGGCCCCGCCCTTCTCCTGCGTCTTCACCTCCTCTGCCGGCCGTTCCTCGTCTACTGGTCTGGTGTCCTCCTCCTCTTCCGCCTCCTCTTCAGCCGCCCCCTCCTCTTCCGCCGCCCCCTCCCCTGTGTCCACGTTCTCCTCCTCCAAGGAAGATGGGGACAAGTTCAGGAACTTCGCCACAGACTCCGACATCGAGGTTCGCTTCTCCGGCTCCTCCTCCTGGTCACTCCCAGCGGCGGCCTCCTCGGCCACCCCGGGCGCCGTCGCCTGAGATCCCCGCCCGTCATCATCTCCCTCCTCCTCCACCGCCTTCTCGACTCGCGCCAGCTCGGCCTCCACCACCTCCTTCTCCTCTTCCACGGCCTCCTCCGCCCTCTCTTGGGGAAGGTCCACCCTTGGACCCCCAACCTTATTGGCCTTGGATTCCGGGGACGGCGTCTTCCTGATTTCCCGCGCCCTCGAGAGCTTCCGCAGGTGCTGGTACCAGTCGTTGGCCTCCTCCGGGTCCTTGAACTTCAGGGAGATGGCGTGGTTGAGCAGCGAGCTCACCTGCTCCTCCAGGCTGGAGCAGAAGGTCTCCGCAGCGATGCTAGGAGACAGGAGCACCACGGCCTTGTCCTGCTCGTCCCTCGTGACGGCCCACTCCCTGAGGTTGTTGCCAAAGGTCACGACCTGCAGCGGGATGTACGCCGTCTTGCTCCTGAGCAGCAAAAGCTTGTTGGGCACCAGCACGCCGTACCTCTGGCCAAAAATCCCGCTTTTCCCCCTTTTCAGCAAGTTCCCCTGCCTCAAGATGGACCTCTGCAGCGAGAGCTGCTTGGGCGACCCGCCCAGAGTGTTGTGCAGCAGGTCCCGGCACACCTCCACCTCGTGGAAGGCCTGGAAGTGCAGCACGATGACGTTCATCTCCACCTGGTGCTCCGTTGGCGTCTTGTAGTGGATGCTAAGGAAAGGGAACGCCCCGTAGCTCTCCTCGTCGTCAGAGACCTCGAACCGCTCAATGCTCCTCAGTTTGAAGCTCAGCACGCAGGTTCCCTTCATCACGACCTCGAGCGTCTTCCTGAGTTGGTCCAGGTGCAGCACCGCCCGGCACTGGCCCAGCGCGTTCTTCTCCTTCGCGGAGATACTCACCCGGCAGCCCTTTGGGGGCAGCAGGACCACTGAGAAGTTGAGCAAAAAGTGCTTGGCGAGCATGATCTCCGCGTTCGTGCTCGTGCGGACGCAAGGCACGGTGTCCGACCTCGTCCTTTTCCCCGGGGTGGCCGCCGCGGCCTGGTCTGGGGCCCCGGAGAGTGAGGGAACGCCCTGATCCGCGCCGTTGCTCCGTGGTACCCCCACCGTTGCCGGCGCTGCCTGCTTCCCCTTCGTCTGCCTCCTCACCATCTCCCCAAAGTCGATGAAGTACTTGTTGTCCAGGTCGTAGATTGAGATGCACTGCGCGAGGACCTTGAGCCACTTGTCGTGGCTGAGCTCAGAGCTGAGCTCAACCAGAAACTGGAGCCTGTGCGTCGGCGTCACCACGTCAATCCTGCCCGACCCGTCCACGTCCACCGCGAGGCTCCCGTTCACGAGGGAGAAGGCCTTTTCCGGCTGGTGAATGCACCCGTCCTGTGCAGTCTTGCTCTTTGGGGCGGCCTGGACGAAGAGCTTTCCCCAGACCACGGTCACCATGACGTGCTCAAAGTTGGACTTGCTCCCGCGCATAAGGAGGTGGCCCCGGCCCACGATCCTCGTGCTCAGCCCTGGAGGGGGCTTGTTGATGGACTCCAGCGGGATCTCGCAGGTCGTGTTCACGTAAGTCCAGTCGTCGTGGATGATGGAGTGGAGCACGGCCACCAGCACATTCTTCTCGTAACGATTTTGAGCGATGAAGTTGCTCTTCCTGCGGTCCGGGAGACAAGTCGATACGGGGTGTGGGGGTTTACGTTATCGTCGTCAGCTGTCGGTCCTGCCAAAGGCTTGCGGAGAGGGAGTCGCTGGCGTGGTGGGGCGCAGGGTTCCTTCCTGGCCCACACTCCACTCCTTCGAAGATGTCCTCACTTACCGTGTCTCCATTCCATTCCTCGCCTGCCTCACGAACTCCACCGTGATCGTGCAGCTGTCGGTGTCCGAGTGGTACGATAGAATGCTCGTGAAAGGCGACACAGTCATCACCTTGTTTCTCTCCTTCTTCACCAGGACCTTCTCCTCCACGTCGAAGCACAACAGTCTTTTCTTGGTCTTGGACATGGAGCTCTTGCCGGTTTTGAAGACCGGGAAGACGAGGAGCCCGCCGAGGCTCAAAGTTAGCATCTTTGACAAGCTCGCGCGACGGCTGCCACCTCGGCCGGGCGGACCCTAAAAAAGGGCCTCGGTGCCGCGGGTAAACACGACCGAGCGCGGCGTCTTTCCGCGCCGAGAACTAGAACACGCCGAAACCTCGAGAGCTGTGCCCACCGCAGGACATCTCGTTGGCCTCTTGCGCGCTTTGCTTGGGTGCGGCTGATACCGACACGAGTGCCCTCGCCCCGCGCGAGCGTGTCAGTCAGTCGTCCCGACCAAACCCCCTTTCGCTTGGACACCCTGTCAATCGATCAAAGATTGATGAAATTCGACGAAGAAACTTTTCATGGGATGTTACATGACAAAGTCAGCAAAGGTGAGTCTTGAGTGAGCAATTGCTCAATTCCACTACGCTGAGACCCCTCCCCGCGAGTGCGACGAGGCACGCACCGCCGTCGTCGGCCATCGCGGCGTCCAGCGACTCCGTCTCTCCCGCCTCCACGGTCAGGCTTCTCAAAAGCTGGACCTTCAGACTCCTCACGCCCTCCCCCACCCTCCTGATCAGTCTCCAAAGGTTCAGCCTTTGGTCGATGCCCGTGGTCGCCGCGACTGTGCCGTCCGTCCAGACGCCCCTCAGCGCCGAGTGGTGGGCGTTCGGAATACGGACTCCCGAGTCCCCAATGAAAGCCAGGTCACCCCCTTGGTTCCGCCGCAAGTAAATGTCCTTGGCGTGCAGTGCCTGGTCGTCGCCACCGCTCACGACGCAAACTCGGTAGTTCCCGCCCCCACCGACGCCCTCGATCGCCCTCGTCGTCATGGCGTTCACCCCAGAGTCGTGGACACCCTCGATCCTCACCAAGGGTGAGACTTCGGATCCTCCTTCACAGGCCTTCGCACCTGACCGCAACCGGCACAGGAGCCCCCGCACGGCCTCTGAGATGTCCCAGCAGCACACCATCCCGTCCGTGGACCCGGTGAAGGCGACGGTCGTCCCGTCGTCACCCAGGACCACACATCCGACGCTCAAGGTCGGGTTCTGGCTCCCGCCCACGAGGTGGCAGGCCTGGCCGAGCCACTCGCTGCTGCCGGTTTCCTCGTCAATCTCGAGGGCAACCAGCCTCACAGTGGCGTCCGAAAGGGAAACCAGCATGAAGAGGACGTCCACGCCCCTCCTCAGCTCGTGGGAGAAGGTGTCGACCGCCATGTAACGCAAGTCTGCGGCGCTCTTGCCCTCTCCAGCCTTCCTCTTCGTCTTCGGCCGCAGGCCTCCCTTGGGCTCCATCATGGAAACGAATTTGGTCTGCAGCCTGCTTTCCTGGCCGCCACCTGGCGCAAAGGACACCCTCCAGACTGTCGCGACCTCCTTTGCCCCTACGGCCGCGATGTAGACCCCCCCGGCTCCACCTGCCGCCGCCGGAAGGCACAGTGACAGGGCTCTCACCTGGGTTCCCGCCACGCACTCTCCCACAATTCCTGATGAGTGCACTTTGAAGTGGCCAGTCTCTCCATCTGGGCCCCACTCTGAGAACCTCACGAGCCCATCCTCGGCGCCCGTGATCGCGAGGAAGGTGTCACCGGGCTTGCCCAGGCGGCTTGTCGGCAGGATCTGGGTGCTGTGGATCTCCAGCCCGTGAAATCCTGGGGTCACCGTGTTGGACAGGTCCGATGACTCCGATCCCTGAGGGACCTCCCCGTCCCCAGAAATGAGGCGCTGCACGTGGATGACGTGGTCCTTAAGGTGCGCGAAGGTGGCCCCGACGCCGCCCTCCACGAAGAGGGAGTGTGGCCTCCTCCATCCTCCACAGCGGATCTTGATGACCTGGCAGTTATGCTCGGCATTCCAGACCAAAAAGTCGCTCGACTGGAAGCCTGCAACGTAGGTCCCCCTGCCCCCAAGCTCGACCTTATCCTCTATCGCAGTGACGTGCTTCTCGACGTGAATCCCCACTGGGCACAGCGCCGCCCCCTCCTCAGCATCCCCACGGACCTCGTAAGTGTACATCTTTGCGTCCCGTCCTCCGGACAAGACCACGCCACTCCCCTCGCACCTGAGAAAGCTCACAGCCTCCATTCCATGCTGGCGGTCCATCAAGATCGCGAGGTCCAAGGGCACATCCGGATCTCGCCCATCTTGGTGCCGGAAGGCCATGATATTCCCACTCTGGTCTCCGCAGACAATCAGGCCGCTCGAAGCGCAGTAGTCCACGCCCAGCACCCGAATCTTCAGCGGGGACTGCATCCTTGCTTTAAGTCTCGGCCGCTCCGCCCACCCACCCGCGTGCAGACCCCCCAGATCAATCTCCCCCCACTTGACTTCCCCGCTGATGTCGCTGGAGAAGACCTGCCCCCCTGTGGCCAACTTTCCCCTATGTATTCCAAGCAGGCGCCTCTCGTGAGCCCTCCACTGGAGACAGGGCCCAACCGACGCGCCCTGCTGGGCCACGGCCACGACCGTGAAGTATCCACTGGCGTCACCTGAGCAGACAAGGTGTGCCCCAGCGGGGACATCCACATCCCGAGGACGGATGACCTCCATGCACAGCAGGGGCATCTGCCTCGGGGAAGCGAAGAGCGGCTGCCAGTCCGACGGTCCTCCCGTCGCGCTCTTGGCGTACACGATTCCCTGGTTCGTTCCCACGTACATGGCATTGAGCCCGGCGAGCGCCAAGCAGCGAACCCACTCCTTGTTCGATTTCTTCTTCGCCTTCCTTAGCCCGGCCGTCGGCGCCAAGGCGGCCGCCCTCGCATCACCCTCCGCCGAAGGCAGGGAGTGCTCGAAGCTCGCGATCCGCATAGAAGGCAAGCTCGTCGAGGCGATGGCCCCGCCCACGAGGCAGTGCCTCAGAAGCCACACCTTGACTGCCCCGTCCGCCCCCGCTGTGAAGAGGTGGTCCCCTGTTGCTGCGATCCTCCACACCCCCCTGCCCCGGTGGCCGCCCACTGTCGCCACCAAGTCGCTCGTGTCCGTCTCGGCCGACCTCGCGCGCGACAAGGACCAGAACCTGCACGTGCAGTCCTCGCTCGCGGTGACCAACGTCTTACTGTCGTCGCTGAAAAGGCAATCCCACAGTCTGCCGTCGTGACCGTAGATGACCTTCTCGGCCTCAAGGGAGGCGCAGACTCCATCGTGGGGGGCGCCTGCCGCGGCTGTCGGCCCCAAGTCCCACACCCTGGCGGTCCTGTCGTCAGAACACGAGGCGAGCCTGCGGCCGTCCCTGCTCCAGCAAAGCTTCAGGATGGACCCCTGGTGCCCCGCAAGGCTGCAGCGAGGGGGGCAGGGAGTGACCTGTCCGCCGCAAATGGTGCCATCGCCACCCTCTGTCGCGGAAAGCGGGAAGCTCCACACCAGGACGCTGTTGAAGATCGTCCCGGCCGCCACGAAAACTCTGTCCTCCTGCTCAGAGCAGAACAGCCGGGCAGAGTACAGCAGGTAGGTCCTCGCACACTCGAAGACGGCCGCCGTCCTGGCCTCCCCGGCTGATCCGTCCACGTCCACGACGGTGACACTGTTGTTGCTCAGCGCGAGCGCGACCCGCGCGACGCTTCCCTCGGGCGTTGGCAGAAACGCAGCGTCCATCACCCAGTGGCCAAGCGGGCCGACTCCGCAGACGAGTTCCAGAGCCGGTTCGCCCTCTCGCCCTCTTGCCAGGCGATAGAATCGCGCTCGCTCCTCACCGTATGCGGCCACGACCTTGGGACCGTGCCCTGAGGACACCGCCACTCCGTGAACCCGGGTGCCGTCTTGGAATACTCTAGCCCTGCAGAGTGCGTCGGAGACCCCGCAGCGGGCTTCGTGGACCGCGAGGACCCCGCCCGATCCCACCAAAAGCCGCGGGCGGCCCGTGTCCGATCCATCGACCTCCAGAGCGGTGACGTCCCCGAGGTACGAGCGCCTCACCTCCTTCCACTCCTCCTTCTTCGCCATCAGCCCTCCTGTTTCCATCTCGGCTCGGACCTAAACCCCCCCCGACGATAGAGACCGGCCTCCCGGGGAGGGCCCAGCCGCCGCCCGAAGCGCACCGACCCCTCACCGGGGTTCTCGCCTCTCCTGCCTCGCCGCCACCGCCATTGTCCTCGCCTTCCTTCCTCTGTTCAGGCTGATCCGGCCGGTTCAGGCAGCTCGCCCCGATCGCGACCGATCCTCGGGAGATCGCGAGCCTGATGAGCCACAAAACCAGACGGAAAGAAGATGGTGTCGAACAAAATGGTTGCAGCCATGTACGGGCTTCGGAGTACCCGGCCCCTGTGGGCGGAGGTGGGACGAGGCCTGGGTCTGGCGCCGCCATCGGCGCCCCTCGCCCTCAACCGTTGCTTCGCCTCCTCCGCGTCGTGCGCCCCCGCAACGCGTGTCATGCAGCAGTACAAAGCTTGGCTGGACAACTTGAGCCCGGTGCAGGGGGCAGGCCTTCCGAGCACGGAACGGGAGAGGGAGAACTTTCGATATGGCGGTCGAGTGCCCTCGGGCGTCGGCATGGTGACCCAAGCCCGCCTGTATGCCGCCGGCGGGAAGGACGAGGCGAAGGGCGGGGCGGGCGAGGGGACCGCCAGCGCGGCAGAGGCCGAGAGGCCCTCGAGGCTCGGTATGATCCAAAAATACGGCGTCACCTTCATGGTAACGTGGGGCGCGCTCTACTGCGCGCCGCTCGCCGGCATCTACGGCGCCCTGTCGACCGGGCTGATTGGCGGCGCGGACGCCATTGAAGTCCTCAAGTACCTCGGGATCGACAGGCTTGGTATCGATATCTCTCTTATCAATCCAACGTTTGGCAACGTTGCCCTGTCTTACGGCATCAACGAGGTCCTGGAGGTGGTGAGGCTTCCCGTGGCCGTCGCCGTGACGCCAATGGTCGCAAAAGTCCTCGGAAGGAGGCGGGAACAGGCCGCGGGGGGAGCAAGTGAGGACGGAAAGCCGTTGGGAAAGCTCGCGCTGGAGGCCAAGGCCAACCAGAAGCTTGAGATGGTCAAGCAGTACGGCATCACCTTCTTGGCCTGGTGGACCCTGCTGTGGGCGATCAGCTGGGGAGGCCTGTACGTGGCCCTCGACAACGGACTCATTGGGGGCCAGGACGGAATGGAGCTCCTTGCACAGATTCCCTACGTGGACAACTTTGTTGACCTGAAACAGCTCGACTTGGGGGAGAACAGCAAGGAGTGGGGCAACCTCGGGGTGTCCTTCGTGATGAATGAGCTCCTCGAGGTGGGCAGGTTCCCCGTCGCGGTGGCCACCACGCCCGCCGTCGCCAAGGCGCTAGGATTGAGAAAGAAGCAATGACAACCGCTTGCTTGCGAGGGGACCCCGCATCGAAGCCTGTAATTCTACCTAAACTTTGCTCGATCTCTTTTGATCTGGCATCCCGCTTCTCTACGCCGCGCCATTAATCTCTCTGTCCACCTCCCGCTCGGGTTGCGCCTCCCCTGCACGCCTTCTCCCCTGTCGGGGAATTACTCTGAAAATCGTATTTGACGAAGAAAATTCCTGAACAATTTCCGGAACTTGACGGTCAACTACAACAGAGGAAACATAGAGACCTGGGCCTGCTGTGTGAGGGAGAGCAAGACCCACGAGGTTGCGAGAGCGCTCACGAAGCCGACCAGTCGGTTGCGTCCTCGCGGTGGGAGCGGGGTAGACTTGCGGAGCGCCCCCCCAGTCGCCTCGCGGTATCGCGGTCGCGGACCTTGAGATAAATTCTGCGCATCTGGTGACATAAGAATGACTGCGGTTGAGGAAACGCAGCAAGCGGAGGCCGAGGACTTCTTGGTCGACAAGGCCAAGGCCGTCGAGGTGGAGGTGCCTGATGCACCAGAGGAGATCGGGAGGTCCGACTACTACACCGCTAAGGAGGTCAGTATGCACAACAAGCCAAGCGATGTTTGGGTGTCCTTCCTGGGCAACGTGTACGACCTGACTTCTGTGGTGAGCAGCCAGAGCCGGGAGCTGGAGTCCGACGGGAGCTCTCTCGTTTTCCCGCTCATCAAGTGCGCCGGGACGGATATCTCGCACTGGTTCGACGAGACCACGGGGGACATTAAAAAGTACGTCGACCCCATCAAGAACATGAAGACGTACTACATCCCGCAGGGCAGGTTCGTCCACGTCCCTCCCGCGGAGCCCGTGTCGGACTGGGACAACAGCTTCGAGGTGCCCTGGTGGAAGGACGCCACCCTCAAGGTTGGCAAGCTGTCGGCCTCGACGAGGAGCCTGAGGGTGAAGAATGTTTTGACCGGCCACGAGCACCTGATGGAGGTCCCTTGCGAGGAGACAGTGGGCCAGATTCGTGCGCGGTACCTCGAGTACAACGCCCATGCCGCGAGCTACACCTGGAAGGCTCTGAAGCCAAACGAGGAGAAGGAGCTCGAGTTCCAAAATCTCGACATGACCCTCAACCTCCAGGACAACGGAATTGCCGACGACCAGCCGACGTTCGAGGCCCTGGGCATCTCCTCCGACTTTCACACCCCGGTCATCCACCTGTACTACGACGATGATCTTACGGTGGCGTAGAGGGCGGGACGGCGGGGATCAAACCGAACTTGCTTTTGTAATGATAGATCAAATATTCAAGAAAAAAGAAAGGATGACTCTTCCCCTCAGCCCTCGCCCAGGTCCACCTCATCCTTCTTCCCGTCCGGGGCAACCGTCCTCCAAAGGTCATGGTACTCGGGCGTGGCCTCCCTCCCAAGGTCAATCCCGAGCTTTTCAAGCTGCCTTCCGTACTCCTGAACGTCGAGGAAGAGCTGCAGGCGGATCTTATCGGCGTCAGAAGCTTTGGCGGCGGCCCCCTCCACCTCCCCTGCGCCCTGGGTCTGCCTCTCCTTCAGCCTCTTCAGGCTGCTCTCCGTCTGCTGCACTGTCCTCAGCAGGTCCTCCGCCGTCTCGTCGTACTTCGCGGTCACCTTCCTCGCCACGAAGTCCCTGAGCTCTGCCATCAGGTCGCCCGAAACGGAGGATTTCTGCAGCTCCCCGAGAGGACGTAATACGCTGGACACGTAGTGACTTGGCCGGCTCGGCATTGGTCGGTTGGTCATCCTGTAGGTCGCGGTGATCCCCCTGACGTGCTTGAGGAAGTCGACGCACTGCTGCAGGACGTCGCCCCCGAGCACGTCCTTCACGATGGAGGCGACCCCGCCCACCTCTTTCGCGCCCGCCTCCAGCTCCCCTGCCACTGCCCCAACCAGCTCCGGGTCCAGGCCCTCCATCACTTTGCAAACCCGCTCCCGCAGGTCTAACTTGACCTTGGTCGCCAGGCGCTTGGTGTCGTTGACGATCATCACGAGCTCGGGCGTCGTGAGCTTGGACCAGAAGTCCTTACCCTGCTGAGCGGCGTCAGCCTTCCCAGCTTCTCTCCTCCTCGTGAGCCCGGCGCGTAGCCAGACCTCGTACCTGGAGATGAGCTGGAAGGAGAGCCGGCAGAACTTGTTGGCAAGCGACGGCAGGAAGACCTTGTCCCCGAAGCAGCGCGTCAGGCAGTCGAAAAGCACGCCGGTCGCGGAGAGGTTGAAGCCCCCTCCCCCTCCCACCTCCTCCACCGCCACATCTGTGCCTGCGATGTGCCTTTCAAAGGTGCCGGCGATGTCCTGGTACCGCAGCGAGTGGTACACCGTGAGATTCCATCGCTGCAGGAAGGTCCGCACGGCCTCCGAGTCCTGAAACTCCCTCTGAAGGCTCTGGCTCGGGCAGTGGGCCTCGACCCTCTTCAAAAAGTCAACCGAGGCATGGTAGTTTGCGTGGAAGGCCTCGGGAATCCCTGGGGAGTAGATACTTGGCCTGGATGCCGCGACGGCCTTGTCCACCTCCGCCACGATCGCCACGGCGACGTTGCACGAGGTCCCTTGGCCGTCGGACACCTGGCTGTTGATTCCCCTGATGACATCACCCGCCTGTGCTTCGATCTCGCCCAGAACCCTTGCGTAGACGTCCCCGATAGTCTTTCCCCCTCCCGGCTGCGAGGGCGGCTCCGCGCTCGACAGGAGGACCTGCGCGACGATGGGCCGCACGATTGCCTGGCGGAACGCGCTCTCCGCGGCCTTGGGAGACCCCACAGAGTTGTACGTGTTGATGCACCTCTGGATGGTGGGAAGATGTCGGTTCTCAAAGGCGGCGCCTGCGCAGGAGTCCAGCAGGGCGAAGAACTTGTCGTCCAGCGTCCTGAGCTGGCCCTCGAGATGGCCGAGGAACTTGAGTCCCTTGCCCTTGGACAGGTAGTACTTCAGCCTGCTGTACTCCGAGGAGACCCTCTCGAGCTGTTGGCTCCTTGAGTCGGTTTGGTCCTCTCCGTCCCCCGCCGCCAGGTCCATCTCCCCCAGGAGCTTCTCGACCTTCGACACGACGTTCGAGGTGTCCTGAACCAGCTCCAGGATGGCCTTGGCCTTGCCGACCTCGCTGCGCTGTCTCAGGCCGTCATTCAGAGATACAAGCTCGTCGTCTACTGCCTTCTTCTTCGCGGTCAGGGTGGCCCGCAGCTCCTGCAGGGGCTCCCTGATCCGGTCCACGGAGGAGGACACATCCACCAGATTCGTGCTCAGGTCAACGAAGGAGTCAAAGTCTCGGTTGATCAGGGACACAAGCTCCTGCTTCAGAGAAGACAGAAGAGCCTTCAGCTCGGCCTGAATCTGAACGTGCGGCACGTAAAGGCGGAGCTCGTCGACGTACGCGATGGACTCCTCCGTGGACGTCGACGCCTCGGTGAATTTCGCGGGCTTCCACCATGACTGGCTCGAGCCTGCCACCTCGTCCAGCGAGAGCGAGGCCGTCATTGCTCTACTCGGGCTCTAACAACTCCGACTCAGGCCCCCGCCCCCCTCCCCCGGGGATCCCCCTCCCGGCATTTCACGGGCTGGGTGGACAAAATTTGCAAAAGCAGGAAATTTCGCGGTCATCAGCCAGTGTTCGTGAAGTCTTTTGGAGAATTGAATAGGAGTTACTTTATTCGGAAGGGCCTCCCCCTCGGGGACGAGATGTACGCCTCGAGCAGGACCCTTTTCTGCTTCACGCTCTCCGGGCTCAGCTTCTCCAACGCTTCCTCGATGCAATGGGTGCACTGCTCCAGCAGCAGCTCCGCCTTGTCCTTCTCCACAAACTCGTCTGGAAACCTGAGAGAAAGCCACAGGTACAGCGACAGGATCTTGAAGCAGTTCTCGAGCTTGTGGAGGTAAGTCTCGCTCCTCGGGCTGGGCAGCCTGACGTTCACAGGAACGGGCTCCCTGTTCGCGAAATCCTGAACGTACCGGAGCATGCTCAGCACCACGTCCCTGTTGCTCGTGTCGATTGGAGCGATTACGAACT
>Ga0160423_10003793_pt1 | contig 12546 bp, 4 predicted proteins | sample CRUFie14St8metaG_FD_108191 | JGI IMG/M metagenome (GOLD analysis project Ga0160423, IMG submission 108191) | Marine microbial communities from the Costa Rica Dome - CRUD Field 142mm St8 metaG | ecosystem: Environmental > Aquatic > Marine > Oceanic > Photic zone | place: Costa Rica: the Eastern... | reverse complement strand
GGTCCAGATTTCGATCCTGACGTTCAAGATGTGGAAATTACAACCGTTCTCGATCACGTTCACAGGAACATCCTCGAAGCGCCGATGGATTTGCGAATCGATGGAACCTATGGTTCAGGGTGTGACCAGCATTGGGAAGATCATGAAGACCTCGTGCTCGATGTCCATGAAGATACATTCGGTCGATCCGATCACGTTACATTCCGTGATTTGGGCGCACAAACCATCTTCCATCTGGGTGCATACGATTCGGATTACAGCGCCTACCATTCACCGGATGATACACTCGACAACATGATAGAGATGGTCGGTGGTGTTGAAGAGTTGGAAAAGAGCATGGAATTTGTCATGTGGGCAGCGATGCTTGAGTTCATGATCGCAGATCAAACACCTGAAATTCGCAATATCAATGCTTGATAGTTTAAACGACGTTTTTTGAACCATAAGTGGTTCATTATTCCATGGAAGGAGAGGAAGCAACGGACGTTTCCTTCCTTCAACAATTTGCTTCATCATCAAAGTTTCCAACTGCAATGATTGTATTTGGTGCTTTAATCGCCATGGCAGAATCCATGTTGATGCTCATTCAAGGACAATCGATAGAAAACGCTGTTTGGCCGCAAGCTGTTCGCACCCTATCGTGGACATTTCTCATGCGCGAGAATGTTGGACTGATTGCAATCCTCTGTGCGCTCTTTCTCGGACTCTGTGTGTATGCATCGATTCAACATCATCGGGGACGACTTCTACCAAAGATTATCCAAGCAATGTTCCTTGTAATCATCGGAGCAGTGTTTGCATCTTGGATTATCTTTGTCCTCATGGATTATCGATACATACGAGGTGCATTCTTGCTCCTGCCTACAATCTATGGTGTTCTTCTTCTCGGTTCAGCGCTTGCAATACGTGGACCTCCAAGTCTTCCAGAAGGGACACAGAATTGGAAAGAAAAAGGAACATCCATTCTCCACATACTTACCATATTCTTAGCCGCTTGGTTGGTCATGCCAGGTGTCCCTGCACTGATTGGCATCGCACCATCACCTCCATCAGCACCAGTGATGGGTTACGGTGCAGAGGCAGGGCCCTTCGATCGGACGACACTTCGATATGCCTACCCTTTGCCCAAGGAGGTTCTTGCGATGCAAGGACCGACGGAAGAAGACATCGAGTTTTCCGTTTATCTTACACTCCCTCACCTACCAGAAGACCCTGGAATCGAAGGCGTTCCATTGGCAATTCTTTTCCATGCGTTCAACAATCCATCCATTGATTCGTACACTGATTGGATCGACCATCTCGCAGCAAAAGGCATGGCTGTTGCCTACATCCAGTATCCAACCGATGTTCGCCCTAAAGGAGGCGATGATTTCGAACCAGACCTTGTTGATGGTACATCGGATTGGCCTCATCATGTTCCACGAATGCTCTCAATTCAATCAGCACTCAATCTGTTGAATCAAACCATTACCTCCGAACCACGTGATGATGCAATCGAAGAGATTCTCGATGATCTCACAATCATGCCCGAACATCTCTGGATTGGAGGACACAGTCTCGGAGGCGCCTACGCACTTCAAGCACTTGGGATGGCCCAACACATGGGTTGGGGCAATGAAACACTTCTCGTCGATACCGAGATGGCTGCGGCACGACCTGTTCAAGAAGAATGGTTACCAGACTATACCAATCTTCCAGAACGTACAATCGTTCATCTCGTTGTAAGCGAAGACGATATGACGGTTGGTCAGTGCAACAGCGTCCATCAACATGCTTTATTTGACCAAATTCAAGAAAATCAATCGCTCTTGTTGTATATCCCGAGCGACCGTTATGGCTTTCCACGTTTGGTAGCAACGCATTATATTCCTGCAAATGAAGCGCATGACACACTGGCTGATTGGGCCTTTTATCGTCGCGTTGATGCTCAGGCGGATTGGGTAGTTGCTCATAGTCGTCAAGATCTCAATACAGCCGACTTTGCCTACGCAAACCTTGTCAATGGTGAGATGCTGACAAGCATGGGGAAATGGTCTGACGGAGTCGATGTGTTGCCGATCCAAGCGTATACAAATCCAAGTGCTGTTTCAAAGTTTTCTGATTGTTTCTAAGAGGTGAGTTGATGGAAGAGGAGAAGAACGTCAAATCGATTGTGAAACTCATCTCAACGTCCACCATCATCGCATCCATGTGTTGTTTGCCCAGTGTGATTCTCGTTCTCTTTGGTCTTGCAAGCGTCAGTTCTGCCGCCGCCCTCTCCGATACGTTGTATTGGGGAGAGGAAGGCTACGAATGGTTCCGGCCAACAATGCTTGCAATCGCTTCAATTTCAGTCATCGTTGGCTTAGTCATCTATTTCCGTAATCGTGGCATCTGCACATTTGATGATGTTCAACGTCAACGAAGGAAGGTCATCAATACGTCCCTTCTCGTCATCATTATCGCTTATCTCTCGTATTTATTGTTCAACTATGTGATTCTCACAGAAATCGGCATCCTTCTTGGCCTTGATTGGGAATCAAGTCGATTCTGGAACAAATGATCATCCGTTGTTACGAAGGGTTGAACATCCAACCGTCCAATCCTCACCAGAATTCATCGCAGTTCGAGTTGCATCCAATAAATCATCCTCGGGTGTTCGAATTGGTTGTGAATCAAGCCCCCATGCAAGCGTGATTTGATAGGTAGCATTTGATAAATTTTGCAGTTGGAAAATCGAATTTCCAATTGATATTTTATTTTTCTTCTTTGTGTTTGATACAACGATATTCCGGGGATTAAGATGCATTCCCAAACGGGCTGCTTTCTGAACTGCTTCTTTTGCAGTCCAGGCCCAAAGTGCATCGAGTTTACCAGATCGAAGGTGGGCCAATTCCTCACCCTTTGCCATCATATCGTAAACGGCTGGCTTAGGGGGTCGAGCAAGGGGTTCTGCATCAATACCTACTGTCCATCCACGCTCGATGAGGGCCACACAAGCGAGTTGCTCACTGTGAGAAATCGAAAGGCTCGGTAATTCTGGCTGAATCCATAATCCCTGAATGGCTTGCAGATAGGGGGCTCGTTCATCCGTTCTCGAGATCATCAGTTGTGTGCAGTCAATATCGCCCCATTCGCTCAATGCTTCTTCAAGGAGCCACCGTGCGGAAAGATGTTCATTGCGACGTTTCCGAGTTTTGAACGTCTGGATTTCATCCCAATCAACGAACTGCAGGGATGTTGGATCCCGTTCGCCAATTTTGCACGTTGCGACGAGGCATCGTGCATTCTCTCCAAGAACAACCCATTGAAACGTTGCTTGCAAAGAATCACACTCAACGATCGAGGGTAAATTTCTGATCATCAGGAACAGGCGCCATCGCCTTCAATCGAAGACCTTTCAATGCAAGAATTGGAGCATCATCTGAACCAACAACAAGGACATCATGCACTGTAATACCTGCTTCTTCGACTGCAACTCGAATTGAACGCAATCGAAGTTGTTCATCACGTTCAGGAACTCGTAGCATCGTTGACCATTCAATTCCAACTGGCAAACTACTGAATCCTTCGGATTCCATCGCAACCAGTCCAGCATTCTGGAATCCTGCTTCAATCAACATTGGTAAAGCTTCCAAGAGCACATCCTCGCCAATACGTTCACGAGCGAATTGATCGGTTGCTGGCAACTGATGACGCATGAGTGCAATGCCATCAGCGCCTGGTGCAGATTCATCACCAACACCACGAAGGACGCCACCATGTGATTGGAAACGGGGACCGTGGAAGTAGCGTAGATAGATGAACGATGGATGATGTTCAAGACGACCCGTCGGCGGTGTTCCAATGGATGGAAGTTCACCTATTTCTGATTGCAAGAACGTACTTAGATCATCGGATTTTTTAACGAGGCGAACGGTTGCTTGGTGATGTTCACGCTCACCGAAGATAACGCCTTCTGAGTTTGTTAAATCTGATACGAGTCGGCATTCGACCCACGTTAAGTCGCCTTGCGTTCGGGCAATCTTTGCTTCAACACGTACACGCATGTTTCCTTTCATCACCTTTACAGGCAGTCCAAACGTCACACCCTCAAAACCTGCAAGACATGCATCAGGACAAAGCAACAATGCATTTTCTGCAAACATCTCCAAGGCCATTACGCCGGGGTGATAAGGAACGCCTTCAATTGCATGGTCACTTAGGAACGGATGGTCTGCAACGGAGAGTGTGCTCTGTGTCATGACCATCTGATGTTCATCGAAGGCGAGCACTTTGTCAATGAATGGGAATCGAGAAGGATCGGCCATAACCGCAGCCATTTCCCCTGGTAGCATCAACGGTGCTTCTCTGAATGAATCGAAACGATCCATCAAACCAAGAGACCCACAAGCAATAACTCGACGCTTACCGCCTCGAAGTGCTTCATTGACGAAGATTTGAACTCCAACATCAACAGGTAGTGTTTCAATTCCAGCTGCTTCAAACACCGCTTCGATGCTACCGCGTGTTGCCATACCGACATCACGCCAACCCGTCCATCCAATGGCAACGGCTCTGCATGTTCCTTTCGCTGTTTGGCGAGCCATTTCAGCATCAAGAATCGAGTTCGCCGCAGCATAATCGGTTTGACCGCCATTACCAAATCGTCCAGCTACGGAGGTAAATGCAGAAGCAAAACGTAGCGTACCTTTCGAGGATTCAACCGCCTTCATCAACGAGGACCAACCATCGATTTTCACACGAACGACCTTGTCAAAGGTTTCCCATGCCTTGTCCGCAACAAGTTTGGAGTCTTCCAAACCCGCTCCATGAACGACACCTGTGATCGGGTTTGCGAGTGATGCTCCAAGCGTTGAAAGCGCTTCAGCATCTGTGACATCAATTGAATGGTAGAACGCTCGGTTACCTGTTGACTCGATGGTTGAAAGTGTTTGGTATACATCGCGACTGCGGGTAAACTTCTGCCATGCTCTGTTCCACTCGACCATGGTGACTTTACCATCGGATGATGCTTCCGTTAATCGTTCTCGTAATGCCATCTTCTCTTTCATCAGATCTTCTTCGCTCCAATCCAACCATTCTGAAGTTTGTTCAATAAGGACTGAGCGTCCAAGAAGATGGAAGGTTGCATCCGCATCTTTACTCGCTTCAGCAACACCGACAATGCATGCCGCAGTTACACCAGAACCGCCACCTGAAACAAGCCATACATCATCGGATTGAAGTGGTTCTTGTTCACCCACAACATCTTCAGCAAAGGCGACAAGAAGCCATCGACGTCCATCTCGATCGAGGCCAATCTCAACTTCACCAGCATGTTCAAACAATTCCACTTCGATGTATTCGGCTGCAGTTGCAGCATTGAAGATGAGTTCAGGATGAACATCAAGTGCTCGACTTCGTACGTTTTGACGTTCAAATGCATAGGATTTGGTCACACCCGATGCCGCACATTGAATGGCATTGAAACGCTCTCCAATGTTTCCATGCCGACCGTCCATCGCAGTAACGCTCGCAACGAGACCTTGACTCAATCCTCCAAGATGTGCATCCATTCCTTTCAGAAGACCAAACCAGCCATGGGCTGCAAGTGACACTTGGGCAGAGGGTATTGTATCCTCCGACCATGTTGCAGATGCAAGTTTCATTGGAGCAAGATGGATAAGACCGACAACATTCATCGTTGAAAGCGAGGTTGTAATCGATACAATATGCTCAGCATTTCCTGGATCACCTCGATGAACTGCTCGACCTTGTTCTGTTTGAATTGAAACGTCGCGTATACCTGCTTCAAATCCTACCCGAACCGTTGAGAGCCCTCTTGCTTCAAGACGTTCGCAGAGTTGTTCGGCAATACCCCAGCCATCATCGGTGATAACAACCGTTCCGTCAAGTGACAGTGATGCCTTGACAGTCTCCGCTTCCTCAACCTCAACCTGCCATCGTCGACAACCATCGTGTTCTACTGAAGGTGTTTCAACAGGCGTTGGTTGCGCCGTAGTTTCGACAGCGTGTGTTGCTTCGGCTGTGACCGTTCCACCTTTCATCTTCAAAATATAGGCAACGAAGTGGTTGAGTGTCGGATGGTCGGAAAGCAGGAAATCCTCGTCGACTGGAAGATCGAAGATTTCGCGGAGATCAACCATAATCTCGGCTTGCTTCACCGTATCAATACCGAGTTCACCTTCCAAATCTTGATCCATTTCGATGAAATCAGCAGGATAGCCAGTATGCTTGACAACGACTTCAACCAAGGACGCTTCTATACCAGCATCGGTCGGCATCGGTGCTGATGATTCTACCTGAGGCACTACCTGTTCCTGAGCAGGCATAGTTGCGGACACAACAGCAGGGGTGCTTACGACAACATCACCACCGGTCATTCTAGCAATGTAGGCGATCATGTGATTCAACGTTGGATGTTCAGAAAGCAGGAAATCCTCATCGACGGGGAGATTGAACAATTGACGTATGTCGACCATGATCTCGGCTTGCTTCACCGTATCAATGCCCAATTCTCCTTCCAGATCTTGATCCAGCTCAATAAAGTCTGCAGGATAACCGGTGTGTTTGACGACGACTTCGATGACTTGTTGCGTCATCGCTTCATCAGACACGGGTGTTGCAACAACAGGAGCAACGACTTGAGGTGCTTCGGGAGTCGGCGCAGATGGTTCAGGCTCAGCCATTGGAGTAGGTGCTACAGCCGTTGCTTCCCCACCTTGCATGCGTTGAATGTAACCAATCATGTGATTCAATGTAGGATGCTCTGAGAGTACGAAGGTTTCATCGACGGGGAGATTGAATTGCTGACGAATATCGACCATAATCTCGGCTTGCTTGACCGTATCAATGCCTAACTCACCTTCCAAATCTTGATCCAATTCAACGAAATCCGCAGGATAACCAGTGTGCTTGACGACGACGTCAATAACGGTTTGAATCATATCACCTGATGCTGGACTGCTTGTTGGAGCAGGAGTTGTTGGTGTTTCGACCACAACTTCTGGCTCAGGACTTGGAGAAGGCACCTCTGTTGGTGGCTCCTGAACTTCGAAAGGTTCGCCCGGTAGTCCTTCAAATGGTTCAGTGATGACATAGGGCTCTCCTTGAATTCCACCATGCAGATTATCATCACCATCGACATAAGCGACGAGTTTGTTATCGAGAATTCGCAATTGTATATCCTGAGAACCGGCAAGGTTGCGACACCAGGTGAGGAGGCGTTGGCCATTGATTCGCTCCCCTTCAATTGGCCATGCTCGAACGAATGAGAGGCCAATTTGCGATCCGAATCCGGCGGCAAATCGTAGCCCGTACTTCAAATTCGGATAATCGCCACCTTTCGAGAGATGGAGGTTTCCAAGTCCCTCATCGAGGACTTTGTGGTTTGCAATTGGGGGAATTCGCTTGGTCAACAGACCGTAGAACATGCTCGCATCTTCAATACCCACGCCCATTGGATGACCAGTGAATCCCTTCGTGTTGGCAATAACCATAGAATCTGTACTTTCGCCAAACGTCTGGCGCAATGCTTTGACTTCACTTTGAGCACTTCCCCCACGAGCAGGCGTGTACGTTTCATGCGAATAGAATACCAACTCCTTGGCAATTGAATGACGATTCAGATTCCAACGCCTCTCCATTTCTCCCATAAAATCATCAACTGTTTTCGCTACGTGCTCAACATCAAGTCGCGTCCCATGGTAGGCGGAATTTGCGGTTTTTGCTCCGAGTAATTCAGCGATGGGTTGCACGCCTCGCTCATCTGCTGAACTCTTTCGTTCGACGACAAATGAAGCAGCCCCCATACCCAAGACAAGACCGTTACGTCGCTTGTCAAATGGTAAAGCCGCCTCTTCAACGATGTTGCTCGTCGATGCTGCGCCTGTTGAAGCAAATCCGCTTCCAATCCACTCCCACAGATCATCGCCCGTTACATCATCGGCAGAGAGGATAACAACACGGTCCACTCGATCAGCGCCTAACCAATCCTCTGCAATTTGGAATGCACCCGTCGCTGAAGCACATGCAAGATTGATGGTTGTTGTAGGGCCGCGAATACCCGTAAATTGAGCAAATTGTGAATGACTCATGGTTAAGGTTTGGAACAAATAACGACGGTCAAACTTGCCTTCACCATCATCGCCATCTGTCTTTGCATGCTTCATCGCCATCTGCAATCCAGGGAAACATGAAGCGAAGACAATACCTGTTCGGTCACGATGAACACTCGGCACTTGCCAGTTACGGATCAACCGAAGACCACCCTTCCCTGTTTGTTCCTCAGGCGTCAGTGGAATTCCAGCGTCTCGTAATGCGAGTAGACCACTAGCCATCGCAAGTTGCGTTGTGATGTCCCATGCCAAAATCATCTTTGGATCGATTCCAAATTCTTCCGCAAGATCAAACGCTCCTTTCACACCAGCAAGTTGAGGGATGTCGCCAAATGAAGTCGCTTGTTCCATGTTGACGGAACCATCACGTCCTTTGATGAGTCGGGTGATGTTCTTGTCGAGCAGACGTTGCTTGTATTCGTCCGAAACCTCTTGGATGCACGTTTCACCACGGACAAGGCGTTCAAACACATCCTCATCGAAGACCTTCTCACCTCCTGGAAGCCCGAGGCTGATTCCAGAAACGACGTAGGGGTCTGCCTTTCGTTGCATCATTGGATCAGATGTGGATTGAACTTGAACCGTTTCGGACGTTGTTGATTTTGCGAGATGAACTCGAGGCGCCCAGCCCGTTGGCGGTTGTTGTACCCATCGTTCAATATCTGCTGCAGTGGATGCAGATTGAACATCGACTTCTGCATCGATTTGAGCTTCTGAACGGATGATTGCAACGATGCTTTGAATGGCCTTATCACTGAGACCCAATCCTTGACGGAGATTGACCATTCCTTGGCAGAACATTGCTGGATAACCACAATGTTGAGCGATGCGATCGCCAACATAATCAGCAACCGTTGGTTCTTTTTGCCTTGGCGCTGCTATGGCATGCACAACACTTGCAGACTTGTTGCTTCCACCACGATTTGGAAGAGGTCGTGCGCGAACTCGCAATTCCTCTCCGCTCGATTGTTGTGGAAGACTTGTCTCTTGATATGCTTCAATTGGCCCAGCTCGGAATGCTTCGCTGAACACATTCGATGTTCCTTCGATTGAACTCGGAGGTCGCCCAGCAAGTGCTAATGCTCCAATCGCTGTCAGGAAAGAAGCAATTCCCCCTTGTTTCGGATGATTTGTCATCATTGCAAGATGTGGTTGTTCCTCAAGAATTTGTGAAGCAAACATGGTCAATGCTCTCTTTGGACCGACTTCGACGAAAATACGTGCACCTGCTTCGTACATCGTGTTAATTTGGGACGTCCACTCAACAGAGGATGCCATTTGAGGAGCGAGTTTGGAAAGAATGCCTTCTTTTGCATCCGCTCCTTCGGTCGGATAGAAGGTTCCATCCACATTAGCCGTAATTGGGATGGATGGCCAGTTAATTTCAAGCGATGAAAGGAAGCGTCGCAATGGTTCATTTGCTGGTGCGACGATACTGGAGTGGAAGGCGTGACTGGTTGCGAGCGGAACGCAATTGAATCCTTCGGATTCGAAGGTTTTCATGACATTCTGGACCGCATCTGTCGCTCCTGCGATAACGGTCATCTTCGGCGAGTTTTTGTTGGCTGCAATCACATATCCATCCGCAGCATTAAGGATGCGTGCAACGTCATCATAGGGAGCAGTAACACTGGCCATGAGGCCTTGATCATCGATTTCAACCGAACCCATCTCGGTTCCACGTGCAGCTGCTGCCCGAAGTGCTCCATCCATGTTCAAGATTCCAGACGCCATCAATGCCGCATATTCACCAAGGGAATGGCCTGCGACCATATCTGGTTGGTAACCATACGCATTCAGAGCGTGCTCAATCGCAAGATCAGCCGTCAACATTGCAGGTTGTGTATATTCGGTTTGCTTGAGTTTATGTTCAGCCACTTTTCGCTCATCATCATCAAGACCGCTTCGGAGGACAAAGGATGAGAGGGTTTCCCCATCAAGCACCTCAACCATCGTTGCGTCAGAAGCCTCCCATACCTTTTGCACGGGCGTATATCGTTGATGAAGATCGAATGTCATTCCAACATATTGTGAACCCTGCCCAGGATACATATGGGCGACTTTCGCCCCTTCCGGTAGCGAGGGTTGATCGCTCAAAAGAACGCCTTGTGCTTGCAAGAAACCCCATTTACCTTGATCTGAAATCGATTTGAGTGCTAACGTTTTACGCTTCTCAAATTCAGCCCAAGAAGTTGCAATAAGAGCCATTCGGCACGGATGATTGGTATCAAACGAAGCACTTGCTGTTTGAAGTGCCATCGACAATCGAAGACCTCTTGGGTCATCATCAAACAATGGACCACTGAACGTTGTTAATTCAAGCGCTAATGCAACTGCATCCATCGATTGGCCAGATAGGAGTAAAACACCACCTTCGATTGCTTTCAGCTGTTCGTGTGAGAGCGATGCATTCGCAGATGCATCGAGAATGGACAATGCAGAAGCAGAACTTGATTTTGAATACGCCTTCCAACGTTGTTGCCAATCTTCAGCCATTGCATGATGGTAGTCTGGATCGTAACCTTCCAAAGCAACGTGGAAATTCGTACCACCAAAACCGAATGCTGAAACACCTGCTCGACGCGGATGATGCTCTGGTTGTGGCCATTCAAGTGCTGAAGTAGGGACAAAGAACGGTATGTTCTGCCAATCAACGGTTGGATTCGGGGTTTTGAAACCAGCAGAAGGAGGAATTGTTCTGTGATGCAGAGCCATGACGGATTTGATGATTCCAGCAATACCTGCAGCTGCCTTCAAGTGGCCAATTTGTGATTTGATTGAACCGACTGCAACATGGTCTCCTGAAGCAACATCGGTCCATAGTCGAGTTAACGTTGAGAGTTCTGTTGCATCTCCAACCTTTGTCGAAGTTCCGTGGGCTTCAACCAATTCGACAGAAGATGCAGGATAACCAGCTTGATTGTATGCTCGAGCAATGGCTTGAATTTGACCACGTTGACTAGGTGCAGTGATACCTTTTCCACGACCGTCGCTTGAACCACCAATGCCGCGAATGACAGCATGGATTGTATCATCGTCTGCAATCGCATCACTGAGCCGTTTAAGGACCATGACACCAGCGCCTTCGCCCATGACGAATCCGTTTGCTCGCGCATCGAAAGGCGTTGAATGTGTTGGAGAAAGAGCGCCGATTGCGCTAAATTTTGCATAGGTTGCAGGATCCATGGTTCGATCTGTTGCACCCGCAAGCATAACATCGGCTTGTCGTGTTTGAAGCAGCCGACATGCATCCATGACCGCTGCCATCGATGATGCGCATGCTGCATCCATTGCATGGTTCGGACCTTGTAAATCCAAGAGATTTGCAACACGTCCAGAAACGACGTTTGCAAGCTCTCCAGGCATTGTATCCTCATCGACCTTTGGAGCGTTTTCATTTACTGCATTAACGAATGCTTCGCTTGATTCTAATGGCATTCCATGTTCTATCGCAAGTTCCACAGTATGATTTGACCATACGCGAATGTTGGACATGTTTCGATTTTCTCCGCCAAGAGCATTTGCGAAAACGACACCCGCACGTTCACGTGGGAAGGTTTTGCCACCTTCGCCGTACCCTGCTTGTTCGATGGCTTCTGCTGATACCGAGACCGCCCAAAGTTGACAAGGGTCAATTTGAGGAAGCGTTCCAGGAGGTTGTCGCCAACGTCGCCAATCGAATTCATAATCCTCAACAAATGCTCCAATCTTTGCATAGGTGTATCCCTGTGCTATATCCCCTGGTTCTCCTTCTGTCCAAAAATGCTCGACAGGCCCGGGCCATCGACCTTCACGTATTTCTTTGATGCTCACATGCGAATCAATGATGTTCTGCCAGAATGCTTCCAAATCCTTTGCATCGGGCATCATCGCAGCAACACCGATGACTGCAATGGGTTCAAACGGACCCTGTTCAAGTCCTTCGCACGGTTTTCCGTCATCGGTTGTGATGGTCATGGGTTCACCTCATACATCCATGATGCTCTGTGGCACCATGGTGATCGAATAGCCTGCATCGACGTGAATGCATTGTCCTGTTACGCCTGCTGAGAGCGGGCTTGCAAGCCACAATGTCGCTCCTGCAACGTCGGATTGGTTGACATTGCGTCGAAGAGGAGCGTTCGCTTCAACGTGATCGAGGATACGTTCGAATCCTGGAATGCCTGATGCGGCAATGGTGCGTATTGGACCGGATGAGATGCTGTTAACGCGATGTCCGTGAGGCCCCAAATGACAAGCGAGTTCACGCGTCCAACATTCAAGGGCCGCTTTCGCCATGGACATGATGCCATAGGAAGGAACGAAGCGTGTTGAAGCAGCATACGTGAGCGTAATGGTCGATGAGCCTTCACTCAGGTATGGCATTGCAAACTTGAGACATCGTTGGAGTGAATTCGCTGAGATGGTCATGGCCGTATTGATGTCAGCATCCTCAACAAAGAGAATT
>Ga0160423_10003792_pt1 | contig 12546 bp, 12 predicted proteins | sample CRUFie14St8metaG_FD_108191 | JGI IMG/M metagenome (GOLD analysis project Ga0160423, IMG submission 108191) | Marine microbial communities from the Costa Rica Dome - CRUD Field 142mm St8 metaG | ecosystem: Environmental > Aquatic > Marine > Oceanic > Photic zone | place: Costa Rica: the Eastern... | reverse complement strand
AAATAATATCGTCCACCAAAATTATCATTTAAACTACTTTGAGCACTAAAAGTACCGGCTTCTGTAATATTAATTACATTTAAAAGTTGTATTCCATAAGTTTCCCAAAGATTTGTAGGAATTCCTTCTGTCCAAGCATCTATACTTTCTTCAGGTATAATAAGTGAAAAATAAGCAGAGGATCCTACTACACTACTTACAGTAATACTCGAAGTTACCGATGTAGGAGTATTAGCTAAATTAAAATCCCAAATATCAGCAACATCATTATAATAACCCCCACCATTACCTGTAGAAACATTTAATCCACCGTCATTGTTATTATTCCATGTTGCAGTACCACCAGGGGCTAAAGTAAGACTTACTTGACCAAATAATTGGAAACTTAAATCTTTAACATTATTAAGTGAAGAAGTGTTTTCAACAGGTATAACACCCATTAAATAAGATCCATCTTGTTCTTGAGTGGTTAAAATATTATATTGAACCAACCCAATATCAGGGTAATTAATTTCAATGTTATCAGCAGAATTTAATTGGGGTCCAAAATTTTCCCCATCTTTATCAAATTTATTAATTTTAATATATTTTACCCCTTTTGTAAAAGTTTGTCCAAAATTTGGGTTAAGTGGTGGTGCTGCTGCCATTTATTCTATTTTTTATCCTCCAGTAAATGATGTTGTAGGCCCTAAAGGACTACCTTCTCCTGTATCTAAGAAACTACCAGTATCATACCATAAATATATTTCTCCTTGCTTTGGTATAGAACGTTCATTTAAAAATGGGGAAGATGGAGTTATACTACTAGTATAAAAAATAATATCATAATTTATTTCTAAAGTAGAAGGTTTTTTAGAGGTGTTTTCATCATTTAATTCTCCTGTAGTAGTTGTGAATTCACTTCCACTAAACTCACCATCATAAAATTCTTCTTGAGTAGTATGAACTACAATTTGAGGACCTACAGGTGTATCTACTGAGGATGACCAACTTTGTGTTACAAAAGGAGATATAGGATTTGTAAATCCTTGAGATTGACCTTCAGGATTATTTCCTAAAGTATTAACATTATTAAATCCACCCCCAGTACTACCACTTATAAATCCTGATTCTATAGATCCAGTATAATGAGGTTCTGAGTAGGATACTTCAGGAAGTGGAACTCTATTTCTTTCAAGTAAATGTTGTTTGATTACCACTCCCGAAGCTAATGAAGTACTAGCTGGAATGAAATCTTTAATCATCTTAAAAAGAGAATTATCAAAATATTTAATAAGTCTTATATAATCAGTCCAATCATAATTGCTAGAATACTTTTCAAAGTAAGTATCGCGTAATTTATCCAATGCAGGATATGAGGTGACAGACTGCGATAATAATCGCGGATCTCCGATATAATCCCCTATATTAAAGTATCCTATGGAATCATTAATGTCATCATTAATTTCATTTTGTGGTGAAAAGGCTACTTCAACATAATTTACATCTCTAGTATAAGCACTGCTACTTTGTGGATAATTTTGTTGAATACTCCTATAAGGAGATAAAGTACTTCCCGTAGCAGGCAAGATTAAATCTTGACTTCTAATTTTTTCGGAAATACGATTTTTAATACCTACTGCAGGTTGATCTACATAAAAAGTTTCAATATTAGGGAGATAAGTAGGGAATATAGGAGCAGCATTTCCTGTAATTTCAAAGGTTGAATTAAGTGCAAATGATGATGTAATAGCTGCCCAAGATCCTGTTACTTTAGGATGAATTGAAGTTCCTACCTTACCAGCAGAATCACTCCCTATATTAATTAAATCACTTCCTAAAGCTCCTCTAAAAATTAATTGATTGGGGGCACTATTTATTCCATTACCTTCTATAGATAGAGGATTCATTGTATAATCCCTAAATACACTTTCACTTAAAATTTCATTATAATATCTAATTTCTTGAATAGAACCACTTATAGAAGGAGTACTAACACCTGCTATGGAAGCAACCCCTACAAAGAATGAATCCCTAGAGCTATCATTCCAGCCTGCAGGATTTATAGGCGAACTTATTGAAGATGAAGCTATAAAACCTATAGTGTATCCATCAGCACCATTATAGATACTATTAGCAGCATGCAATTCAAATCCATTTGAGCTCCCACTTGTAATCATAACAGACCACCAATCACCATTATAGAATGGTAAAGAAATACTAGCAGAAATATTAGCATTTGTAGTACTTGAATCAGGTCTAAATACTAAATTAGCATATTGGTAAGAAGATGAAGGAATAGAACCATCATATGAAGCACTAGATAAACCTGATCCTTCATATTCTAAACTCAGGGTAGAACCCTCAACTTCAGAGGGGGCTAATCCTGTATGCCATAGAGTTGATTTATTACCATTTGCGGGAGGTATATCACTTACTTTAAATCTAAATTGTACAGTATTAGGCACTCTCCCAGTACCTGCAGAATCATTAGGAGATCCCCAAGCACTATTAACTAACCACTTAGTAGCAACGGCATAATCATTATTTGATGGGTTTGTTCTAAGATAAGCATAATTAAAATTATTATAATTGTAATCCCAATCGTTTGTATTATTTTTATCTTTACCTCCAAACTCGGATATTCTTAAAATCGTATCAGGTATGCCAAAGCAGTTTATGAGAGTTCTTAATCCAGCTACTGTACCTTTTTTATTTAAAAGATAGGGTAAATTATGATATAAACGTTTATAAGTAGATTTATTTACATTTTCTAAAGGAAAAGCATCATTAGAAGCAGTAATATAATTAGTAATTACTTCTGAACCTGTAGGAGGGAGAAGACTTCCTGAGGCATTTATACCTAATAAGGCAGAATATAAATCATCTGATGAGAAATTATTTTGATATAATTTTAGTCCTGCAGCTTTTAAAGCATCTGCTACTAAATCTTTAGAGATACCATAATCTAACCTATTATCAGCATCAAATCTATCAGTTAAAGTATTTATGTAAGAATATAATATATCAAAATGTTGACCTATCATATTTAAAAATAATTCATATCCAGCATTTGCGGGATCTTCTCTTAAATAGGTAGGAATTGTGTTACATAAATTATCTTGATTTTCATCATCATAAAAAGAAGCAGTATATAGTCTACCTCCATAATATGCAGATGATTCATCAATACTTCCTAACCAAGTTAAAACTTCTGCACTTCCCGTAGATTGAAGAGCATAAGGTTGGGTTGTATTGGATTTAGGATAAGCTAAAGTTCCTGAAGTATAGTAAAGAAAATTTTCATATCCATCAAAATTCTCAATTATATCTGTAATTTGATTTTGATAAACTCCTAAAGAAGAAGACACATTACTTCCAGGAGATGATACTCCAGTTAAGGTATCTATGTTATTTTGGTTGGATTCAATTTGTCCTACTTTGTAATAAAAATTTAATATTCTTTGATAAGCTGAACTAAATTGGATAAAATTATCAAAATTACTATAATCTATATTAACCGTTATACCTTTTTGATTAAGTATATTTTGGAGTTCATTGTATGAAGAAGTTAATTGAGTATTTTGTTCTAAAGAAGTAAAATCTTGTTCAACAGTAGAATTATTAACTTCACTTGATAATTGAAAACTAAAGTTTGGACCTTTTATATATTGTACGTCTTCTTCAATTATAATAGGTGTAGGAGGTAATACTAAGTTAAATCCTACAGTTTCTGCTGATTCTAATACTACACTTAGTTGGTCACTAACTTCAATAGAATTAGGTAGAGGTTGATATAATTTTATTAATATACTATATTCTTCAGTAGAGGTATCTAAAAGAATATTATTAGCTATATAATATATACCATTAGATTCAATATAAAAATCCTTAAATAATCCTTCTACTTCTAATGAAGAACTAAAATTTTGGACTAATTCCTCTATTTTTTCGTTTGGGACATTATTTACCGATAATCTTATTTCTGTTCTACTAGGTGATATAGTTTGAATAAAATAATTATACTTTTCTGATTCTAGAGATGTTTGATAAAAATTATAATAAACATTATAAGTTCCCTCATTATAACCTGCTTTTTTAATATCATCAACAGGAAATACTACTACAGAAGAAATGCTTTCTTCATTAGAGGTATTTTCATAATTTCTAATTGAAAAATTAGATACTTTTTCATTTGTTAATAACTCTCCTGTAACTGTTTCTACCGAAAAAATAACCTGGTCTGTAACAGGGTTAAATTCTGAGGAAGAGTTTATCACAGGAATAAGCACTTCTTGGGAAGTGTTATATTCTTGTTGAGTTGCTCCCTCGGGATTAGCTAATGGAGTTAGTGTTATCATCGGTTGATATTGTTAAATCTACTATATTTTGTTGTAAAACTAAATTTTCTTCTCTTAAAGAAGTTATTTCATCTAATAATGCTTGTATATCATTTGAAGTTGCTTGTGAGTCTACATATTCAATGCTACTTTTTATTAAAAATTGATGAGAATTAACCTCACCTTCTTTAGGTATTTCATAAAATAAAGTATCATATAATACGAAAAATTCATCTACACTAACAGGCTCTTCCACAGGTGGGGTAGGAGGAACAAGTTCTGTAAATTGAGTATCTATTACATTTAAATAAGCAGATTTATTATAAAGTTTTTTAGATAACTTTAATTCACTTCCTGAATCATATAGTGTAGTATAGTTATCCATTTATTACTTTAAAATAATAGTTATCATTTAATATAAGTGTTTCTCCATTTAAAAGGGTTTTAATCAAAATCTGATAGTATCTTTCAGGTTCTAACCCATTCATGTATAAAGTAAAGTAGCTACTTTCACTATCGGCACTTATTTGGGTATACTCAGTATTAAAATCTATTACAAATTCGTTAGTATCTAAATCCTTTATAGCATAAAACGAAGATGTAGGTAAATAATGGTTAATAGAATATAATGAAGCAGTTTGGAATACTCTTTCGGGGAATTGGGGTCTACAATTTATTCTAAATTTTTCTACACTCCCTCTATTAAAGGTTCCTGGATTGTTACCTAATGATGCAACCATTTGGGTAGTATCAATGATAGTATTAGTAGAGGATCCTGTATTAAAGTCATAATCTCTCCATTGCATTTCAAGTTCTGGAGGGTATATAGTATGGGTATCTATAGAAAAATATTTTATAGTAGTAACATAATTTCTGTCTGCTATAAATTCATCGCTATCACTTTGTTTAACTAAAAATCCATCATTTAAAAATCCTCCTAAGGAATTTGAGCCACTATACCAAGTTAAAACAGTATTAGTTACATCTACATTTAAATCTTTATTACTTGAGTAACTTAATTCTTGGGATTGAGTAACATTTAGTCCTAAACTTGATCCTGTATACCAAGTTCCTCCCCCGGGGTTTGCTGCTTGGTAAGAAGCCGTTACATAAGAATTAAAAGTAGTAGACCAATTACCCTCATTAGCACTTAATTTAGAAGTCCAACATACTCCATTTTGAGTTTGAGGTATGTTAGAATATCTTCCCGTCCCCATATTCCATGAACCTGATACAGGGTAAACTTCTAAAGTAGTAGTAGAATTTAAACCCGTTATATTTGCTATATAAGTTTTTAAATTAGATTGAAACGAAGCTGTTCCTATTTTATTAGCTAATACATCCTCTATTTCAGATTGAGAAAATTTAATTAAAAATCTGCTTACTTGAGGGTTAGCAGAAGTAAAAAAAGTAGAGGCTTCAAGTATCTCATCAATCCCTGTATTTAATAAGGGAAACTGAGAATATATAGAAGCGTCTTTTTCGGGAAATAATTTATATACTGCCATTTTTTATTATTTTAGTTTAAAACTATCTAAATAAGTTTTATTAGGTGTCCATTGTTGTAATGTAACAGTATTTATAGTTCCCCCTGTAGTATAATTAATATTAGAATATTGACCACTACTGATATTATCAGAATTAGTCCTATTAGGTCCTCCTGAAGGAGAAGGATTTTCTAAATCTAAATTAGTTTTATTAAAAGAATTTATTAAGTGAGAATTTTTAGGATCAATAGCCATAATTATTTAGTTTAAAGAGGTACTACTCTACCTTTAATATCAGTATTGGGGAATTTAACTTCAAAAATTGAGGGATCTTGTGACGGGTAAACTACACCATTTTGGGTTGCACCCTTTATATCATAGGCATATGGAGAATAATTTAAACTTTCACCTACTTTATTAACAAAATTAATATCTTTTACATTTTGTACTCCTTTTACTGAGTTGAGAAGCAAATATAATTCATTTAAAAGAATAGGTGTGTTAATTTGCATATTATTTATGTTAAAATAGGATTGTAATTGTGTTATACAAGCTGTAAGGACTTGATTACTATTAAAATTTGGTAAAATTACAATTTCAAAATTAACTCCTATATTAATAATAAAGGCATCTTTAATACTAATAGAATCGTTAATCATTCTATATTGAGATAAATAAGTAGATAAATTTTGTTTTAAAGCACTGCTAGCATTTACAAGTTGTTTATTATTATTATAAGCTAAAATATATAAATCTAAAACAGAATTATTTTCACCTGGTAGAGTATTTTCTAATTTTGGAGATTCAGTATATACTTTAGCTATAGATCCAAATTGAGAAGGAAGACTATAAGCCCTTACTAAATAATCTTCTTGAGTTACTGCTCTAAGTTGAGAAGCATAACTAGCCATTGCATTTAATCTTAAATCTTCAGTAGAATCTCCATTACCCCCTCCAGTAGCGGGGTTTGGATTATTTACTGTTAGTGAGTTAAATGTAGTTTGAGCTAATGTACCATCTAAATTATCAGTAGAAAATAAAACATTACCTGCTGTAGTTATAGAATTTAAAGTATTAGCAGGAATATTAGAACCTACTCCTCCTCCCGTTAGATATCTTACAGTTAGGGTTGTGTTAGAGGGAGCAGTACCATAAGTTTTATCAAACATAAAATTAGTAGGAGAAAAAGCAGTTGTTAACTTATTTTGACCAAATGGTAAACCAATTCCTACGTTATTAGGATTAGGGATGATTTGTTCATCAAAATCATTAGTAGTACCTGCTCCAAATTGTAATTGTAATGTAGCAGAACCACTATTTAAATTATTACTACTTATAAACCTAGAAACAAATCTTTTAGGAACTTTTTTAAGTCTTAAAAGTGAAGGAACTTCACCAGACTCATCTATAGTGTTTGGATCGGGACCAAAAGGATTAGTATTTTGGATAGTTTCAAATATAGTTTCTTGGGCTAAGTAATCTACTTCTTCCCAAACTCCTCCATCACTATCAGTTACATCTAAAATACCTAAAGGTTGGGGGGCAGTAATATTAAAAGTTAAAAATTGTTCCGGATCACCAACAGATATATTTGTGGTATTAATAGTAGCAGATATTGCCTGAGCTTCTTTCTTAAGAAGGAATGAAACTGGGTTACCACTTGATATTTCATATACTGATACTGTAGTGGGATCTAATGAACTAGATTGGCTAAAATCAATTCTATTTTGTAAAAGGAAAGGCACCCCAGATGTTCCAGTAACGGGAGAATTTTCATTGATAATTAAAGCATAATTAAAATCAGGTACATATTCTCCTCCAACTAAAATTGAAGGTACAGTCTGGAAAATTTCTAACTGAGTAGAAGCTGCTGAAGTAACAGAAGGTTTATATCCAAACATATATGCTAGATCATACAAATTATTAATTTGTTTAGCGTATTGGATAAAATTTTCTTGTATTTGATTATCTGTATAAAAGGCCATAACATCTCCTACATAAGATGCCATTTCAATAAACATCATACCGGGGGAGGCTGCACTAAAATCAGTTGCAGTTGTAGGGAAATAAGTTTTAGCAAAATTAATAAGAGTAGATCTCATTTCAGAGAAATCTCTATTAATATATTCAATATTTCTATTAACTCCGTTATTAGTTGTTATTAAAGGATAGGGCATTATAAAGGCATATTAAATTCTACAAACTCATTTAAACTCGAAAACACAGAATAAAATATTTGGACTGTAATACTAAAATTATCAACGTCCGAAAATGCTTTTATTTCTTTTAATGTTACCATAGGAAAAATTAAAGTTATATTTTCTTTAATATCCTTTTTAAGAATTTCTAATGTAGAGGGATCATTAGGTTCAAATACATATTCTCTTATATTACTACCTAAAGTGGGATTAAATACTCTTTCCCCCTTACTAGTTAAAAAATAATTAATTATATTAAATTTTATTTGTTCAGCCGTAGTATAGTTTATATTAAAAAGAGAATCAGAACCTGAAACAGCATTAGATTGGAAAGGGACAGACAAACCAATCCCAATAGTGGGATTTTGATCAAAAGCTGGTATGTTTCCAATTGTAATTGCCATTATTTTTTATTCATTAATCCCATTATTTGATCCATTCCTAACTCACCACTAGGTAAATCTCCTCCAGGCAATACTCCTTGGGGGTTAAATCTAGGTTTAACATCTGCTGATGTAAATTGAGCAGCTGTTTCTCCTAAAATATTAGCATATGCTGCTCTTTTATCTTCATTTACGGGTGTTGGTTGGGTAACTTTAGGAGAAGATTCTATTACTGTTTGTTTAGGAGCTTTTACGGCTTCTAATAAGATTTCTCTTAATTCTTCTTGTATGGCCTCTTTAACGGCCTCTTTAATTAAAGATTTTAATACTTGCGATTTCATTGTTTATAAATATTTACTTAATAAGCTTTTAAATTATCTCTGTCAATAATAAATTTTAATTCATTAATCATTATTTGATCTACAGGAGTAAATGAAAGTTCAGTTTGAACTAATGTAATCCCATCTTGATTTTTTCCAACTGCCCTTCTTCTATTTACAGTAGAAGAAAATGGAACTATTTCAATTTCCAAAATAAATCCCTGGTAGGTTGATAGGTTAGGGGATTCTTCCGCTTGGTTTTGTACTTTAGCAATTTCTACTAATTCTTCTGTTACAGGAGGTAAAGTAGTGTTTGGTTTACATTTTTGTATATTTTCATCTAAAATTGATGTTAATGATATAAACTTAGCTATATAAAAACTAATTAAGGCTAAGGGAACAGCAATACCATCAATAGCAGATTTTATAGGAGCAATTTTAGAATTACCTTCATTATCAAAAGTTTTATTAGTGATTAAATCATCTATATCACTAATAGCAGCAGGAATAGCTCCAGGCAATCCCGTAGGGATTATTTTAGCAGCTGTAGCAATTCCTCTTTTTGCTACTTTTAAAGCCCTTATTAACCCAATAAGGGTACCTATACCTATAGAAGCTTTGGCAACAGTTGATGTTATTTTTCCTATAATTTTTGATATAGATGTAGATTGATTTACTATATTATTTCGAGTGTTTATAAGTTTAGTTAATTTATCATTAGTAGGACATCCTTCTTCAAATTCTAATAAATTTTTTTCTAAAGTAGGGATTATTTTATTAGCAAAAACCATAGCCTGATTAGTTAATATAGTACCTAATACTGCTAGTCCTTTTTGTTTGAAACTTTCGGGAGTAGCATTAGTAATTATATTTTCTTCTATTTTAGCCATTAAAGAGTTTTGCTTATTTTAGATTTAGTTTTTGATTCTAAATCTGCTTTTAATCTAACTAGGGTTGCTATTAAAGGAGTAGATGAAGCCTTTAAGTATGATAAATATGGAGAAGGGTTATTGTTAAATTGGGTCATCCATTTTCTCATTTCATCTACTAATTCTGATAAAAGTTCAATAGTTGTATCACCTTTTAAAACAGGTTCAGTAGCATCATTTCCTCCCAATAATATATTAGGGGAATTTATTATAAAAGTATTTTTACTATCTACATTAACTGAATCCTGAGAGTTTAAATTTATAGATTTAGCAGAGCTTAATAAAATACTATCTTCTTTAGCATTTAATACTATTCTACTAGAGTTTAGTATAATTTGGGGAGATGAATAATCACTAACTGCCTCGGGAGAGGTGTTATATGAGTTATAATTAAAGATATTAGGTTGTAATCCAATTTGTTGTGTAGATGTTAGATAAAGTGATCCACTATCTTCATTCACATTTTCATTTACCGTTGTCCAACCCTCTTCTGTTCTAGGGCCCTGTCCATTTCTAATTTTAATAATAGGATTTTTACCTTCATCACCCGTAAATCTTATAGAATTTCCAAATCTTCCTTCTATAATATAATCTCCTATATAAGGTTGAAGGGGATTAATATTAGACTGTTCAATAAATCCCTCTCCTAAATTAATAGTAGTTCCATCATCTGTGACTTGATTAGCACTTCCTGCAGAAGTTTGCTCATAACTTTTTTGTTGAGAAGGAGGAGACGCAGAAAATCCAGGAATAGCATTATGGTGTGGGCTCCCCCATATATTAAGAGGTGGAAGGTAATATAAACTATCAGAAGTTTGATTAGTTTCTAATCCTGTAGAAGGTAAAATTAAAATTACAACAACCTCATTAATTAAAGGATACTGTTTTATATTGGGAAATAAGGGTCTTGCTATAGCAATTGGGTTAATACTAGTAGGCTGGCTTATGTCTTCTACTAGAATAGAGCCTATGGAGGCCCATTCTCCATAAACTTTAAAATCAGGATGATTTTCATCCAAAATGATATCCTTAACCCTACCTGAAAATATAAATTGTTCTGTAGGGGATATAGTTTTGCTATTAGGGCTTAAAGCTCCCTGAGCAAGTCCCGCTATGCCATACTGGAAATTAGGCATTATTTTTTATCGTCCTTGAATTTTTTTACTTCTTCTAATAACTGCTGTTTTTCTTCTTCAGTCATACCAAAATTTCCATCATCTAATCCCTCATTATTTACTGCACGTTGGATGATAGTAGCCATTTTGATAAGTTGTTCATCATTTTTAACTGATATTTCAAGATATTCCTTAAGTAAAGGAACAACTAAAGTAGCATCTCCAATATCTTGGATTAAAGGCTTTAGCTCTGATATTAAAGTAGAAATTTGTTCTTCTTTTTTCTTTTGATTTAGGTAAATCTCTTCCAATATATCGGAAAATTTTTTCTTACCAAATATTTTTTTATCGAGCTGTCCCATATTTATTCTTTATTTATAAATATGGTTCCTCTTTAAAATTAGTATAACCATTATTTTTATAAAAGAGATAATGCTCTTTATAGATTTTACCTAATCTATCTGCTATTTTAGTAATTTGAGGGGTTTTAACATCTACCATTTCTCTTATGTAAATGTAAAGTGCCTTTTTATTAAAAATATCTAAAGAATCTCTTTGTTCAAATATAGATAAAATAGCATCTGCTATCTTAGCATCTCTAAGTTTAGGAAATAACTCAGAAAGGTTATTTTGACAATAAGTAACATATTCGTCCATAAAAAGAGAATCATTATCCTTTTCCATAGGATCATAATCCATATCGTAAGAATAATTTAAGTTGTGATATAACTCCTCAACGGGGGCTTTATCAATTCTTTTTTTATAATTTTTAGTATTTTGTATAATTAAGTATCTTTTAGCAATTGTGCCAAAATATGAAAATGCTTTTGCCCCCCTTGAAGGATCGAATAAATGAATTTTACTTAATAAAAATGTTATTACCTCGTGTTGGAGATGTTCAATCTCATTTACTTCGGTATAATAAAATTTAAAAGTATGAATTATATTCTCGGTAAGTTTAAAAAACCCATAATGAATATCTTTACGATAAATTTCACTTCTTTCTTCGGGATCAGAAGAGCTATTGTATCTAACAATAGCGTCTTCTGTTTCTTGAGTGAAATATTGATTTTTTGTTTTTTTCTTCCTTTTTCTAGGGGGTAATGTGCTCATAATTTATCTATCCTGAAATTAGATAGAATTTTCTGGAGTTCTTTGATTTGTTCATACATAAAACCGATTTCATCATCGCTTTTAAATATCCCTTTCTCATCAATTTTCTTCATTTTTTCATCCGAAAATTCTATTATTCTACTGAATTGATCAAGGTATGTTATATACCCTGTCAATATGTCTTCTTGCTTTTCATTTTTGCGTAAAAGGTTAATGGTAGTAAACCCTAAGGCTACAACCATTACACTTAATACACTAATTACTATCGTTTCTATCATAGCTTATCAAATAAATCTTTAAGACCTTTACTTTCAAGTTGAGAAAGTGCTTTATCTTTTGTGGATTTTTTAGCTTTGTCCGTTAATGTAAAATTTTCTGTCTGGGTAGGCACGGAATTTTTAAACTTAGGTAACCACTCACGTTCAAATTCAATACGAGCAGCCATTAAATCTGCTTGATGAAGAATATAAGGAAGAGAAGTACGAGGTTTTTGTTCGGGCATAAATGCCTTAAGATATTTTTCATTAGCAACATCGTATAAACCATCATGGGTTTGAATAGCTAACATCTCATTAAATGAATATTGAACACCATGAGATTGAAGCATAAATAAACCCCGATCAGGAACAGAAGCAAATGGGACTTGCTTATTAAACATATAATCTTCCCCTAATTTATCTTT
>Ga0160423_10003791_pt1 | contig 12546 bp, 11 predicted proteins | sample CRUFie14St8metaG_FD_108191 | JGI IMG/M metagenome (GOLD analysis project Ga0160423, IMG submission 108191) | Marine microbial communities from the Costa Rica Dome - CRUD Field 142mm St8 metaG | ecosystem: Environmental > Aquatic > Marine > Oceanic > Photic zone | place: Costa Rica: the Eastern... | reverse complement strand
CCTCGAGTAATTGATGTCCTCGATGGGCTCCAGCTTCCTCTTCAGGATGACCTCCGTGTGAATCCCGTACCTGCGGGCGAACTGCTCGTTCAGCACGAAGACCGGGGACTTGGTGCCGCTGGGGCCGGTGGACAGGGTGAACTTTCCGAAGCTCGCCAGCGCGGCGCCGCGGCTCAATCGCAGCTGGCTGTCAATCCACTTCATGGTCGCCATCCAGGCCGTGAGGTAGGCGTTCGCCGTGAGCTGGGGGCTCACTTTCCTCACCCTCTTGGCGCAGGCCTCCGCGATGCTGGTCAGGTGGTCGGCCATCTTGACGAATAAGAATAATTACCCGTGGTGTTGGGCGACAAAGCCTACACCTTTTTGTTCTCGGCGCCCCGTCCTTACTCGCTCTAAGGTCGGCCGTGCCCGTTTGGGCCCGCTTTCCTTCCCGTGTGCCCGTGGGCAACGTCCCGTTCAGAACTGAAGAATTTTTTTTTCGTAATTTCGTAAATTTTGGAGAAATTTCGCGTTTCGTGAAATCCTAGTTTGACCCATCTGCGTAGGCACGCGGTCTCGTTGCGCGGATTTTGGTTTTCCAACGGATTCTCATTCTTGTAGGAGAGAATGAATTTTGAACAAGACCGATTGACGGGCTTGAAGTTCGGGCTGGAGCAGGGCTGTGGCCAAGCAGGTCGCGAGGGACCCCAGAGCTGCAGTGGGTGACACGAGAGCGGGGCCGGTGGAATGGTCAGCGTAGGCGAAAGGGGAAGAGAGACAAGGTAGAACCCCCAAGACCATGAAGTGCTGAACTCAATTGTGACCCTTTCGAACCCCAAAGTTGTTCGTTGTCTTCCCAAAGTCGCCGTCTTGGGACTCGAAGCGGTGGTTTGAGGTGGAAGGATGAGCTTCAAGAATGCGGCTGGCAAGGCCGCCGCCGAGAGGGCCATCAAGTCCTCGATCAAAGACACCTTTCGTGCCGTGAAGAAGCCCCCGAAGCAGCTCTACGAGGAGCTCCTGCAGCAGAACGACACAAGGTTCTCGGCCGAGGAGCTGGAGAGGCTCTTCACTGCCTTCTCGATCCTCTCCAAGGACAGGCTGCAGAGGTCGCAGTTCACGGACCTCGTGACCCAGGAGATCGGTTGGTCGAGCGCCCTCCTGCGTGACCAGCTCTTTAAGGCCTTCGACAGGCACGGGGACGGGGAGCTGGACTTTGTTGACTTTTGCAGGGGCTACTCGACCTTCCTCAGGGGCTCCGTCTTGGACCTCGTAGACTTCGCCTGGAGCCTCTTCAAGGTCACCGAGGACTCCGAGACCCTCGCCGTGGATGACGTCACCAAGGTCTTGGAGCACGCCGTGGGTTGCCTCGAGGAGGTCAGGCTCAAGCACGGGTCGCACATCGGCACGGTCGCAGACACCAGGTTCCCGGCAAAGACGGCCCGCGCCCTGGTCGACAAGTGCATCGGCACGAGCGCCAGACACCTGAGCAAGGTCGAGTTCAAGCGCCTGATCTTGCGGGAGAGGTCCTTCGTGGACTCACTCATCCCCGCGTTCCAGTTCATTCAGGTGGACCCGCTTCACCACGCCGCTGAGGTTGGGGACGCGGAGGAGTGCGTTCACCTGATCCAGGTGGACTCCTTCGACCCGGACGGCAGGGACGCGTCCCAGTATCCCGTGACCCCTCTCCACCTGGCGGCGCAGTACGGCCATGTCAAGGTGTGCGAGGTGCTGCTGAAGCTGGGGGCAAACCCGAGGCTCCACGACCAAGACGGGCACTGCCCGATCCACCTGGCCGTCATTCACGACAGGCCTAACGTCGTGAACCTTTATATCGCCAAGGAGCTCGAGCTGCAGGTTCCCACGTCCGACAACCAGACGGCGTTCCACCTTTGTGCCATGTACCCTCACAGCAGGGCAATGGCCACGCTGATCTCCAAGCTGAAGATCAACCTGGACACCTTTAGGGACGACCTGGGAAACTCTCCAGTGCACGCCACCGCGGTTTCAAACAACTGGAAGATGCTGCAGCTGGCGCTGGACAACAACAAGCTTGGGACGGAGGGAATCAACGCACAGAACGAGCTCGGGGAGACCCCCTTCCTCCTCGCTTGCCGCCACGGGTCATCTCAGACCGCGGTGATGCTGATGAAGTTGGGTGCGGACCCGACCCTGGCGGACAACCTGGGGAAGAACGCCCTCCACGCCGCGGCGGAGAAGAAGGGCAACGAGGAGGTGCTGCAGCTGCTCCTGCGGGACGGGAGGTGCCAGGTCAACAAGGCCGACAACACCGGTTGCACCGCCCTCAACCTGTCTGTCAAGACCACGGACTTGAAGATGTTCAAGATCATGATGGATGCTGGGGCATCGATCAACACAGCGGAGACCGGGACAGGGTACACTCCGCTACACAACGCAGTACTGGCGGACTGGCTCCATGGGGTGGAGGCCCTGCTCTCTCAGTCCGAGTGCAAGCTCCACAAGGATGCCAAGGGTAGGTCCGCCCTGGACTACGCGAGGCACGGGAAGATCGCGGATGTGCTCAGGGACTACCTGCTGAGGCTGCACCCCGTGTACACCCCGGACTACCCCATCGAGTTCTCCTACGCGCTGATATTTTACGATGGTGACTGGGTCCTGCAGAACGACGGCGAGCTCAGGAACAAGAGGGTCTTCAGCGCGAGGAAGGTGTCCAAGAGGGTCTCGGACGGCAGGGCCAAGCACGGCCTGATCGACAAGAAGTCCCTCAGGGCCAAGCTCTCGTCTGTTGGGCTTGTCCTGCTGGACGAGCTCGTGTACAAGCAGGCTTACGTGGGCGGGCTTGTCAAGGGAAACGTGAGGCAGTACACCGTCGTTAGGGTTGGGGCCCCGCTGTACAGGCTGCAGCAGCAGGCCATGAAGATCAGGCACCCGTGCAAGAGGACGGACGTGAACATGGTCGAGGACTTCTTCCTCGACGACCAGTCCTACCCCAAGACCGGATTTCACGAGTTCACCCAGGCCGAGAAGGTGAAGCTGATCTTGAGCATCATCCAGGGCGTCCCGAACAGCTACGAGTACTCGCACGTCAAGGGGGCCACGATCGACCACCACGTCCCGGATAACTGCGGAATCTCGCTCCCGCTGTACAGGGACTTCAAGGTCATCGACGACTTTCAGCTGATGCACAACGAGAGGAGCATCTCGAACGTGATGAGGTTCTGGAAGGTGTCCAAGGCGTTCTTCTTTGGGTACGTCATCAGGCACCTCGCGGAGTTCATCCACGAGTCCAAGGAGAACAAGTTCCAGGGGCTCAACGTCCTGCTGGACTACTTTGGGCACAAGATGGCCTTCTACTTTGGGTTCTTCTCGTTCTACAACTCGTGGCTGGTGGCCCCAGCCGTCGTGGGCATTGCCGTCTTCGGCATCCAGTTCATCCCCTCGGAGTACGACTCGATGATCGACACCAGCAACGAGGTGGACCAGGAGTTTGATGACCAGTACGACCATCCCCTGATGTTTGCGTACGCCTTCTTCATCATGCTGTGGGCCCCCATCTTCCTGTGCAAGTGGGGGAGGAAGCAGGACGAGCTCGCCCACCTGTGGCACGTGGACAAGAAGGACAAGCCCGACCAGACGCCTAACCCTTACGCGAACACCTTGCCAAGGCTGGTCTTCGCGGACGGAACCTGGCAGTACAGGAGCAACCCGACCAAGTCCCAGAAGAAGTTCAGGTTGTACCACCTGATTGGGAGGACGATTCCCGTCTTCATCCTGGCCTTTGGCGCGGTCTTCGGGTACCTCCTGGGGCTCACCTACCTTGACGACTTTGTGGACGACCAGAAGGTCCTGCACACCAAGTTTGACACTCCGCAGCAGGAGAGGAACTGGTACGGAACCTTTGCCCTCTTTGGGGTCGGGGGCCTGCACGCGATCATGATCTACGTCCTCAACAAGCTCTTCCGCAGGGCCGCAATTGGGCTGACCTGGGCAGAGAACCAGGCCACCCACGTCAAGTTTGAGAGGAGCCTGGCCATCAAGCTGGTGATCTTCATGTTCGTGAACACAAACTTTGGCTTGTTCTACTTTGCGTTCTGGAAGAAGGACGTGGACAAGACGGCGATGCACCTGGCCTCCATCGTGGTGGTCACGCAGGTCCTCAAGTGCCTGGGCGAGTTTGTCGTGCCCAAGGTCACCTCTAAATCCTCGAAGAAGCTCAAGAAGAAGAGCAGCAAGGTCACCCCGGCTGAGGTGGCGCATGAGATGGCGTCCCCCACTGATTCCAACGAGGCGCAGCGGATCGCGCCTGGGAACATGCCGGAGACCTTTGGCCAGAGCCGGATGGAGGTCGATGCCAAATTCTCCTCCACGGCATGCGACTTCAGCGACATCATCATCCAGTTCGGCCTGATCACCTTCTGGGGGAGCGTCTGGCCCCTTACCGCCTTCGTGGTCTACCTCCTCAACCTCGTCCAGGTCAACATCGACGTGTGGAAGTACTGCACATACCTCAAGAAGCCCTTCAGCGTCAGGATCAGCCACGTTCCCTACTTTTGGCTCTACACCCTGGAGGGCCTTGCCGTCCTGGGGCTGGCAAATCAGTGCTTCGTTCTGGGAATCTCCACCAACACCATGGAGGAGTACTTCTTCCCCGGAATCTCCAAGTGGGAGCGCCTGCTGGCCGCTTTTCTCGCGGAGAACTTCTTTGCGCTGTGCTACATCCTGCTCAGGCTTGTCATCATGGGCAAGAAGCCCCTGTGGATCAAGGAGAAGAGGAGGGAGCCGCTTAGATACGTCAGGGACGCCTACCGGGTCGGGTGTGAGCTAAGGGAGAGGATGCAGCAGAGGCTCCTCGCCAACCCCTCGGCCACCCTCGCGGACGTCGCCAGGGCGAACGACATGGAGGAGGGCACCGCCGAGAAGTACCTCCTCATCGTGAGGTACCTGCAGTCGCTTTCAAGGCGGGACCGCACCAGGCTTCTGTCCGACCCGACGCTCACCATCTCCTCCCTGCTGATGAAGGTCACCTTCTCCACCAGGAGCGGCATGTGGGCTGACCCGGGCGAGCTCGCGACCAGCGCCGCCCTGCTGCAGCAGATTGTCCCTGTCCGGGACCTGCGCAGGTGCTACAAGCTGGGCCGGAGCCTGAGGGAGACCGCGTACGACATCTGGATCCAGAACGAGGACTCCCTCTCCCCCCAGGAAGACTACAACGTCCTGATCGTCAGGCAGTTCTCGTGCATCAAGCACGACTGCACGTACGAGCAAGCCCAGAGGTACTGCATGCTGGTGAGGTACATCGAGCAGTACCTCCCCGGCAACCCCTTTGAGGTCATCTCCAGCTTGGAGGAAAAGTACCCCAGGGCCTGCTGCAGGCGCTGACGGGTCTCGTGGGCGAGTACGGCAGCGAGGATCCCGGCGAGCCGCTGCCCGGGGAGCTGGGCGGGGCCATCGAGCCCATCCCCCTGGCAAGGGACGCCTTCCAGTACGGGGACGTGATCCGGCGGAAGATGTTTGAGATCTGGGTCACGAACAACTACCTTATCCTGGACGAGCTTGTGGACAATGCCGCCACCGAGCTGGGCCTGGTGATCCCCCAAGTCCAGCGCTACCTCATGATCAAGAGATATTCGGAGGGCCTGTCGGACGACGAGCGCCACGACGTGCTGAACGTGAAGCAGGTGGAGACGCTTGTGCTCACAAAGGAGATCCTGTCCAAGAGGGCCGTGGGGGCCTGGAAGGACGAGGGCGAGCGGAGTTTCAAGGAGTACACCCCGCCCGTTGTCACCAGCTCGGCGTTCCTGAGTCCGTGACCGGGAAGGTAAACCTGCAGTCGTCGTTTGAAATCGTGTAATGTTAAAACCAAATCACCCAGAACGGCTCGAGCTCGCCTCCTTCACTCACCGCCAGAGCCCGAGGCAAGATTAGAAGCAAGATCTCCTCTTTCCACATCCAAAATATCTCTGGAATCGAGTCAGATCTTTTCGTGCGGGGGGCCGCGACGACGACGACGACAGCGCGCGGGGAAGAGGGTCTGGAGACGATGCGCGGAAACTTGAGCCAGCTGACGAAGAAGCTGCTGGCGGGCGGCCTGGGCAGCATCGCCCAGACCGCGCAGCAGCAGGCCCGCGCCTTCAATATGGTCCCCATGGTCCTGGAGCGCTCCCACGGCGGAGAGAGGGCTTTTGACCTGTACTCCAGGTTGCTGAAGGAGGGAATCGTGTTCGTGAACGGCCCCGTGAATGACCAGATGTCCTCCCTGATCGTCGCCCAGCTCCTCTTTCTGGAGTCTGAGGGCGCGAACAAGCCGGTAAGTCGCAAACGACGACGTGGACACGTCGTCAGCGGCAGTCTTTCTTCTTCTTCCTCATTCAACTCAACTGGGAGGAGGCGCGTCACGAAGCCCGGTCGCCCAACTGACGTCGTCCCTCGATTGGTTTCGGACAGGTCAATATGTACATCAATTCTCCGGGCGGCTCCGTCACGTCTGGCCTGGCCATCTACGACACGATGCAGTACATTGCGAACCCAATTCACACGCTCTGCGTCGGGCAGGCGTGCTCGATGGCGTCCATCCTCCTCTCTGCCGGGACTCCCGGGCAAAGGAGGGCGCTACCTAATGCGAGGGTCATGATCCACCAGCCCTCGGGAGGAGCCCAGGGCCAGGCCACCGACATTGCCATCCGGGCGCAGGAGATCCTCTCCCTGCGCGAGAGGCTCAACCAGATCTACGTGGAGCACACGCACCAGGTGAGCCAAGAAAACGAAGCGGCCCCACCAGACTCTCGCGTCCTGACGCCCCGTTGCTCCCCTTTTCTTTCATTCTCCACTCTTGGCAGCCACTCCACGTGATCGAGGAGAGCGTGGAGAGGGACCACTTCATGAGCGCGGAACAGGCCAAGGAGTTTGGAATTCTCGACGAGGTCATCGCGAAGAGGCCTGATGTTGAGGAGGAGTAGACAGGCGGGGTGCATACCAGAGCACGGCGACGGTTCAGAATCAGAAATCAATGTATTTTCATTCTTTCAGCCACCCTTCTCCTCGCGTGCCTCACGTCTCGTGACGGGTCGTTCCTTCAGAAAGGAATAAATTACAAAGAACCAACCGGTCTGGCTTTCGAGCGTTCAGCGGGACAACGGAGTGTTCGACCTCGTGCTCGAGGTCGACTGGCCGGACCCTCGCCTGGCCTGGTTCGTCCTGAAACGGCTCGCCGTGAAGTTCTGCTTGGTGGTGGCGCCGAGGTAGCCCCCCGTGAAACCTGGAAGCTTCATGAACTGATTCTTCACCTCGTTCTCCACTTGCTTCATCGCGATGCCGCTCGTCCTGTGAAATTTCGTGTCGCTCTCGGTGGGCGAGTCCTTGATTCCCTGGGTGTGCATGAACCCCACCGTGCTCGCGGACTCCCTCGGCTCGAGGCCCCTACCGGAGTAGAACGAAGGGTACTTTGGGCTCTCCTCCAGGTGAGTCCCGTTGTACTCCTGCGGGGCCCTCTTCGCGTCGGCCTTGTAGCGTGACAGCACCTCCACAGTCTTTGGGTCGCTCATCCTCCTCCTCGTGTAGATATCTACCTTTCCCCTCTGTCTCCTTTTGCTTCGAAGCTTCCCCGTCTACGAATACCCCCCCTTGTCACTCAACTCGTCTATCCTATTCTCCTACCGCGACCTAGACATGGAATAATCAAAACCAAGGGAACAATCGGGGCCCCAAAACTCTGCTGTCTTTGCAAAATGTCTTGCACCACACGCCTACGTCAGGGAGTGCCTCGACCGCCAATTCCGTCGTCCCCTCGCCGCGTCTCTCGCACACGAGACTCCCGAACCGAACAACGCGCGACCGAGCACAACACGACTTCGTCGTATCTCACGACCAGGTGTGTGATCGAGCTCCTCGGTCCCTACCGTCGTCTACTCTGTGCAGCTTCCTTCTCTCAGCTGGAGGGGAACTTGGTTGAACTGGCGCGGGGGGGGAGGGGGGCAGGGAAGGTCGATTCGCTAGATCAAGCCGAGTACTGTTTCGGTCTTTGTACGATTCCAATGAATGACTTAGCTTTGACTCCTGCCAGGCCAGGAAATATGAAGATTTCCATGGGAAAAAAGGTCCAGGATTTCCCGCGCTTTCAAAGCCCCAAAGCATGCAGAAACACGTCGCATAGCGGATCACAGCTGAAGCGCTCTGCGGGGGACGGTCGAGACGGGGAAGGTGTCCATCGCGGGGCGAGTTGGGGGTGGGTTCGCGAGCGAGATGGGACCAACCGCAGCAGAACAAATGAACGCCGCGAGGAGGGGTTTTCAGATCGTGGTCGCCGCGACGCGGCAGCTTGGCATAGGAAAGAGTGGACAGATGCCGTGGAACCTGCCGGGCGACCTCAAGTACTTTAAGAAGCTCACGGAGCAGACGAGGGACGGGGCGAAGAGGAACGCGGTCGTGATGGGGAGGAACACGTGGGAGTCCATCCCACCCAAGTTCAGACCCCTTCCGGGTAGGCTCAACATCGTCCTCTCCAGGAGCGCGCAGAACAACGAGAACGTGAACTCGTACAACACGAGCACGCTTCTCGGGCTCGCCGGGTCCGACAAGTCCTCCTCGGACGTTTCCGTCCACGGCAGTCTCGAGAGCGCCCTCGAGATGCTCGCCTCGCCCGGCTACAACGACACGATCGAGACGGTGTTCGTGATTGGCGGCGGGCAGGTGTACAAGGAGGCCCTCGAGTCCCCGCTGTGTGACGCGGTCCACCTCACCGCAATCGAGTCGGACCTCGAGTGCGACACCTTCTTCCCTGCCATCGACGGCTCCAAGTTCAGGGTCTGGTCCTCGAGCCCGGTGAGGAGGGAGAAGGAAACGGAGTACACCTTCCTGTGTTACTCTCGCTCTGGCAAGGTGGACCCCCCCGCGCTTCCCGCAGCCCTCGGGTCCAAGCATGAGGAGCTCCAGTACCTGGAGATGATCGAGGACATCATCGAGAGCGGGGTGTACAGGGGCGACAGGACCGGGACGGGAACCTATTCCAAGTTCGGGTGCCAGATGAGGTTCAACCTCCGCAGGTCCTTCCCGCTGCTGACCACCAAGAGGGTGTTCTGGAGGGGCGTGGTGGAGGAGCTGCTGTGGTTCATGCGCGGTTCCACAAACGCCAAGCTCCTGCAGGAGAAGAACGTGAGGATCTGGGACGGAAACGGGTCCAGGGAGTACCTCGACAGCATTGGGCTGACCGAGAGGGAAGAGGGGGACCTGGGCCCCGTCTACGGCTTCCAGTGGAGACACTTTGGCGCCGAGTACGAGGACATGCACGCCGACTACACGGGTAAGGGGATCGACCAGCTGGCCGAGGTGATCCACAAGATCAAGAACAACCCCAACGACAGGAGGATCATCCTGACGGCTTGGAACCCAGCCGCCCTCGGGGAGATGGCCCTGCCACCCTGCCATATGATGTGCCAGTTCTACGTCGCGAACGGGGAGCTCTCGTGCCAGATGTACCAGAGGTCCTGCGACCTGGGGCTCGGGGTGCCCTTCAACATCGCGTCCTACTCCCTCCTTACCTGCATCATAGCCCACGTGTGCGGCCTCAAGCCGGGTGACTTTGTGCACACGCTGGGCGATGCGCATGTGTACAGCAACCACGTGGAGCCGCTAAGGGAGCAGCTGCAGAACAAGCCGAGGCCCTTCCCTACGCTGAAGATAAACACGGAGAACGTCGACATCGAGGGGTTCTCTTTCGAGGACTTTGAGCTTTCCGGATACGAGCCCCACAAGAAGGTTGCGATGAAGATGGCAGTCTGAGAAGTGCCCAAGACGTTTGTTTTTTTGATGTACGCTAGAAACCAAAGGAACGAGTCGGTATCCACGCCCAACTCCCTCCCCTCTCCTTTGTCACTGTCTCCTTCGCCATTCAGTGCTGGTTCCTTCACGAACGTATCTCGAAATCCGTGCCAAGTCCTTCACCCGCCCCAGACATGCCGTAGTGCTCTCAAGACGGGTGATGAGGTTTTTTTTGTTTTGTGACAGAATTACATATACATATTTATAGAGGCGACGCCACCGCCCCTCGTTCACGGCAGCTTGAAGTCCCTCGGCAGTGGAACCACATGCTGGAAGGCAACTTGCCTGTTGATGGAGTACCCCGGGTTGTTGGGGTCCTCGTCGTCGTCAAAGGCCAAAGAGTAGGGCCCCCAGGAACCATTCTTACCCTGCCAGCGCGGCGTCTGCACGACGACGGCCCGGTACAGCATGGTGGTCTCTGGGAACATGGCGAGGACAAAGGAACCCTCCTGGAAGAGCTTAGCGTTCTTCTTTTCCTTTGGCTTGGGCAGCCTGATGACTTGCCTGGGAGAGAGGTGGTGGATGCTGCTGCTGCCCCCCGCGTCCGCGTGCTCGTCCAATATCGTGATCGTCGAGCTGTCGTCGCTCACGTTCATCACCCGGGCGAGGATCCACTCGTCAGGAGCGCCCGTCCTTGACGTCTTTGCGGCCACCTGGTCTCCCTGCTTGATTTGGAGCTCCTCCCGCGCGGTGTACGTCACGGCAGCGGCAGCAGTCGGGGTCCTGTTGTCCCTGCTCAGATAGCAGGAAAGAGAGGGTCGTGGTAGTTGGTCAGTGGCTCGGTCTCCGGGCAAAAGAAGACAAGCAAACCGGCTTTCCCTCACGCACGTGAGGGGGAGGGGGAAAGGCCGCTGCCCGGTAGAATCCATCCGCTTACCTGTTCGCGAGGGCGTCCGCCTGCTGCTGGTGTAGGTGCTCCAGCTCCTGCTCCGCAAGGTTGAAGGTCAGTTCGCTCTCGAACTTCACCAGCTCCTCGTCCAAAAGGGATATGTGTCCGCCGAGCAGCTCGTACGCCGTGCTCGTGAGCTCCACCTTCTCGTCTGCCAGCATGGAGAGGTTCTTGTGCACGACTTCTAGCTCGCTCCGCAGGCCGGCGAGGACCTTCTTCTGCTCGTCCGTCGCGTTCCGCGAGGTCTGCGGCGGGATCTCCAAGCACCTCGCGGTCAGCTTCTCCGACGTCTCCAACAGTTCCTGTTCCCTGGAAGAGATGTCCTTCACGGTGGAGAAGACCCTACAAATCTCCGCGGGAAGGGCGGAGACCCCGTCCAGATACGTGTCCAGGTAGATCTTACCCGGCGGGGCCTCTTTCGGTTCTCCGGCTGCGGTCACCATCCTTCTCCCTCCCTTCCTCTCAGCTTCTTGCCCGCCAAGGACCTCCCGGTGGGATGAGGGGAGCCTCGCGTCTTGGCTGTTCGGCGGGAATTCGCCAGTTTCGAGTGATGAGATGGGCGGGGGGTGGGACGCGAGAGGGTGATTGATCCGAAGCGAATAGATTGATTACAAGGGCTTACGGTCACTTCTTCCTCTGAATCTTCCTCTGAATCTTCTTCTCTATTACGGAGGCAAGGAGGCGGAAAGAGAGGATCGCTGCTGGGTTAGAAAAGACACGAACAGGCACAAGAACGCACCACTAGGGAACTCACCTGTCCGCTCCTTGAGGTTGGTTCTCCTCTTCTTCTGCTTCTCATCCCTCTTGGCCTTCTGCTCGTCCTGGATGGTCTCCCACTTTTCGCTCTTTTTCTCCTTTTGCTTCTTGTCCCTCTTGATGGCCTGCAACAAAGGGGAGCGCGGCGAGAAAAGAGAGATAGAGAGGATTTTTGTGGCTGGTCAGAACACAAGCGATTCCCCCCCACCAAGAGCACCACACCGGTAGTGATCCTCACCTTTGCCAGTTTCTTCGGGTCGTCGAAGACCTTCTTTCCCTCCGCCCTGTCAAAGGCGTCCCCCCAGGCAATGTTGCTCCCGCTGTCCTGAGCGGCCCTTTCCTTCTTCTTCAGGGCCTCCTTCAGCAAGGTCTGCTTCGTTTTCTTCCTCTGCTGCTGGGTGCTGGAACCCCGCTCGGCCTTCGACCCGGCCTCCCCGACTTTGCGGACGTGAAACTCCACTTTTTGGAACTGGACGTCCTCCTCGTCTACGTCCGCGACGCTCCCCTTGGCCTTCTTGCCACGCTTCGACTCGTTGTAGACCTCGGCCTGCCTCTCCACGGTCGTCTTGGCGTTCTCCGGGTCGAACTTGTCCCTCTTACGAAGCTTGCCCTCCCTCGCGGCCTGGTCCCGAAGCGGTGAGCGTGTGCGGCGCGTCAGAACCTGTACCCCGCCTCGCAGGCGGCCTCGAGGTCGGTCGCGCGCGTCCTCCTCCCCTCGGGAATTCACTTACCTCCTGCTTCTTCTGAGCCTTCACGCTCTTGCTGTGCCAGAACTGGCTCCCGGTGTCCTGGACCTGAGCCGCAGAGGAGGTGTCAGTCAGAACTCGAGTTTTATCAGAACAAACTGCAGAGGGCAATCCAGAAGGTTGCCGAGAGAAGGGAGAGGACTCACCTTTCCGGAGTCCACGAAGTATTTCGCGGGCACCATCTCCGCCAGCCTGTCCAGGAACCGGCTGCAGACCAGCGCTCCCGAATCCGTCATGGCGCCCCCGGTCAACTCGTCGATCACACCACCCTCTCTCTCTCTCTCTCTCTCTCTCTCTCTCTCTCTCACTCCCGCCCCCCGCGCTCGTCCGCGCTCTCGCGCTTCTGTTTTCTCCTCCGCACGCGTGCGCGCCGCCCTTGAGGCT
>Ga0160423_10003790_pt1 | contig 12546 bp, 13 predicted proteins | sample CRUFie14St8metaG_FD_108191 | JGI IMG/M metagenome (GOLD analysis project Ga0160423, IMG submission 108191) | Marine microbial communities from the Costa Rica Dome - CRUD Field 142mm St8 metaG | ecosystem: Environmental > Aquatic > Marine > Oceanic > Photic zone | place: Costa Rica: the Eastern... | reverse complement strand
CTTCCTATAGAGCCGTGGTAGACCACCACGTTGATAGGCTGGGTGTGGAAGTGCGGTAACGCATGTAGCTGACCAGTACTAATAGCTCAATTGGCTTGATTTATGCACTGAAAAAAATTTTTTTATATAGATATTCTTAAAATATAACTATTTATAAAATTTAGTTTTAACTAAATTTTATTTTTTTTTATATAGTTTTTTATTTCCACATCATCACTTTTATAATAAATTATTTTTAATATGGAAAAAATACAAAGCTCATTCCAGGTTACAAATGAATTTGATTTTATATATTTTTGTTACGCTTTATCATTATGTGTTATATGTGCTTTAATATTAAAATATTTGTTTAACACAAAAACAATTTTTTCATCAAATCAAATTTCTTCCGTAATTCCGTTACTATCTATAATAACTTTTTTAGTAATAAGTGTTGTAAAAAGTTCACTTGCCTTATCTTTAGGACTTGTTGGGGCATTATCTATAATTAGATTTAGAACACCAATAAAAAATCCTGAAGAACTAATTTATTTATTCATGGCTTTATCACTTGGTATTGGTTTTGGTGCAAACCAAATACTAATCACAGTTTTGGTATTTGTTGTATTTATATTTATTTTCCTTTTTTCAAATAGAAAAAGCAGTTTAAAGAAAAATGATGATTTCAATTTATTAATTAGAATTAAAGATGATTCTTTTCAAAAAAATAAGACTTATGATCAGGTTTTAAAAGATATTAATTCAATATTTAATGATAATTTTTTATCAAAGTATGAAAAAACTAATGATCAAAATTATTCATTATTATTTAAATTGAAAAATGTAAATCAAAAAAAAATAAATGAATTAGAAAAAAAACTAAGTCTTAATGTAAAGAATCTTGAATTTTATTTTTTTGATGACACAGATCAAACAATCTAAAAAATATTTAGATATATTTTTTATTTTAATTTTTTTATTTCTGACAATTTTATTCATAATGACAAAATCACCTGGATTTAGAGGAAGTATTTTAGACGAGTATTTAGTAATTTTTGACAAAAAATCATTTCCACACCAATATAAAGGAGAACTTACTACTCTAATTTCAGTTTTAAAAGATATTGTAAAATTTAGAAGTAAAAATACCCATGAAGATAAAATAGAAAATTTAATTATAGATGTTAAATATAAAGATTATGACCTAATTCAGTCAGATAGAAAAAAATCATTAATGCTAAATCCTAATGAGCAATACTTAATTTCAAGAAACGAAGTTCCTGCAAAAATTAGGTATCAAAACAAAAAATTTTCAGCGAATATTAGACTTAAAGGGGATAGAGCAGATCATTGGAAAAATAATAAGCGCTTTAGTCTCAAGGTGAAACTTAAAAATTCAGAGTCTATTGATAGTTTTCAAAATTTTGCAATCACAGGTCATGCAAGAAGAGCATTTCCGCAAAATGAAGCTATCTCTAAGACACTTTCAGAAATTGGAATTATTGTTCCTGAATTTAAAACATTTAGAGTAAATTTTAATGGCCAAAATTGGGGCCAAATGTATGCAGAAGAACAATTTTCAGCAAGCTTTTTTGAAAAAAGAAAATTGAAAGAATCTCCTATTGTAAAATTTACAAACTCTGAGGGTGGTAAAATTCCTGCTATTTTAACAACAAAAAATTACCAAAGAAATTTTTTACAAGATATTTTTAATCAACAGGGCATATATGAGATAAATACTTATCTAGAAAAAAAATTTAGAAAAGATAGGGTAAATTTAGAAAGAATATACTTATTACAACACATTAACTATTATTTAAATAAAAAAAACCTTTCTTTAGAACAAAAAAAAAAAATTATTAATTTTATAAATTTAAAAAAGTTTGCTGCAGTTTTTGCGATTAATACCTTATTTAGTGACATGCATTCAGCTGATTTAGAGAATATTAGATTTTACCTAAACCCATTCAATTTAAAAATCGAACCAATACCAACAGATTTTTCAGGTCAGAATTACTATAATAATTATGGAAAATATAAAGATTTCCAGAACTTTATTGAAGTTAATAATAAAAGAACCAAAAAATTTTTTTCTATCTTATACGATGATAAAGATTTTAAAAAATATTATTTTAAATATTTAAAATTTATTTTTAAAAATATTAAAATTATAGAAAATAATTTAAATGAGTTATGTTTAAATGAAGATAAATCTTGTAATAATAGTATAAACTTTGAAACTTTAAAAATAAATCATGATTTAATTTTAGATAACAAAGAGCAGCTTTTTGAAAAATTATCTGTTCCAGAAACTTTAATACAAACGAACACAGAGGAAATACAAAAAAAAATTGAAGAATATGGACCTAATAAAATTATACATCAGCTTAATAATTTTGTTTTTTCAAGACTTTATGACAATGGAGAGGTAATCATTGATAATTTGGTCTATTTCCCAATTCAAATAAGCAAGTTGAGATTAGATGATGGCTCTGGTAATTGCAAAATAACAAAATCATTTAATAAAAAATTAAACCCATCAAAATCAATCAAATTTAAAATAACAGATGAAAAGTTATTAAATTGTTTGAAAAATGTATTTAAATATGAGTTAGACATAGTGGTGAAAAATCATCTTAAAACACAAGTTTTTGATTTATACCCAGTAAAATTTAAAAACTATTTTACCAATGCTGAAAATGTTGATTTAATTATAGATAATATTAATCATAAAATAATAAATGATGATATATTTATAAAACCTGGCGAATATCATATTCAAAAGCCAATAGTTATTTCTAAAAAAAATTTAATTATAAGTCCTGGTACAAAATTACTTTTTGATAAGGATACATTTATAAAAATTGAAGATGGAGATTTGATTATAAATGGAAAAGAAAACAACAAAGTTCAGCTAATGGCTTCTGAAGATACATGGAAGGGTATTTATGTAAGAAATTCAGGAGAATCAAGAATTTTTTATTCTATAATTCAAGATCTTGATTATTTTTCTGATAACCTATTTACAAGCTTAACTGGTGGTATAAATTTTTATGAATCAAATTTGATTGTTGATGAATTAACAATTTCCAATGTAATTGCTGAAGATGCAATCAATCTAACTCACTCAAAAGCAAGCTTGAATAGACTAAAAATTTTTGACGCAATATCTGATGGTGCAGATTTAGATTTTTGTACTGGAGTAATAAATGAGTTTGTCTTAGGAAATATCCAGGGAGATGGATTAGATTTTTCAGGATCAAACATAAGGATTACCAAGGGTAATTCAACTAACACAAATGATAAAGCTATCTCAATAGGAGAGAAAAGTAATATTTATGTGTCCGAAACATTTATTAAAAATGCTAATATTGGGATTGCAATTAAAGATGGTAGTGTTGCAAGATTGGAAAATAATTCTTTTATAAATAATGATAAAGATATAAGCATGTACATGAAAAAATCTTATTATAATAAAGGTGGAACTTTATATATTTCAAAAAAACAAAAAAATAAATTTAAAATAAATTTAGACAACTTAAGCATAATAAATACTTTAGATTAAATTATCATTTAACTTATGCCACTTATAAATAGAAGAGAGATAAAAATTAATATTCCCAAAAGTTTAAAAAAAAGCTTTGTTGATTGGTTTTCATTAAAATTTGGAATTGTTAAATCTTATAATAAAAGAATTATTAATTCATTGTATTTTGATACTCTTAACAATAAATCAGCGTTAGATAACATTATTGGTTTATCAAAAAGAAGAAAATATAGATTTAGATGGTATGGCAACTCCAACAATACATTTGGAAATTTTGAAATTAAAAATAAGGATAATATTTTATCGCAAAAAGAAACCTTTAAATTAGATATTAAAGTAAAAAATTTAAATTTTAATAAAATGTTAGACCTCAACTCTTTAGAATTTAATGCACTTGATGAAAATTTAAAAAAAAAAATAATTAGTATTAAATTATTTCCAAATTTATTCGTAAAATATGATAGATCATATTACAAATTTTATAATTTAGATTTAACACTTGACAGTAACATATGCTTTTCTCAGTTTAATGGGCTTGAAGAAAGACTAATTAAAAAATGTTTAATTTTTGAAATAAAATATAACATTAAATTTCAAAATGAAGTTGAAACACTCTTAGATAACTGTCCATTTGCAATTTCTAGAAATAGTAAGTATTTGCAAGGCTTACATCATCTAAATAAATTTAATTATATTTAGTAAATTTTTATATTATATGTTTCTTAAGTAGCGGAGAATTTTTTTTAATTTTTTTTTTAATTTTTTTTCCGATCAACAAAAAATATTCTGATGCATCTATTCCTAAATATGGTCTTACTACTCTAATATTTTCAGGAGTAATTTTATCTCCCTTAAATAAATCCTTCACAGCAAAAATCGATCTCTTATACTTATGGCCTTCATTATTTTTTGGTAGAGAATATTTAAAATCATCTTTTAGATATTTAATTTTTTTTAAGTTTGAGATGAAAGTTTTTAAACCTTCTATTTTTTTAGAAAACTTTCCATCTATTGCATTCTCATCAAAAGTTATATGTTTTTCAATTAATTCCGCTCCTTTTTTTACTGCAAAATAACTAATAAAATCTTCAATAGAATGATCAGAAAATCCAACAGTCAACTTTAGTTTCTTCTTCAAAATATTAATATTATTTAGATTAAATTCATTAATTTTTGTTGGGTAGTTACTTACGCAGTACAATAAATGAAGTTTTCCACACTTATTTTTTTTTAAATAATTTACTGATTTTTTTATTTGTTTAAAAGTCGAAGTTCCTGTTGACATGATTATAGGCTTTTTTGTTTTTGCAATTCTTTTCAATAACGGAAAATGATTATTTTCAAATGAAGAAATTTTATATAGTGGACAATTTAATTTTTCCAAAAAATTTACGTTTTCTTCATCGAATGGAGAACTGAAACATAAAATCCCTATTTTCTTAGAATAATCAAAAAGATTTTTGTGCCAAGCCAAAGGCGTCATAGCTTTATTGTAGAGCCCCCAAAGATAATCTTCACCCCATTTTTTTTTATTAATTCTAAAATAATTATTTTTAGAATTTAAAGTTATTGATGATGGAGTATATGTTTGCAGTTTAACCGCATCGGCACCTGACTCTTTGGCAAACTTAATTAATCTTCTTGCATGTTTTATTGAACCTTTATGATTTGCAGATATTTCAGCAATAAAAAAAGGGAGTTTTTTTTTTATAATTTTAAATTTCATTTTGAAAAGATAATTATATTATATAAGGTAATAGTTTAATGGGTAAAAAAATCAATTATATTAAAATCCAAAACAATCTTGAAAAAAAAGGCTATACTGTAATTAGTAATTTTTTATCCTGTGTAAAATGTGAAAATCTTCTAAAAAAGATTAAAAATTTTAGACTCAATAAAAAAGATCCAGGTAATTTTCATAACGGTGCATCAATGATTTACAATCTTCAAAATAAGGATATTGAATTTTTAAATCTAATATTTGATAAAAAAATCAATCTCATAAATAAAAATTATTTTAGAATCGGATCTCATCATAAAGATAAAAACATATATCAATTTGATGCTTTGCATTCACGAATTTTAGAAGGTAAATCAAAAGCACAAAGTTTGCATATCGACTCTAGAGTTTGTGGCATTTATCCACCAACACACATACATTATTTTTTATATTTGACTAATGTCAATAAGAATGATGGACCAACACAAATTGTTCCATTTTCACACAAGAAAGATAGTTTCCCTAGAAAAAAAGATACCAAAAAAGCAATAAAAATATTAGGAAAAAAAGGAACTCTAATAATTATAAACTCATCTATTTGGCATGGATCATCATCCAAAAATACCAATGTGCCAAGAACGATTTTGACATTGTCGTATTCAAGATGGCACATAAGACAAACTTTTTCAGTACCATATTCCATACCACTAAAATTTATTAAGAAACTTAATTTAAAACAAAAAGAAATATTAGGGTACTATAATTATCCACCAAAAGATGAAAGGTATAGAATACGCATGAGAGGAGCCTTAACAACCTTGAAAGCCAGATGATTATTATAGCCGCATGCTTAAGTAAGCAATCTGGATTAGGTCATTATACTAGAGCAAAAAAATATTTTGACTTTCTTCGAAAAAGAAAAAAAAAAGTCAAATTTATTACTTTTATAAATTTAAGTGATTTATTTTCAAAAATTAAAAGAAGAATGTCCAATATACTTTTACTAGATAGTTATTTATTTTCAAAAAAAATAGAAAAATTAATTAGAAAAAATTTTAATAAAATAATCATTATTAATGATTATCAATTTAAAATACCTAAAGATTTTTATTTATTAGACACATTTAAATTTAGTAAAATTATTAATCATAAAAAAAAATATCTTGGACAAAAATATGCAGTAAAGAATATTAATAGAAGTTACATTAGTAATAAAAAAGAATATGATTTACTTGTAATTTTAAATAGTAAAAATCAAAATTTTTTTTATAAAATTCATAAATCAATTAAAAGGATTAAATATAAAAAAATAAAAAATGTCTTATTTATAAATGTTTTAGACAATAAAATAAAAAATAAATTTCAATTTAAAGATAACTACAAAATCAAATCTTTTATATCTCAAAAAATGTTAATTAAATATGCGCAAAAGTCTAATTATATAATCTCACCAGGTGGCCAAACAATGATAAATCTTGTGGAAAATAAACAATTTATTAATGTTTACCAAACATCCAATAATCAAAAATTTTACATAAAAGAACTTCATAAAAATAAATTTGTCAAAAGAATTAATTTTAAAAAATTAAATATAAAAAAAAATATTATAAATAAAAATTATATCTATTCAAAAAAAAATAAAATTTTGGAAATGTTTAAATAAAATGAATAATTTAAAAAAATATTATAAAAATCAATTCAAAAAATACGGTCCAACCTTAAATGGTGTCGGCTGGAGTAAAAAAAAAAAATCTACAAAGAGATATAAGGTTTTATTAAAAATACTTAAATTTAAATCAAAAAAGAAAATTTTTTCTATTTTAGATGTGGGTTGTGGTTATGGTAAACTAATAGATTATTTACCAAAAAACTTTAAGTATAATTATACAGGTATAGATATAGTGCAAGATATGATAGAATATGCAAAAAAAAAAAATCAAAGTAAAAATTGTAATTTTTATAAAAAAGATGTTTTAAAAATTACAAAAAGATATGATTTTATCATATGCAATGGGGTATTTACCTTGAAAAATAATTTAAATGAAAAAAAAATGCGTGAATTTGTCTTAAAATGTCTTAATAAATTTAATAAACATTCTAATATTGGTTTTAGTTTTAACCTAATGAGCGAAATTGTCGATTATAAATCGAACATATTATTTTATCCAGATAAAGATTTTATCATCAATTTTTTGAAGAAAAAAAAATATTCTGAAATAGTGTTCGATGATAAAAGTGTGAAATTTGAAAAATTTTACTTCATTAAAAAATGAAAAAAATCAGCATAATAAGCAATAGTAATTTAGGAACTTTTTTTAGTTATTTGAAATTTTTTAAAAATGATAAAATTAAGTTTTCAATTATTTCTACAAAAAAAAATAAACAAAAAATTAAAAATATTGAATTTAATTTATTAAAAAATAATGATAATGATAAATTTAATGATGAAGCTTTTAAAATTATAAAAAAATTTAAACCAAATAAAATAATATTATTTTACACGAAGAAAATTAGTAGAAAAATTTATAATAATTATAGAACCTACAATATACACAATTCCTTGTTACCGAACTATAAAGGCCTAGATGCAATAAGAAAATCATTTAAAGATAAAAACAAATTTATTTGCTCAAGTTCACATCTAGTTAATGAAGAATTTGATAGTGGAAAAATTATTAATCAAATAGTAACCCCTGTTAAATATAGAAATATCCAATTTTTCAAAAACACATCATTTTATCATAGGATTATTCTTCTAAATTCTATTATTGTATCAAATTCAAATAGGGCTTTCTCAATTATAAATAATGAGACAATAATATCTCCAGGTTTTAAAAAAAAAAATCTAAATTATAAATTCTGGAAGTAATTTTGAAAAAATTAATAATTGGAACCGCTCAACTTGTAAAAAATTACGGTATTACAAATTTTAAAAATAAAAAAAATAAAAAAAAAATATTTCAATTTTTAGAATTTTGTATTCAAAATTCTATATATAATTATGATACAGCGGCAAATTATGGATCAGAAAAAATTATTGGAGAATTTATTAAGATAAATAACTTAAAAAATTTAAAAATATATTCAAAAATACCTTCGTTAAAATTTGTCAAAGATGATCATAAACTAGATTACTTAAAAAAAAAAATAGATTTATCTATAGAAAACTTTTATTCCCTAGATACAATTTACTTTCATGATGAAAATGATCTTAATTTTTTCAAAAAAAATTTATTTAAAATAGATTATATTATTAAAAGTTATAAAATTAAAAATCTTGGTTTTTCAATTTACTCAAAAAATTTACTAAAAGATTTGCTAAGTTTTAAAGAAATAAACACTATTCAGCTTCCATTTAACATAATTGATAAACATCCAAATAATATAAAATCAAATAAAACAATTATTGCTAGGTCAATTTTTTTACAAGGATTGTTAATTAATTCAAAATTAAAAACAAAAAATTTTATTTTAAAAAAATTTAATGAGAGACTGATGAAATTATCAATAAAAAATGATATGGATATTTATTCTTTATGTTTAGACTATGTATTAGAAAAAAATTTTATTAATAAAATAGTGGTTGGTTTTGATGATGTGGTTCAATTAAAGAAAATATTAAAATTTAAAAAAGGCAACATAAATACTAATCATTTAAAATTAATTAATTCTCTGATTTCAAAAACAAACTATGATATAATAAAAGATCCTAGAAAATGGTAAATTAATTTTTATTTATAAAAATAAAATAATTATGAGAATAGCATCTTCACAGCCAACTTTTTTATCATATCCAGGTTATTTTGGTCTAATTGATTTTGTGGACAAATTCGTAGTAATGGATAATATACAGTTTGCATCACGCAGCTGGCAACAAAGAGTTTTAATTCAAATTAATAACGAGACAAAGTTTTTAACACTTCCGGTATTAAAAAAACAAAAACAAAAACAATTAATTTATGATGCCATAATAGATAACTCAACTAATTATATAAAAAAGCATTTAATGACAATTAAACATTCTTATTCAAAAACAAAATTTTTTGACAAGTACTATCCCGAAATAGAATTAATTTATAATAAGAAATATAATAAATTAATTGATTTAAATTTGACTTTTATTTTTTTTTTCCTAAAAAATTTGAAAATTAATGAGAATAAAATTATAAAACTTTCAGATTTAGAGATAAACAAAAACGTAAAGAAAGATAAACTTATTTATGAAATTTGTATAGCTTTGAAAGCCAACAAATATATTTCCACAATAGGTGCTAAAAAATATTTAGAGGAAAATAAAAAATTAAATGATAGTTTTCAAATTCAATATTTTGATTATCATCAAAATAAAAGAGACCTCTCCGACTATAACAAAAAAAAATATCATCTTTCAATAATTGATTTACTTTTTAATTATGGTGATAAAACAAAAGAAATTATTAGATCACAATTTTGTATAATAGATAATTTTTAAACAAATGAAAATTGCAATATTTATAGCAAGAGGAAATAGCAAAAGGATAAAAAATAAAAATATTAAACTACTTAATGGAATTCCTGTAATTAAGAAAACTTTTAAATTAGTTAGCTCATTTAATATATTTGATAAAATATTTTTAAGTACAGATAGTCAGAAAATTATTAATATTTGTGATGATCTTAAATTTGATGAAGTAATTAAAAGACCGAAAAACCTTGGAAAAAATAGCGCCACAACAAATCAAGTAATTATACATTCAATTGATATTTTAAAAAAAAAATTCAATTTTAAACATGTTTGTTGTATTTACCCATGTTCTTTTTTGATAGAAAAAAAAGATATATTAAATTCTTTTAAATTTTTAAAAAATAAAAAAGATTTTGTATTCCCAATTTTAGCTTATCCAGAACCAATAGAACAAGCACTTAAAATATCAAATCAAAATAAGATTAAATATGTTTTTCCAAAATACTCAAAAAAAAATACACAAAACTTGAAAAAAAAATATTATGATGCAGGACAGTTTTATACATCAACAGTAGATGGTTGGAATGCAAAAAATAAAAGATTGAAAGGTTTAATTTTAAAAAAGTATTCAGCAGTAGATATTGATGATATAGAAGATTGGAATTTTGCAACTTATTTGTATAAAAAAAAAAATGAAAAAAATAAAAAAGAATAATTCCGGATTTTACCAGGTCTATCCAACTCCTAATAAAAAAAGATTAGAAAAATATTACAAAGAAAAATATTTCGATAAAAATATTTCCTACAAATCGATACTTAAACCTGAGGAGGAAAATTATCATAAGTGCATATCTGCAGTTAAAATTTTTATGTTGAATAAAAAAATAAAAAAATTAAAAAATAAATCTTTATTAGATATTGGAGCTGGACAAGGAACTTTTTTAAATAATATCAAAATGCATTTTAAAAAATGTACTGGTGTTGATTTTTCATCAGATAATTTTTTAAAAAAAAATAAATTTAATATTGATTTCATCTCAATAAACCCTGAAGACTTCATTAAAAAAAATGATTTAAAAAAATTTGATATAATAACTCTCAATAATGTTTTAGAACATGTTCCTGATCCTATTAATCTTTTAAAAAAACTAAAATTAAAAATTAAAAAAAAGACATATTTGATTTTAACAGTCCCTAACGATTTTTCCAAATTACAAAACGAAACTAATAAAAAAGTCTTAAAGAAAAATTATTGGGTATCACCACCAGAACATTTAAACTATTTTAATACTCAGAACTTTGTTAAATTTTCAAATAAATTGGGTTTTAAAATAGTTGATGCTATATCTGATTTCCCGATAGAACTGTTTCTTTTAAAAAAAGATTTTGATTATACAAAAAACCCAATTCTGGGAAAAAAAATTCATCTTTTGAGATGTGAAATAATTTCCTATTTAGAAAATAACAGTTCTAAACAACTCATTTATGAATTCTTAAAAATTATTTACAAATTAGATATTGGAAGGGACAATATATACCTTTTGCAAAAAAAATGAATTACATAAAAATTAAAAAAGGAAATAAATTATACAATTTGGCTAAAACCATTATTCCAGGTGGAACCACTTTATTTTCAAAAAGGTCAGAACTTCATCTACCAAATAAATGGCCAGCTTATTTCAAAAAAGCTAATGATTGTTATGTGTGGGATCTAAATGGAATAAAATATCTTGATTTTTTTTGTGCAGTTGGAACTAGTATTTTAGGTTATTCTAATAAAAATGTTAATACATCAGTTTTAAATAATATAAAGAAAGGAAATTTGGCTACGTTAAATTGCCCAGAAGAAGTATATTTAGCAAAGATTTTGATTAAACATCATCCTTGGTCTTCTTTAGTAAAATTTACTAGAGGTGGTGGAGAGGCAAACGCTCTAGCAATCAGAATAGCAAGATCAAATAAAAAAAAAAAAAATGTTGCCTTTTGTGGTTATCACGGATGGCATGACTGGTACTTGTCATCGAATATAAATTCTAAAAATAATTTAGATTCACATTTGATGCCGGGATTAAACTATGATGGAATACATGATAATTTAAAAAACACATCTTTTCCATTTCCATATAATGATTTTGAATATCTTTTAAAATTAATTAAAAAAAAAAATATTGGAATTATTAAAATGGAAGTGATGAGAAATACTGAACCTCAAAAAAAATTTCTTCAAAAAATAAGAGATATATGTAATAAAAAAAATATAATTTTAATTTTTGATGAATGCACTTCAGGTTATAGAGAAAATATGGGAGGAATACATTTAAAGTATAAGGTTAATCCTGATATAGCAATATTTGGCAAATCTCTTGGTAGTGGATATGCTATAAACGCCATTATAGGTAAAAAAAATATTATGAATAAAGCAGAGAATACTTTTATAAGCAGTACATTTTGGGGAGAGAGAATTGGCTATACTGCAGCTCTTGCAACGATTAATGAATTCAAAAGATTAAATATTTTTGAAAAAATTGTTGGTAATGGAAAAGTTATTAAAAATATATGGCTATCGTTATCACGTAAGCATAATGTGCCAATAAGAATAATGGGAAGAGACTCAATACCATCTTTTGAATTTGTCAATAATCATTCAATTAATAAAACTTACTTGACTCAACAAATGCTTAAACAAAATATTTTAGCAACCAATTTGGTTTATGTTAATATTTTTCATAATCAAAAAAATATATCAAAATATTCAAAGGTTTTAGATAAAATATTTTATGATATTTCAACAAAAAATATAAAAAATAAAATAAAATCAAAAATATTTTATAAACCAATTAAAAGAATTAATTAAAT
>Ga0160423_10003789_pt1 | contig 12548 bp, 22 predicted proteins | sample CRUFie14St8metaG_FD_108191 | JGI IMG/M metagenome (GOLD analysis project Ga0160423, IMG submission 108191) | Marine microbial communities from the Costa Rica Dome - CRUD Field 142mm St8 metaG | ecosystem: Environmental > Aquatic > Marine > Oceanic > Photic zone | place: Costa Rica: the Eastern... | reverse complement strand
TCTCTAATCCATCTATGAACAAATCCTTCTGGTGGGGGTGGAGCGTCTAAACTGGAAGGGGGCTACCAAGGTGTTCGACGTAAGTTTTTTTCTCTTGCTTGAGAAGTGCGTGTGGTTCTATCCATTGATATTTTCCTTCACGTTAGTTATCCATTAATGCTAATTGTTGTGCATACTGTTTAGGTGATACACCAAGTTTCCTTGCTATGGCAAGCTGAGATTGTGATAATTTCACTTTTCCTTTAGAAACAGCACTCCCAGAAGATCTACTTCCTGGAGCAACTGGATCCCTTCTTGCTTGTGTAGCAACGGATTCTTTGAACTTATGAGGAAAATCAGCACGAATTCTTCTATCTAATTCCTCATAATAGTCATCTGTTGTAGGGTCAATACCTAACTCTTCCACAATTTTTTTGTGATGGCTAAAAGCTGTAAGTGTCATTGGCTCATCTTGACCAAACCAAGAGTTTCGGCTTGCCCATGCTACAGCTTTTGGATCTTGTCTAGGTGGTACTGGACTTTTTTGTTCTGCTTGTTTAGGTGTTTGCTCTTGTTGTTTTTGTTTTTCTTCATATTCAGCTTTCACCACATTTAAACGCTCAGATTCGACGGCTAACTTTGCAATTTGCTTTTGTGTTTCCATTTGAGCATCTACATCACCAGACTCAATAGCGTCTTTTAACTTTTGTTTCAGTCTATCTTCATCTGATTTTACACGATTGTCAAATTCGCTCATATAAGAGCTATCTATTTTATCAGAACGCTCTTTTAACTCTTCATATTGTTTTTGAACTGACTGAGCATAATCCGTCGCGGCTTTTTCACGTCTTTCAGCTTCACGCATTTTAAACGTAAGCCTTTCAATACGTTTTTTTACTTTATCACTATAATTTTCTAGCTCTTCATCATCAGTTTCTGCTTTAGTTTCAGTTTTTTCTTCAACTTTAGCTTCTGATTCTTGTTTTTCAGTTGTTTCCTCAACTTCAGGTGCTTCTAGTTCTACTTCAACACCTTCTTCAGTTTCTACTTCTTGTTTTTGTGCTTCTTGCATAACCTTTATCTCCGTTATGAATGTAAAATGTCTTCAGGATCGTTAATTGTCGCTAATATTTCATCGTCATTGAGCAACCTTACTTCGCCACCCTCTATTTTGAAACGACTTCCTGCATAACGACCAAAAATAACCCAGTCTTTTTCTTTGCACCATGCTCCATTTGGAAATTTTTGCTCATCTTTGTAAGCATCTGGTCCCATTTTCAAAACATAACCACAAACTGTAGCTAGTGCTTCACGGTCAACATGTGCATCTGGTAAATATACACCAGATTCTGTTTTGCCTTTACCTCTGAAAGGTAGAATAAGTATTCTCCAACCAGTTGGCTGAGGCATTTTTTCTATTTGAGGGGCTTTTTCAGGACTTTTGTCCTTAAATCTTTTAGGTAGTATTAGACTCATTAGTAGTAACCTTTTCTAGCAGGAGTTTTAATTCCTGTTTTAGTGTTGCAAGTTCCGAAAGACGTGCCTTTTGTTCCTTGTAATTTGTGAAATCTTCTATATTCCCAAATAAAATTTGTTCAGATATCATACTTTCACGTTCGTTTATCAATTTAAGCATATTTTCATAAATGTAAAGATCTAAACTCATGTTTTTACTTTTTAGTTGATTTTTTATTTAAAAACTGTAAACCTTGCTTACCAAATCTATAACCGAAACTACTGCCAATGACTATATACAAACAAGTTTGAAACCATTGTGGGCAACTTTCGTCAAGAAATATAAAGCCTTCTTTTACATATGGCTGAGTATAAGGAACAAAACAAGCCACAAGGATACCACCAAATATAATAGTCCAAAACTCATCTTTCCAACTCCCTGCCATTTGGCTAGTTAAACTTTGTTCCATAAGCATAGAACTTGTAGCTTCTGTTTCGTAAACCTTTGCTTCAGCTTTTGCTCTAGCTACCTTAACTTCACTTTCTGCTTTTGCTTTATTTACTCTACCCTCTAGCCAAGTTCCTGCAAGACTAGCTATAGGCGATATTAAACTACTTAACATTTCCACCTTCTCCTTGCTTGCCTAATTCTAGAATTAGGATTGTTTCTTGTTTTTGCAGAACTCCTTTTTAATTGTCCTAATGATCTTGCACAATACGACTTACGTCTCTTCGCGGCTTTACTACCCTTCTTTACCTTTCCAGTAACAGCCCCTTTTAACTTACTTTTAGGGTTTTGTCTACGATAAAAAGCAATCCCTGCCTTTGTCATTCCTGCACCTTTTTCAGTAGGACGGTAATACTTTTTGGTTCTTGGTGGGTTAGCCATACTTACTTCCTTTTCTTTTTAGGGAATCCTGCTTGCATTCTTTTGTATGCTTTTTTAGTTATTGTAGATTTTTTCTTGGAACGTGAAGTACCAGATCTTTTTCTTCTATTTATATTTTCGTATAGTGACATTACGCTTTTTTCTTTCCTAATAAATCTTTATCTGCTTTTCTAGCACCACCTTTACCAGAAACAAAACTTTTCACACGACCCATAGCCCAAGCGTGTTGTGAAGTTTTTGGTCTACTACCTGAACTAAAATATGCACCTAACCCTCTTTTATAAACTTTTTGCAAAGTAGAAGGGCTAAATCTACTAGCTCCAGGAATAGAACTAAACTTACCACCACCAGAAGGTTTTTTCTTTTTAACTGTAGGTTTTTTTATTGCTTTTCTAACCATTAGCTTTTGCTCCTTTGTTTATTTATTCTTTCCATCATTGCAGGAGTTAACTTACCTTGTCTGTATAATTTAGCTGTACGCTTTATTTCACGCTCTCTGGCTTTAGGATTTTTAGCTCCTTGCAAATATTTTCTAGGTACACCTTTTTTTGTTTTAGAAACTTTTTTAAATTTTCGTTTCATATCTAACCTTTTATCTTTTTAGTTATCCATAAAAACATAGCATAAACTGCTAAACCATAAACAGTTGCTATTCCAATGTCTACTAAATGTTCACGCATATGATATATAAACTGTATCCCTGCTTCTACATCACTACTGCCACCATCATTAAAATTAACTGTTTTAGTTAAATTTTCTACGTCGCTTATTGTTTGTTCCATCATTTTTTCTTACTCTTTTTTCGGAACCGATTTAGGAACGCAATAAGCTTTAACCCATATTTTGCTATCCCCTGCGAGGGAAGGGTCATAGTTTTGTGACCTAATTTTCTGTGCAACTCTAAGACACGCGTCCAAATCACTGAAGTAGACACTTTCTTGCACAGTTCCTGATAAAAATACTACTAAAAGCCATGTCATTTACCATTTTCTTTTGAGCGAGTAAAAGCTGTTGTTCCCATAAATGTTGCAACTATACCCAAGTTAGCCACAACATAAGTAGAAAGTAAAGCAGTAACCATTTCTACTCTTGCGTCTGGTATAACTGGTGACATAACCAAAACTATTAAAATAATAGAGGATATAGAAGATACCCAACAAAGCATACGTTGTTGATCTTGCATTTTATCAGAGTTTTCTAAACGTATCATATGCTCAGAGTGTGCAAGCTCTTTGTCAGTAACTACACCGTCACCATCTAAATCAAACTTTTCGTATTCACTGCCTTTTTCTAGTTTTTTAGCCACTAGAATACTCCGGAAAACTTAGTGCCTCTAATCGCGGCTCCTGTCCCACGCATAACATTTTTAGTTTTCTTCTTTTTCTTTTTAAGTATTTCTCCACCCTTTGGGCTTCCTTTACTTCTTTTCACTGGTTTTTGACTATCAGGTATCAAATCGCCTCTCCCTTTTCGCATTAAAAATTGTTCAAAACTCATTGAGTCTGAAGCAGGACCATCAAAATATTCTTTTCTTAGTTCTTCTTCAGTTTCTGCTGGATCTTTCATAGTTTTCTCCTTTATTTTCTACCAGACATTAATGATTGCACACTTCTAAAAAAACCTTCGTCTCCTCGATTACGAAGTACAGGAGCTACTCCAGTATTAAACAGCCCTGAGTTTTCATCCGTTCCTGCATAGCCTATACCTCTTGCTATGTTAAAATACGGATTATTTGTTAGTATACCCTCTACCATATTATTTGGATTTTGGTAAATGTTATCTATAAATTCTTGTGCTGTAGCAGGAGGATTATAACCTTCCAAAGTGATAACATCTCTTAAAGGATTACCAGTACTGTCAGTGCTTCCCACATTAATATTACCAGTTCCGTAACGTTGTGCGTTTAAAGCAGATTGCAGTAATGCACCTTCGTTTTGTTGTAAAAACTCTGGTAATTTTTGTTTTGGTCCGTATAAAACAGTACCTAAACCAAATGGTCCGCTGTCTAAAGTAAAACCTCCAACGTTACCAATACTAAATTCTTTACCATACACATCTTGGTTGGGTATGGTTACATTTCTATCACCACCTCCACCACCAGAAGGCACGAGGCTAGCTATACCTTGTTTTATTTTACTGAAAATATTTTCTTTTTGCAAAGCTTCTTTAGGAACTTGGTCTTGCATCATACTTGCAAATTCTTTTTTCTTATCCTTTGTAAGTATGTTTTTATCTCTAGTTTTTTTAGTGGCGATTGTGCCTTTACCACCTTTTTTATCTTTTACTACACCATCTTTAGTTGAAATAGTTCCACTAAAAGTAACCATTATTGTTTACCTCCAGTTTGCATTTGACGTAAACGTAAAGCATTTTGTGCTCGCATATTAGCAATATCTTCTGTAGTATCTATACGGTCACGCTGTATAGCACTTTGTTCTGCTAGCTTTCGTTTGTCTAACGCTAACCTTTGTTCTTCGGTCATGGCTTGTTGCATTTGTTCTTGTTGTTTTAGAGCTAGCTCTTGTTTCTTAATATCTACAAGTGGGTCTTGCTGTCCAACATTTAATATTTCTTGCTCTTTAGCCATGTACTCTTGCATAAGTTGCGTTTCTATTTCAGCTACTCTATTTGCCATTAACTCAGGTGGTATTTGTTGACCTTGTTGTGCCATTTGTTGTATTTCCTGCTGTGCTTGCATCATTGCCTTAAATTTGATGTGCTCAAAAATATGTACTTGTAAAACTTGTAACACTCCTGGATTAGCCCTAGCAATCATACTAGACATATACATAACATGTGTAGATATGTGTGCATCATGGTCTTGCTCTGGAAAAGCTCGTAATTGTTTCGTGCCTCCAGTAGCCAAAACAGCTTGTGCATTTTCGCTCATTGGGTCTTCTGGCTGTGGTTGTGGAGGTGGAGGCAACACTTGTTCAATATTATCTACACCTAATGCAGAGTACATTCGTCTATATGCTTCATACATATTGTGCATTGTTGGGTTAGATGTTGCTAACTTTAATTGTTCTTGTGCCAAACTAATACGCTGAGCCATACTGAAAATGTTTGGATTACTAACTGGGACAATGTCAATGCGACCGTCAAAATCTTTTGCTTTAAGTCCTGGAGCATTACCTTGTATTTGATAAGGGTAATCATTTGGCTCTTTACCAATTATATCTGCTAACAATGCAAACTCTTGTTTTAAAGAATTATATAAACGTTTATGCACAGCACTTATTACTCTACTGCCACGTTCTAGTAATGCGATAGTTGTGCCAACTGGTATTTCTTGGTTTGTCATATTACCAACACCCATGTCGGTTGTGCCAACAAACTTTTCAGCAGACTGTACTACAAATCCTAATAATTGAAACAATGTGCCACTTGGCTCTTTGTATGGTAAAGGCATTAAACTAGCACGCAACTCTGCACCAACTACATCAACATCTCTCCACTCTCCTGGTTGAATAGGGGTATCATCGTCGCGAATACGCAAGCCCCTTGTTTTAAAACCACTCGGTAGATTAGCAAGTGTGCCTGAATCAATTAATTGTCGTAAGTTAGCCGTAGCTGTTCTAGACAAGTTGCCTAGTAAATGTATCAAACCATTACCATAAAAACCTAGTCCTGGAGTAAACATGTAATGAACAAAAAATTGTTTTTTATTTTTAAGTGGGTCGTCTGGGCTATAGTTTCTATATACGCTTAACACTTCACCACTATCTACAGAAATAGTTACAATGTAAGGTAGCTTAATACCAGTTGCTTCACCATTTGCATCTACATCTGGAAACTGTTCGAGATCCAAGTAACAATGACATTCATACAAAGTTACTTCTTCATTTTCAGCTGTCGGCTCTAAACCAGTTAAACGTTCTTTTTCTTGGTCAACGCTGTCACTTTGTCTTTCACCAACAGAAACTTCAATGTCTTTGTAAAAGCCACTTACTTGTAGCTTGCGTAACTCGTTTTCTGATATACTTATTTGATGCGTGACACGCTCTGCTGAATTTAAATCACTGGCATTAAAGGGTATTAATAAGTCCTTTGCTTCTACAAACTTGCTTACTTGCCTAGCCATTTGTGGGTCTTTATACACTTTTTTAAATGCACTTCCACACATACCCAAGTAATACAGCATTTGGTCAAACTCAGAATCATACTCTGGCATTACATGCAGAATATTGTAGTTCATAAAATCTTTTATACGCTCTGCTTGTTTTTCTGTTTCAGGGTTGGCTTCACCTAATATTTGTGTGCGAACTGGTCCATTCGGTGGTAGCAACTCTTTATACGCTTGCGATTGAAACTGCGTTACAGCTTCATTTAGTATTGGGTGGATAACTCCAGTAGAACCAGTAAAAGGTTCTGTTTTTGTTTCGTACTTTAAACCAAGCAACTCTAGACCGTCAACGTAAGTGTCCATCCATTCTTGGCGACTAGACTTATCATCTTCTACTTTGCCAAGTATCATACTGGCAATGTTACCTAATTCGTCTTCATCTAAAACTTCTGCCAAATTAGCTTCAAAAGCAACTTCACCCATTGGCTGTGCATCTGGCATACCTATTTCCATACCACCGTCGGCAGTTTCTATCATTTCAATGCCTTCAGCATCTAAGTCTGGTTTTTCTTCTATATCTATTTCAACTTCTACATCGTCTATGGCAACTGGATTACCAACAAGCGTTAAGGCTTTATCTACATTGTTGTAAGCAAGTTTTGATTTATCCCTAGCTTTTTTTGCCATCAGGTTTACCCCCTTGTATCAATTTAAAATTACTTCTACGTTCTTTAGCTCTTGCCATACTGTTCCATGTGCGTGGGCTGTTTAAGTTATCTTCTGCTTTTTTTATGCTTTTGTAAAGCTGTTTCCAGTTATCCGTAGTATTCATATCTTCTTGGTGGTCCATCATAGTCCTCTGTATAATCTTCAGGGTGGGAAACAAACCCTCCCTCTCTAAATCTTCTAAGTGCTTGTGTCACCGTATCAACAAAGTCATCATTTTCTCCTGCAGGGAACTGAGCACACTCTTCTATCACTTCCTCTGCCCAACGAGTATCTGGAGCCCATACTAACCCACTTTCCAACAAAGGTGCAACCGAATTTACACGAGTAAATTTATCTTGTCCACGACTCGGCGAATAATTTTGTATAGGAATGCCCATAGACCGTAGCTCTTGCGTCAATGGCAACCCAGAAGCTTTGGCTTCAATTAACACACATTCAGGATCCCAATGTTTATATTCTTCTAAGGCAATACGTTTCAACTCTGGAAAGTCCCAGCGACCACGTCTTGCATCACACAGAATAATGTTGGGAGGTTCGCCCTCAACTGGATAAAATACACCCCAAGTAGTTATAGCACTAAAGTCGGCATTGTCTTTTTTACTGTAAGCAGTATCATAACTTTGCATCACATAACTTAACGGTGGTATATCTTCCTTTTCCCATTGTTTCCACCAGTCACGCTTTAATATAGCACTCGTTTCAGACGTTGGAGCTTGTTGCCATTGTGCTTCCCACTTACCTACAGACAACGAAGCCTTAACCTTTAACAGTTCTTCAACTTTCCAAAACTCAGACCACAACGCTTTACCGTCTGGCATAATCGCAGGAAACTCTACTATCTCCCATTGGTCAGCTAAAATGTCGCGTGCTTGTTGCTTCAACAACTTACCAGTTAAATCAATTTGCGACCAACGCGTCATCACGATTACTATAGCCCCTCCTGGCTGTAAACGTTGTCGGGGACCAGATGTGTACCACTCGTAAGCACTTTCTAGTGCCGTCGGGGATAACGCATCTTGTTCGGAATGTGGGTCGTCAATTATCATTAAGTCCGCACCACGTCCAGTAATTGCACCACCAACACCAGACGCAAAATATTCGCCACCTTTATCTGTTTCCCATCTTCCTGCCGCGAGGCTGTCTGGTCTTAATTTAGCATTTGGAAATATACGTTTGTAGTCTTCTTGTGCCATTAAGTTACGCACCTTACGTCCAAAACGTACAGCCAGTTCACCAGTATGGGTGGCTTGTATTATCTTTAACTTTGGGTTTTTGCCCATTAACCAAGAAGGTAAGAGGTAACTGGCAAATTCACTTTTGGTATGTCTCGGTGGCATATTGACAATTAATCTCTTAATTTTGCCAGTAGCTATTTGATTAAATTTATCTGCCATTATTTTATGGTGTCTGCCCTCAATGAACTCTAACCAAATAGATTTAGTGTAAGCCAAAAAATCATGTTGGGCTTTTTCTGCAGAAATAAACTGTTTCTGCTTTTCCAAAAGTTTAGCATACTTGCGTATTAGGTCGTCAGGTATATTCACCATAAACCACTTATATCATAATTTTTAAAATTTTGTAAAATTTTTTTGTCGATTGATTTCTGACTTTTAATAATTTTTAGGGGGGTAATGATTCGTGCAAAACATTGCCCACTAAAGTGCGTGTGCAAACTTCCACGGTCAAAGGGGGGGTTGCCCTTTTAAAGGGGCTGTGGTGGGTGGTTTTGGGCTAGGGTTGTAAACCCTAGCCCAACCCTAACCGTTAGGCTAGGGCTACCAGTTTAGCCATTGGCACGCCTAACGTAATGTTTTTGGCTGTTGCTTTTAGGCTTTTGCTACCGTTTAGCAATGCTAACACCATATTGTTAGGTGTTGCTGTTGCTGTTGTGGCTGTATTGCGTAATATACAGCTACCACTAGCCCTATGTATGTGCTGTATATGTGCAAGGGGCACTACCTTGTTTGTGTTGGTTGGCACGGTTGTAATAGGTGCTAACCCATGTTTTGGTAATTTAACAAGCTTGCCATTATTAAGGGCTGTTTGTGGCAAACCGTTTACGCAAGCCCATAATATTTGGCTAGCGTGCCCATAACCGTTAGGCATTGGCAAACCGTTAGCATTACAAATACGGTTAGTTGGGTTTAATAAGCTTGTAAGCGTGCCCCCACCAAATAAACCGTTTTTGGTAATTGCATTACTTGTAAGCTGTAAACCAAACTTATTAATGCCCCCATTGGTATTTAAAAAAGTAATGTAGGCTTGCCCTGTAAGGTGGGGCTTGTTTGGGTTAGGGTTAGTAAAAGTTAGTTTTGTTTTATTTTGCATTTTAACACCTTTTAGTTAAATTAAAGTTTATAGCCACAATGGCTACATTTAGAATACAGCAATTTTAAAAGGGTGTAAACCCTTATTTTGCTTTTTTATAAAAATAAATTAAAATAGTTTGTTTTTGTGGTATTTTTGCAACACCTTGTCCTGGTGCAAAATATAAGTAGCTGAAGGTGTTAGACAGCTACTTATATAAGTTATATGACTCCTTTATACTCGCGTGGTTGATGTCCCATCCATCAGAGACTCAGTAGTGCTAGAATGACTATAGCTAAAAATACAGCGATAAACATTACGGTGCATCCTTTATAAATCCGTATGCCATAGCAATAATCCCACCTATGCCAAACATAGTACATAAAAAGAACCATAAACCTAGTTGGTCTTCGTACATAAAGATAGGCAAACAAGCAAGCGTCAGCGTTGCCATTAGCCATAGGAACATGGCAACCAACATTGCCATGTCCCAAGTAGTTGGGGTTTTCATTTGTCACCTCATATTGGTTGTTTAAGTTATAATTAATATTACTGTACGAAACTTTACAAAAAACAAAATAAATGTCTATTAGATAAATTATAAGTTCGCGACTCTTTATGAGTCTTCAAGGATTAGTTGCTCTCGCGTCAGCGAGAGTGGTCGGGACAGTATGAGTCTTTATGAGTCGTTCTCAAGCGTTCCATCCGTTCTCCATCCACCCATCCGTCAGGATGGGTGTCTCTCTTCAGCGAGCGTCAGCGAGCGTCCTCGTCGCCCCGTCAGGGAAGCCGACATCTTTTTTAATCTTTCTGGATAAAAAGGGTTTACAGCCAACCTATCCTATGGTAAACTGAAATCACTACCTAATTTTGGGTAGCAACTTATCTCGTAGAAAGGAGATATATTATGGCAAATCCAAAAGCCAAAAAAGTCCAGGAAGTCGTCTTCACTGGCATTAACGCTCTTCCAGAGGAAGATCGTAAATTTGGTGTCACTGCAAACATCATTAACCAATGGGTCAATGAGTTCGCTGGTGGTAACCCTCACAATGTTGGTATCCGTGTTGCTGACGGTATTAACAAAAAATCTTGGTTTCCTTATGAGCAAACTAAGGTCATGGAAAACCCTGACAGCAAACGTGGTCAGGCTGTGTGGGCTATCATAAATAATTCTGGTAACTACACGCTCCACGCTTGTAACCAGGACCACCAAAAAATCAAGGCTCGTCAATACCATGCCTTGTTGGATGCTCTTAACGGTGGGCAATCACCAAGCTCCAAAACTTGGGGGCAGTCCTTTGCAGAACTCTACGTTATTCCTGCAAAATAACTAATTGGTCGGGGGGTCTTGCCCCCCGATCTTTTTTACTTTTTTGGGTTAGACTCTTTTTGAATCATCAACCGAATCAAATTGATTCTATTTGACTCTGTCAAGAAGTGCTCGCCAACCGTCGTCGGTGGTCGGGACGGACTCTTTGTGATCGTATTTGATCTGCCCATCCATCAATCTCTCAGCAAGGTTTCTACCATCCAAAAGATATAGGGAGCCGGACGAAGGGTGACTCGCCAAGTTCCAAACTAATCCACCAATCCGTGTTCTTTTTGTCTGCCAAGCGATTTGGAGTGGACTCCATCTAGGATAGGAATTGTCAGTCTTTGTCGTAATTATCTTTAATTCAATCCAAAACTCACGACCATCCAGACATCCGTTTAAGTCAGGTACACCAAAAGATGAACGTGATTCAATCCGTGTCCAATGAACAAAATGCTCAGTGTTTTTCTTCAGTATCTGCCAAAGCTTTGTTTCCGTTTTTATCTGACTGCGTAGCATCTATAAGCTGTGGAAACTCTGCTTGTATTCTTTTGATTTCACTCATTACCTCCTCTTTTGACATTTGGTCAATCTTACCCATAAGTATTTCTTTACGATCAATATACAATCCAGCCGCCTGACCTCTGCTTTTCTCAGCCGCGACAGCAGAAGCATAGTTACCGTTCTGCATAGCCTCGTCTCTGATCTGTGCTAACTTTCGTACATGGCTTTCAAAATCCACATGGTATTTATCTTGTAGTTCTCTTTTAATTTGTAAGATTCTTTCAAGCACAGCAGGATAACTACGACCATTGAGCATATGACTTGCAATAGCGTGAGCGTTTGATTTAGCATATCCTGCCCTAATCGCGGCTTCGGTCTGTGTGACTTCTTCTGTAGCATATATCTGTGCAAACTTTTCCTGCTTGGGGGTGAGTCCTACCTCCACTCTTGGATTAGCTATTACATCAAGTTTGTTTTTGTGAGTCACTTTTGCCTTTGCCATGACATCACTATAACTCTGTTTAATAGAACTAACAATAGAAATCGACTCTTACAGTTTCATGCAACTTTGCAAACTCACCGAACGGAAAAAGTTAGATATTTAGATATTGGAGTGATATTGGGCTAACTCTTTGAATATAGGTCGGATAGTAGATATTAGAAAAATCAGAGATTCTTTTTCCTTTCACCATGATTTTTAAAACCCCTCTATATAACAAAGTATTCCAAAGACCTCAAAGGGCTGTTGCTGTTACCCCTCATATGGTATAATTGGGTATGATTAACAAACAACTAAAAGAGGTGATTTATGTATAATAATCAATGGGAAGAGCATTGTGATTTCAATTACAGTAGCGATGCCGAAATTGACCAAGATTGTGCAATTAGGGACGGTGATAAGTACCCAGATGTAGCGTGGTTATTAAGTCCACGTGATGTTTGGTATCCCAACCCATTTTACAAGGGTGATCCAGTACCTCACCCAGAAAGCAGGGAGGATTAATATGACAAAACTTGTTGATGCTGTGAAAAACCATGCTCTACAAAATTATGATGGTAGAGATGGTTGGCACATCGTTGTAGAATGTTTTAGCGATAGGCAAATTGCCGATATTGTGAAGCGTTGTAGAACAGAAAAAGGTGCAATCAGCACGGTAAAATCTTATATCAAACCACTAGCTGATCAATGGAATGAAATCAGCAGTACAGCGTTCTAGGAGGAAGTATGGGCGAATTCAATTGTAAAGTCACTTATTACCAAGACAACCAGAAGCACGAGGTACATTGTTATGGAACCCTTGAGGAAG
>Ga0160423_10003788_pt1 | contig 12549 bp, 5 predicted proteins | sample CRUFie14St8metaG_FD_108191 | JGI IMG/M metagenome (GOLD analysis project Ga0160423, IMG submission 108191) | Marine microbial communities from the Costa Rica Dome - CRUD Field 142mm St8 metaG | ecosystem: Environmental > Aquatic > Marine > Oceanic > Photic zone | place: Costa Rica: the Eastern... | reverse complement strand
TTATATGAAATTTCCAGTTATTATAATTCATAATTTTATGAATTTTAGTGAAGAAGATCGTCTAATTATGCAAGCAGACGCACTTCATGCTAGAAGTGAAGGATTGAAAGAATCTGATACTGCATATACAAGTAATAATGTAGTAACTCGTGATTTATCTGGTGGTTATTCTGAATTATATTCCAGATTTTTAGAAAAATCTGAAGAAATTTTTGGAGAATTGAATTTAACTGAAGAAAATTCAACAGATTGTCATGCTTTATGTCAAAATTGTGAATTTTGGGACTTCAATCCACATATTCACGACAATTGTGATATAAATTCGGTATATTATTTAAAAATACCGAAAGAATATGGATCAATAATGGTTACTGATGACACCAACAGTGGAATATGGGAAGAAATTAGACCGATACAAGATGATTTAATTATATTTCCTGCAGATTTGTGGCATGATCCATTATTTACATCTACTGTTGATTGGAGAATTTCTGTAAATATGGAAATTTTATGTCACGATGCACCTACATGGGAAGAGTATTACGAATATGCTGAGCAACTCGCATAAATAAGTCACAAACTAACTTATTATAATGTCATTTCAAGGAATATCTACTGGAACATCCATTAATGATGGAACTGGAGACAGTCTTTCAGCAGGTGCAAAGAAAGTAAATGCTAATTTTCAAGAAATTTATGATGCTCTTGGAAATGGTACAGATCTATTAACAGGTAATCCAAATATTACTGTAGGATTTGTGACAGCTACTGGAGCATCTTTTAGTGGTGATGTATCAATTGCGGGAACATTAACATATGAAGACGTAAATAATGTAGATTCTGTTGGTATAGTTACTGCCAGAAACGGACTCGTAGTTTCTGCTGGTGGTATTGATGCAACTGGAAATTCATCTTATAGTGATTATCTCAATGTAAACTCTGGATTACAAATTACTGGTGTTACTACAACAGCATCAGGAATCAGTACCGGAATTGGTACACACAGGGTTAACTTGAATGTCGTCAATTCTACAGTTGTCATTGAAGTTCCTGGTGTAGGAACAACTACACTCACATTAACCTAATAAATAACTAGAAAATAAACGATCATGTCTGCAATTGTAACAGATCAAATACGGATTATAAATGCCAGAAAATTTATAGAAGAAGTTACTTTTAGTAGTAATGCTTATTATAGTTTTGTAGCTTTAACAAATCCGGAAGATTATCAATCTGATTGGGATGAAAATCCACCAGCACCCAAAGATTGTTTGAATGAAGAATATCATAATTGGGACACTATTATTGGTCTCAAAAGAATTCTCGGTACTGACATTAGATTTGCCGTTAAGAAGGTAAATTGGGCTTCCGGAATTACATACGACATGTATCGTCATGATATTAATAGAAATAATTTATCACAACCTTCGGAAGCAACTAATTTATATTCTGCAAATTATTTTGTCGTAAACTCAGACTTTAAAGTTTATGTCTGTTTAAATAATGGAACTAGTCCAGAAAACCCAACTGGAAGACCATCTTTGGATGAACCTAAATTTGTTGATCTAGAACCAAGGGTTGCTGGACCTAGTAATGATGGATATATTTGGAAATACTTATTTACTATAAATCCAAATGAAATTGTAAAATTTGACACATTAAAATATTTTACGGTTCCTACTGATTGGGAAACTGCTGACGAATTTGCATCTGTTAGATTGAATGCTGGTAGTAGTGGTCAATTAAAAGTAGCTCTCATAACAAATAGAGGAGTTGATGTTGGACCAGCAAATCAAATATACACTTGTGATATTATTGGAGACGGTCAAGATGCAACTGCTACTATTGTTGTAGATAATCAATCAAAAGTTGAATCAATTACAATTTCTGATGGTGGAACTGGATATACCTATGGAAGAGTTGACTTAACTAGTGGAGGATTCCCAACATCATCTACTACAGATCCAGAATTTGAAATTATTATTCCACCAAAAGGAGGACATGGAAGTAATATTTACAAAGAACTTGGGTGTACTAGAGTTTTAATTTATTCACAAATTAAAAATGATATACAAAATCCAGATTTTATAGTTGGAAATAAAATTTCTAGAATAGGAATAATTGCAAATCCACTTTCATTCAATTCTGATCAATTATTAGATAGAGGTGTAGCAAGTGCTTTACATGCAATTAGACTTATTGGTATTAATAATGAGGATGATTTTAAAAATGCCATATTTAGTGCTAACTCTACAATAACACAGACAGTTGGAACAGGACTTACTTCTGTTGGAAGAGTTGTTTCATATGATAAAAATACTGGTGTTTTAAAATATTGGCAAGATAGAACTAATTACGGATTTGATTTTAATTTAAACCAAACTCCAATAGATGGAAATTTTGGTAATGAAAAAATTGAATTTACTGCAGATGTACTAGATGGTGGTTCTTTAGAAATTTTTGGATCAAATCAATCATTGCAAATTGATAATGATTTTGATGGTGATTTATTAGTCATAAATAATCAAAACTATTTCCTTGGACAAACTTTTGAAAATGGACTTGCTGACCCTGAGGTGAAAAAATATTCTGGAGATTTGATTTATGTAGATAATCGATCTCCGATAACTAGATCAGCAAATCAAAGAGAAGATATCAAAATCGTATTGCAGTTTTAAAGAATTATGCCACAACTAACGAATCTCAACACTTTTCCATATTTTGATGATTTTGATAAGCAATTCAATTATCATAAGGTTCTCTTTAAGCCTGGTCAACCAGTTCAAGCTAGAGAACTTACGACAATGCAGTCTATACTGCAGAATCAAATTGAGCAGTTTGGCAACCATGTATTTAAAGATGGTTCAGTAGTAATTCCTGGCACACTTACTATTAGACCTCAACAATATAATATTCAACTTGAAAGGACTTTTGCTGGAATCGATGTAGCTCAGTATGCAGAAGCATTAACTGGTGTAGAAATTGTTGGAACAGAAAGTGGTGTTAGGGGAAGAGTAGAAACTGTAGATGGAATTAGATTATTTGTTGATATATTAAATTCTGGAACTAATTCTGAGTTTTCTGAATTTATTGTTGGAGAATCAATCACAGTTGCAGAAACTGTAAGTATTACTGATGCAAATATATCAACTTTCCCCGAAGGATCTGAAGTTGGTGTAATTGGAAATGTATTAAGTGGATGTATTGCTAAGTTAACGAGTGGTGTTTTCTTCCTAAGAGGATATTTTGTAGAAGTTGATGATCAAATTTTAATTATTAGTTCGGAAGAACCAAATCCAACTTGTGCTGTAGGATTTTTAGTTGATGAACTACTAATCGACTCATTTGATGATGAGTCACTATATGACAACTCTCAGGGATTTGTCAATTATGCTGCGCCTGGTGCAGATAGACTGCAAATTGAAGTAACACTAGCTTCATCATTTAGAGGTGAATTTGATGATGAAGTTCCACAGAATTTTGTGGAAATTGCACAAATTACCAATGGTGTAATATCTTCATCTAAAATTGAAAACCCATCATATAATATTCTTGGTGATGAATTAGCAAGGAGAACATTTGACGAAAGTGGTCATTATTATGTAAACCCTTTTACTCTCAATGTACGAGAGTCTTTAAGAGATTTTAAAGGAAATACTGGACTATTTAATGCTGACGAAGTTACATTATTTGGACAAACTCCTAGAGATGACATTGGCATTTATGATATTTCTCCAGGAAAAGCATATATTTTTGGATATGAAGTTAACATGTCCGCAAATACATTATTGGATTTTGAAAAACCAAGAACAACAAAAGAAATTGAAAATCAAGCAATAACATATGTAACTGGTCCAACATTATCTCTCAATAGGTCTTTTGGTGCGCCAGAAGTCGGTGTTTCCACCACATATACACTTTCACTTAGAGATGAAAGAATAGGTGCTACACAAACAACTGCTCCAGGAAAAGAAATTGGACTGGCTAGAGTGTATGATTATGCTCTAGAATCAGGATCTTACGAAACTTCAAATCTTGATGCAAACATTTGGGATTTAGCACTATTTGATGTAGTTCCATTTACAGATATTGTTGTAAACGAAAGTATTGAATCTGTACAGACTCCAACATTTATCGAAGGTAAAGCAAGTGGTGCTGTAGGATTCTTGAGATATGATGTTTCAAATTCTGGAATTATAACTGCGTATAATGTTAGAGGAAATTTTATAAAAGGTGAAGAATTAGTTTTTGATGGAAATGATTCTGATAGAATTACTATCGCATCTACAACTTATGGAATATCAAATGTAAAATCCATATTTGGTCAGTCTGGTAGTGGAACATTCTCTGCTGATGTAAGACAATCACCAGAAATTGCTCTTGGACCTTGTAAGATTGATGGATCAGGAGTAGTAACTCAAGCAGGTAGAGATTTTACAAGAGATTTTAAAGTAAATGATCTTGTTTCTTACAGGACTCCTGGAGGTTCTAGACCAACTGTTAACCGGGTAAGTGCCGTAACGGTAGATGACATTACTTTAGCAGCAGTAGAGAATGTGACAGGTGTCTCTCTAGGTGCAGTAGTTTCTAATACCGATTCAATTGATATCTTTAAAATTTCAACAAAGATTGCAAATACCAACACTGGAGATGATAACTATCTATTCACTAGATTACCTAAGCAGGTAGTTGCAACTGTTGATACTTCCGAAAGTCAACTTTCTTTCCGTAAGAGATTTGATACTACAATTACTCCAGATGCATCTGGTGGAAGAATTACAATTCTTCCTTCACAACTGTTGCCTACTGAAACATTCTTACCATTTGATGAAGAAAGATATATTGTAATCAATTCTAATGGTCAAACCGAAGCACTAACACAAGATAAGTTTACTTTTACTAGTGGAAATAAAGAATTAATTATAAAAGGTCTATCTACAACAGGATCTGCAATAGTAATTGCTACATTAACGACTGCTGATGTAGAACCTATTACTAAAATTAGAAATAGATTAGAATCAATTACAGTAACAAAATCTAAACTACCAGGTTCAGGTATTGGAGCAACAACTTTAAATGATGGACTGGAATATGGAAATTATCCATATGGAACTAGAGTTCAGGATAAAGACATTTGTCTGCTTCAATCAGATGTAACTAAAATTTATGGTGTTTTTGAGTCATCTACTGAAGATACACCAACAATTCCAAGATTGATTCTTAGAGACGTTAGTAGTTTTAATGGAAGTGCTGAAGATACATTAATAGGTGAAGAATTTATTGGTTCTGATTCTGGATGTATTGCAATAATTACAGAAGCTGTAGACACTACAAATATTGAATATATTGTACTTAATGATAAAGAATTTACTATTGATGAGGAAATAACTTTCCAAGAGACTGGTATTATTGCGACTGTTGATGGAATTATTGTAGGTGATAATAATATCACCAATCAATTTAATTTAGTTAAAGGTACTAGTAACACAATTTATGATTATTCTAGAATTGTAAGAGATTCTTCTTCTGCTGAACCACTCAAGAGTCTTAGAATTTTCTATGAGTATGCAAGTATTGATATTGGTGAAAGTGGATGCTACATGAGTGTTGATTCATATTTCCAATTTGACTATAAAGATATTGGAAATACAAATGGAATTAGACACTCGGATATTATTGATATTAGACCAAGAGTTGATGAATATGTTGTAGAAGAAAATAAGAGATCTCCATTTGAATTCTTAGGTAGAAATTTCTTAAACAGTCAAAACGATAATTTAAAAGTTCTAGCTTCTGATGAATCTTTAACTTTAACTTATCAAATTTTCTTGCCAAGAATTGATAAAGTTTATCTAAACAAAGATAAACTTTTCCAAGTAAGTCGTGGTGTTCCTTCAGAAAATCCAGAAGAACCATCTCTGATTGAAGATGCAATTGAAGTTGCTCGTATAGTTTTACCAGCATATCTATTCAATACAACAGATGCAAAGTTGAGTCTCTCAACTTACAAGCGATATCAAATGAGAGATATTGCTGGTTTAGAAGATAGAATTAAAAATCTTGAGTATTATACTTCACTATCTTTACTTGAGCAAAGCACTGCTAATTTAGAAATTAAAGACTCTGAAGGCACCGATAGATTTAAATCTGGTTTCTTTGTAGATAATTTTACAACAACTACAAATCAAATAAAACTTGGTGCTAAGAACAGTATTGATCCTAGAACTAAAGAATTAAGACCAGCAGCATACACCACACAACTAGATTTACTTTTAGGTTCAACGGAACTAACTGGTGTTGGTGGAGAAAGAAATCCAGATGCAGATCCAAGATATGTAACTGATCTAATTGGTTCGAATGTTAGAAGGAGCACTGTTGATCCTAACGGAAGTGCTGGTTCTGACGGTATGGGAACTATAACTCTAGATTATGAAGAAGTTGAATTAATTTCTCAAACTACTGCTACAAGAGTAGTAAACGCAGCACCATATTTCGTAACTTTCTATAAAGGAACTATTACTCTTAATCCATCATCAGATATTTGGATTGAGCAAGCTAGAGTTGAAACTCAAACTATTGAAGGTTTGATTGGTGGATATTCTGTTACTAATATTGAAGCAAAACCATCAGATCTAGATCCTCAGGCAGGATGGTCTCCAGTACTATGGGGTGGATGGAATGAAGAGTGGACTGGTAAGAAAGTTACTAATAACTCAGTTAGAGATAGATCTTCAGCAATAGATGATGGAGTTAAAGTAACTGCAACTACTACAGTACAATCACAAACAACTACTAATACAGGAACAGCAACTCAGCAAGGTTTATCAACACAGATAGAAACTGTTCCAGGAAATAATATTAATCTTGGTGACAAAATTATTGCAAGTAATGTTTCTTCATTCCTAAGATCCAGAAATATTGAAGTTCTTGCTAGAAGATTAAAACCAAATACAAGAATGCACGCATTCTTCTCTGGAATAAATGTAACGAACTATATGGTTCCTAAGTTACTTGAAATTGAAATGATTAGTGGAACCTTCAAACTTGGAGAAACTGTTGAAAGTACAGTAAGAACTCCAGGAATTCTTGAAGATAAACCATATATCAAATTCAGAGTAGCACAACCCAGACATAGAAATGGTCCATATAATGATCCTCTTGATGGGTATGGGTTTAGTCCATATGACGAATCAGAAATACCAGAAAATTATTCTGGATCTTCAAAATTGTTGAACATTGACCTAGCTTCTTTGTGCTTACAAGCTCAAGGTGACTACTATGGATATGTTAGTCCAGGAATGATTTTAGTTGGACGATCCAGTAGAGCTAGAGCAAGAATTAGAGAGGTTAGATTAACAACAGATAATACTGGAACATTATTCTCATCATTCTACATTCCAAACTCCAATTCTACATCTGCCCCTAAGTTTAAAGCAGGAAATAATACTTTAAAAATTCAAGATAATGAAAACTTAAATCCACTTTCGGGTACTGTATCTTCTGCATCAGAAGGAACATATTTCTCACAAGGAACTATTAATCAGGTTCAGGGATCTATTATTTCTACAAGAAATGTAGAAGTTACTAATGCATATACAAAACAAAGTCAAGCAATTTTTGATGAAGTAACAACGATTACGGGTATTGATGTAGATCTTAATGTACAGGTAACTCCACAACCAATTCCAAGACCAGTACCGCAACCTAGACCACAACCCAAACCACAACCACAACCAAGACCACAACCTCAACCTAGACCTAGACCCAGACCTAGACCAAGGCCACAACCCAAGGCAATTCCACCAGTACCTAATCCAAGACCAGAGCCAAGACCACTTCCACCGGTTCCAACGCCTAGACCTCAGTTACAACCAAAGGTACAACCAAAACCAAGACCACAACCTAAGGCAGTTAGACCACCAAAACCAAGACCAAAACCAAAACCAATTTTCAGACCTCCAGTTGCTAGAGTTGATACTAGACCAAAACCGAGGAGAGATGATGGTACTCCAAGACCAGTACCAAAACCAGTAAGAATACCACCCAAACCAAATCCAAGACCACAAGCTGTTGTTGTACCACCAAAACCACAGCCCAAACCACAGCCTAGGCCAAAACCCAAACCCAAACCTGTACCTAAACCAAAACCCAAGCCTCAACCAAAACCCAAACCAAAACCCAAACCCGTTGCTCATGTTGAGACACGGCAACCAAAACCAAAACCAAAACCCAAACCTAAGCCTCAACCAAAACCCAAACCTAAGCCCAAGCCCAAGCCTAAGCCCAAACCAAAACCCAAGCCCAAGCCGAAACCCAAACCCAAGAAGCCACCAAATCCACCACCAAAACCACCTCCACCAGAGCAGGACGATCCGTTGGCGCAGTCCTTCTTTATCGGAGGAGAAAATGCCAAGACCGGTGTATTTGTTACCTCCGCAAGTCTTTACTTTAAGACTGGATCAGAAACAGAATCTTGTTTTGTCCAACTAAGACCGATGGTAAATGGATTACCTTCACATGAAGTATATCCAATGTCCCATATGGTTCTTCAAGGTGCTGATGTTCAACTTTCAGATGATGCTACTATCCCAACTGTTGTTACATTCCCATCACCAATTTATTTGGAAGGAAATAAAGAACATTGTATTGTAGTTGGATCTAGATCCACTGCTTTCAATCTTTGGGTTTCTAGATTAGGTGAAGTTGATGTTGGTAATCTGGAGTTGCCAGAATCTGAGCAAGTTCCTATTACAAAGCAAGCAACACTTGGTTCACTGTTTAAATCTCAGAACAGTTATACCTGGACACCAAGTCAGTATGAAGATCTGAAGTATTCTCTCAACAGAGCAGAATTTACAGATAGAGGATCAGTTAGTTTCTTTAACCCAGATCTATCAAGAGGAAATGGGCAAGTTGCTCTCTTAAGAAAAGATGCTCTTATATCATCTTCTAGACAAGTTGTTGTTGGACTTGGAACCACTGCTAATGGATTTGGTACTGAAATTGTACCTGGAAATACCGTTATACAAGATGATTCTACTGCAACAGGTAACTTTGTAATGGGTCTCGGTATTGCTACTGGAAATCTAACAATAGTAAATGCAGGATTAGGTTTAACACCAGGAACTGGTTTCTTCAATTACGAAAATGTTATTCTAACTAGACTAACTGGTAGAGGAGAAAATGCACTTGCAGATGTTCATGTCAATAATGGTGTAGCAGTTGCTGCAACTATTACATTCGGTGGTAATGGATTTAAAGTTGGTGATGTTGTAACTGGAAATCTTGGTGAAGGAGTTGGTAGAAATCTACAACTATCAATTGCTCAAATTCATGGAATCAATGAAATTGTTGTTGATCAAGTTCAAGGTAATTTCCTTGCTGGTGCTGGAAAGACACTTCGTTATATCAATTCTGCTGGTGTAACCTCAGAATTTAGTGAAAATAGCAGTGTAACTCTTGATACAACTCCTAGAGTACTCAGTGACGGTTTACACATAAAAGTAAATCATCTTAATCATGGTATGCATTCTCCAACTAACCAAGTTTCTATTACCGATGTTACTTCTGACATCCCATCTGCGGGTCTAGAAATTAATATCAATGATACTCAAACAGTGGATCTTGAACTAGGTGATGCATTCCGTTATGATACATTTGAAGGTGTCGGAATTGGAACAACTAATCCTGGTTATGTCAAGATTGATAATGAAATTGTTGGATACACAAGCATAACTGGAAATGTCTTAAGTGGTTTAACAAGAGGTGTTGATAACACAATTCCAACTGGACATGAAAGTGGAACATTAGTTATGAAGTATGAAGCTTGTGGAGTTTCTCTAAGAAGAATCAACAGGGTTCATGATCTTCAAGATTCTCAAGTTGATGAATCATTTGGATTAGATCATTACAATGTAAGAATTGATATGAGTGCCGAAACTGGTGTTGATAGAACTTCCACAACTAATTTCTCAGAGTTGTTCTTGAATGAAACAAAATCATTCGGTGGAGTTGGAATTCAAGCATCACAGAACATTAGTTATGAAATCATGAAACCAATTGTGTCTACTATGACTCTTCAGAAAACTAATGTTTCTGCTAGAGCAAGAACAGTAAGTTCTAGTAGTGTAAGTGGAAATGAAGTTGCATTCGTTGATCAAGGATATGAGCAAATTTCATTGGATAAGGATAACTATTTCGATACTCCGAGATTGGTTGCATCTAATGTTAATGCTGATAATCTTCTCACAACTCTTCCTGGACAAAAGTCCTTTGAAATTGAACTAACACTAGACACTTATGATAGTAGATTAACACCAATTGTTGACTTGGATAGAGTCGGTGCAATCTTTGTTTCTAACAGAGTTAATGAAGTAATTACTGATTATTCATCTGATAGAAGAACTGCTTCAATTAAGGATGATCCAAATGCGTTCATTTATGCAACTAAACCAATTGAGTTGGAAATTCCAGCAAATAACATAAGAGTTCTTGCTGCTGCTTATATTAATAATTTCTCTGATATTCGTGCATTCTATGCAATTACCAATAATCCAGATGAAGAGTTAATTTATTATCCCTTCCCAGGATTTGGTAATCTACTAGAAAGTGGTCAGATTATTGACTTTAATAAGAATGATGGATCTTCAGACTCCTTTGTTTCACCTGTTGATACTAAAGGATTTGAATCAGTATCCTTGTCATTCAAAGATTATGAATTTACCATTGAAAACTTACCATCATTCAAGTTCTTCAGTGTGAAGATGGTGGCAACATCTAGAACTCAGTGTTATCCACCAAGAATCCGTGATTTCCGAGCAATTGCATTTGCATAATATGAAAAAAGTAAAAGTTGAAAATAATCAGAATCTCTACCGAGATTCTGATACTAATGCAATCATCAACACCAACAAAACTGAATATAAAAACTATATGAATTCATTGAAGCATAGGAGAAAAGAAATCTCAAAAATACAACAACTTGAAGATGATGTTAGTTCAGTCAAACATGATCTTCAAGAAATCAAGGATTTATTAAGATGTCTAATCAAAGAATAACATTCAATCCTCAAGTAAATGTTCCTTATGGAGTAAATCTGACTATTTTTCCTGGATCAGATTTTCAAGCAAATTTTAGTGCCTATGATATTAATAGTGGAAGATTTAATTTTAACTCTTGGTCTGGATCATCTCAATTAGCAAAAAGTGTATCCATTGGTTCGTCAATGTATGCACAAGGAACATTTGATTTTAGTTTTACAAGTGCATCAAATGGTGAATTTAAAATTGCCATGGGATCAACAGAAACTAGAAACCTTAAGGAAGGTAGATATTACTATGATGTTTTAGTAAGTTCTGGAACTACTGTATATAAAATTGTAGATGGTAATATTTTAATTAGACCAGGTATTTCCTCTGCCCCATAAATAATTTTAAAGTCAAAATAAAATGGCACAACCAGCATCTAGACAAGATTTAATTGATTATGTTAAAAGGCAGTTAGGTGCTCCTGTGTTGGAAATCAACGTTGCAGATGAGCAACTAGATGATTTAGTTGATGATGCTTTGCAATATTTTCATGAAAGACATTTTGATGGTGTCATAAGAACGTATTTAAAATATAAAATAACACAGGATGATATTGATAGGGGAAGATCCAGAGCTAGTTCAACAGTTTCTGGAATTACTACAGAGACTGTTACTCAAACTGTAGGGTCAACTACATCATTTGCTTTTGAAGAAAATTCAAATTATTTACCAGTCCCACCTTCTGTTACTGGCGTAAATAAAATTTTTAGAATTCAATCATCATCTGCAACCAGTGGATCGATGTTTAGTGTTAAATATCAATTATTTTTAAATGATCTCTACTATTGGGATTCGATTGATCTTTTACAATATACAATGGTTCAGACAAAATTATCTGACATTGATTACCTATTAAATCCATTAAAACATTTTAGATTTAATCAAAGACAAGATCGTCTTTATATTGATATGGACTGGGGTACTCTGAGTCCTGATGATTATCTGGTTATTGATGCTTGGAGATTATTAGATCCAAATTCATATTCTCAAGTTTGGAATGATTCTTTCTTAAAACTTTATCTAACTGCTCTTGTTAAAAGGCAATGGGGTCAAAATCTTATGAAATTCCAGGGTGTAAAACTACCTGGTGGTGTAGAACTTAATGGTCGTCAAATGTATGATGATGCAGAAAAAGAACTAGAAAGAATTAGAGAGAAGATGTCATCTACTTATGAACTTCCACCTCTAGACATGATTGGTTGATAAAATGTTAAATCCGTATTTTCAACAAGGTTCACGCAGTGAACAAAATTTAGTTCAAGATCTAATTAATGAACAATTGAGGATGTATGGTGTTGAAGTATACTATATTCCTCGACAATATCTTACTAAAACAACCGTAATAGAAGAAGTAATTCAATCAGAATTTAATAATGCATATCCCATAGAAGCATATGTCAATAATTATGATGGATATGATGGACAAGGAACAATATTATCTAAATTTGGTATTCAAGATCT
>Ga0160423_10003786_pt1 | contig 12554 bp, 8 predicted proteins | sample CRUFie14St8metaG_FD_108191 | JGI IMG/M metagenome (GOLD analysis project Ga0160423, IMG submission 108191) | Marine microbial communities from the Costa Rica Dome - CRUD Field 142mm St8 metaG | ecosystem: Environmental > Aquatic > Marine > Oceanic > Photic zone | place: Costa Rica: the Eastern... | reverse complement strand
GCACTTGCAGCTGGTTGCACAATAATTATCAAAGCATCAGAGATTGCACCATGTTCTTTATTGTATTTTGCCAGATTGATTAAGGAGGCAGGCATTCCTGATGGAGTTGTTTCTGTCATTACAGGAGACGAAAAAAACTGTGCAATCCCATTAACCACGCATCCTGATATTGATCGTATTGCATTTACAGGAGGACCAAAAGTTGCCAAGCAAATAGTAATTAATTCCTCTGAGAACTTTGCTGTCACCACATTAGAATTAGGTGGAAAATCTCCCATAGTTGTATTTGAAGATGCTGATATTGAAGGAGCGGTAAATGGTATTATCGCTGGCAATTATGGTGCGTCAGGACAATCGTGTGTTGCTGGCACAAGAGTAATCGTTCATGAATCCATAAAGAGAGAGCTAATTGAAATACTATCAAAGCGTGCTGAGTCAATTATTACTGGGGACCCAAGAAATAGCGACACTCATGTTGGACCTTTGTGCACAAATAAACAAATAACACTCATTGAAAAAACACTTAAAAAAGCCCAATCTCAAGGAGCAAAAATTGTATTTGGCGGTTCTCGTCTCAATCAAAAGGGGTATTATTTTGAACCAACACTAATAGATTGCCCAAATGAATCTATTGTATCTCTTGAAACAGAGATGTTTGGTCCTGTTGCCTCAGTCTTGACTTTTAAGGATGAAAAGCAAGCCATAAAAATGGCAAACAATACAAAATATGGACTCGGGTCAGGAGTATTTACCAACAACTTGGCGCGAGCACATCGCGTATCAAAAAAAATTAAAGCTGGTATATGCTGGATTAATAGTTATCGTGCTATTTCACCGATCGCACCATTTGGTGGATATAATCAATCGGGTTACGCCAGAGAGGCGGGTGTAGACTCTATAAATGATTACATAAGGACAAAAACGACTTGGATAAATATTTCAAATTATCCAATGAAAAATCCGTTTGTGATGCGCTGATTTTTCTCTTTTTTAAATCTGTAATTTTTTGCTAAACAATTTTTTCTTTAATTACGTATAAACTGGGTATATAAAGAAGAGCAATAATGGTAGCTCCAAGCACGCCTACTGACATAGCCCAAGCGAGCGGCTTGAAGAATACGCTTGTAATTAATAAAGGAAGAAATCCACCAACTGTTGTAACCGAGGTTGTAATTATGTGTCTTGTAGAGCGAATCACAACCTCTATCAGTCTCTCCTTGCTGAGTTTTTGATCTTCGTTTGCCTCTTTGATGTGTGAGAGAACCACAATCGCGTCATTGATGGATAATCCAATTAAACCCACTGCACCAACCAAACCAATAAATCCAAAATTTGCATTGCCTACCAAAAGTCCGAAAAATGCCAGCCCTGTACATAAAATAGCAACACTCAAAATAATTCCAGCTTCTCTGAAAGAATTAAGTGCAGAGATCAATGCAATAACAATTAAAACAATGAAAATTGATGCCGAAGAAAAAAGCTGAGCCTGAGACTCTGATCTTGATTCAGCTTCTCCAGATAGATTAAGTGTGTACCCAGGAGGCAGAGATTTTTGGAATGATTCTATGGGTTCTTTTATATAAGTTTCTGTTGAAGAGGCATACTTATCAGGCCAAATCCAACCTTGAACAGTATTTACTTTTGACCCTTCAAAACGTCCAAGTGAGGTTGCCTTAGACGTGAGTTTTAGCTCTCCAAAACTCGAAGAATAATTCAAGGAACTTTCACCGGGGACAGAAATGTATTGTATTGAGTCATTGAGATCTTGATATTTCAATCCTCTAACTCTAATTGGAATTTCTTTGTTTCCATCAAGCATGGTCCCAACCTCAATTCCCTGAGTTGCAATTGATATCTCATTTAGCAAAACTTGAGTATTTAAGCCTGATAAGAGCATATTTGAATTATTAAAATCTAATTCAAATTTTGTGCTTACCTGTGATAAATCAGCTCTGGTTAAAAATACATCTGGTGCATTATTTATAATAAGTTCCAGCTTATCTCCTAAAATCTTTAATATTTCTGGGTCGTCTCCAAGTATCCGATATTCGACTGCGGAAAAAACAGGTGGTCCTGAATCAAATTTATCGATAATAACTCTTAGGTTTGGATTTTGTTTTACTATTGATCTTGCGAGATCGGGCAGGTTATCAATCATGTCTGTGTAGTTTTCTGAAATAAAAAATGCATCAGCAACATTATTATTCCCAAGAGGAGAGTCACCACCAATGACATTATAAAGTATCCGAGGCAGTTTCCTTCCTACGAACCAGACATCTGTATCAATTTTAAATTTTGCTTCTCTGTATATTGATTCTCTAAGATTCAAAATTTCTGACTCTGTAGCCTCAATAGACGAATTTGGTGGTAGCTCAACACTAACCCTAAACATATTTCTGTCTAGCTCCGGAAAAAAATCTTGCTTCAACACAGGAAACAAAAGAAACCCAATCGCTGGAAAAACAAGAGCAATAAAAATTCCTCGCCTTGGTTTATCAAAACTCCAAGTCAAGAATTTTTGGTAAGCTTGTAGCATCTTTTTGTTTGAGAAGCCTTCCGATGCCAGTTCTTGATTTTTAAAAATAGGAAGCTTTTCCATCAGATTCAGTAAAACAGGAGTTATAAATAAAGCGAGAAAAAGGGATCCACATATAGATAGAATCACAGTAACAGCCATCCCACCAACAAACTCAACACTTGGGCCCTTGCCAGTTGCCACAGGTAAAAAAGCAAATGCAGTTGTCGCTGTGGCAGCAGCCAGAGGTACCCATAAATGCTTGAAGGACATTAAAGCTGAGTTTTTGGGAGAATTTCCTATTCTTCTTCTGTACTTGTAGTCCTCAACCATAATTATGGCATTATCAATAAGTAATCCCAGTGCAATGATAATCCCTGTCATTGATGTTTGATGCAGTGGAAGATTGACTAGTCTGCAGCCAAGTAAGACGATACATATGGTTAGAGGAATTGTGATACCCACAATCAATGCAGATCTTAATCCCAGCAGGAAATAGCTTAATAAGATCACTGTATTGGTGGCAAAGAATATACTAACTGATAAATTATCAAATTTTTCAGTCAGATAATATGATTCATCATATAGCTTAATGATGCTAAGTTCACTTGGCAGATTAGCATCATATTTTCTTGCTATCTCTTCGAGAGTTTGCACATAAGCGTCTATTCTTTGTTGAAAAGCTGCATTTACTTGAATAAGTATTGCTGGTTGTCCGTCTACATAAACTATTTCTTCAGAAGGTACTCTTGGCGTTTTTTTGATATTTGCTATATCACTTAGTCTGATAATTTCATTACCAGAGAAGATTTGAATGGGTAGATCTTCGATCTCTTGAATTGTTCTGAGATTATCTTTTGATTTAATTAAAATCTCTCTCTCTTGATCTGTAAATATTCCGATAGGTCTTTTGTTATCCATCGTTCGAAGTCTTGTAGAAATCTCTTGAAAGGACAATCCCATGCTTGAAAGTTTTGCATTATCTATTTCGATCAAAACCTCTTCTTCTGACCCACCAAATAGGAGCGCTTTATCCGTTCCTCCACCATAGGCCAACTCCAATCTCAGATCATTTGCTACTCTCGTCATTAAAATTTTTGGTGGCGGTCCATCACCCATCCATTTGATAGCATAGAGTAATGTTGCAGGAGGACCACTGCTTCTTATGAGTTCCGTATTGATATCATTTGGAAGCATAGCTTTAGCTTGATCAATTTTGTCTTGAACTTCAGACCATGTGTCTTCAATTAATAGAGGATCAACATCCTCTTTTAATTCAACCAATGTAATGCTAAAACCATCTGATGCAGATGAAACCAAACGTCTCACCTCATATACCTCTCTTAGTTTAGCTTCGAGAGGCTCAAGAACCTGAGTTTCAATTCGCTCAGGAGACGCCCCCGGAAAAACTACCTGAACGCTAGCCCACCTCTGAGCAAGCTCAGGATTTTCTTGCCTAGGCAAAGAATTAAGAGCAGATGTTCCTGATATCAAGATAAACAACAATGTGAGTATAAATACTCTTGGTTTTTCAAGGAATATTTCTATGGGATTCATTGAATACAGCTCTAATTGTAAATTTTACCTTCGATTACTTTCGATGCGCCACCAACAATAATTTTTTCACCGGGCGATAATGTTCCAGATACATAAGCAAGCCTATCTTCAACGTGAAGTAATTCAACTAATTCTCGAGCTATGCTTGACTCATTATCATTTGAATTGAGAACATAGAGACTCCACAAACCTTGATCTGATTCTGAAAGAGCACTGAATGGAACCCATAGACCTTTTGCTGTAACACGATTTTCGTAATTAAGATAACCGATAGATCCTGGGCTTATAAATTCATTAAAAAGGAATATCGCCAGTCTATTCGTAGAGCCTCCAATGGTCATCGGAGCAATTCTTGATAAAACTGCACTTAATTTTTTTTCCTTTATTGTGAAAAAGTATTTTTCTCCAATAGTGAGGTTATCAATAATTTTTTCAGGAATTGATATGTGAGCTTCAACTGACGATGAGTCAACAAATTCAAATACATTTACTCCAGGGCTAATTATAGTGCCTTGGTCAATCATTCTATTTTGTATGAAACCATCATAGGGCGCGATTATCTTTGTTTGAGATAATTTGACCTTGAAATATTCAAGATCAGATTTAGCTACATCATATTCCGCATTGGCTTTATCAAGTTCCTGAGCAGAAATAAAACCATCAGTTTTTAGATCTTCAAGCCTATCAAGTGCAAGTTTAGAAAGTTTATATTTGGCCTCTGCCCGCTTAAGATTTGCGGAGGCTTCTCTATTATCGAGCTCAGCTAAGAGATCACCTTTTGAAAACGCATCACCTATATCAGCATCAATCTTATTCACTGAACCAGGAATTTCAAATGCTAAACGTGATATCTTGGTCGGTAAAATTTTCCCCGGAATCAGCTTTATCTCTCTATAGCTTTCTTGTAATTTTACTTCTTGCAGCTCGAAAGAGTCTTGCGAAAGGGAAAGTGATGCATAAAAAATTACTATAAGTGGCAGTAAATTCCTCATAAACCTAAGCCACTTTTGAAAGCTGGAACATGACGATCAAAATAAAATTTAGTGATCCGACAGATGCGATAAAAGCCAATATAGTCTGGTTTTTTTGGATAAACTTTTTCATAGATTTGACAAACTTGAGGTGACAACATAATGTTTACAGCGTAAACATAATACTAAATGTTAACGGTGTCAACATTAATATGAAATATCATCATGGTAATTTACGCGAAGAGCTAATAAGGTGCGCGAGCAATTTATGTCATCAATATGGCTATGAAAAATTAAGTTTGAGGAGTATCGCGAAAGAGGCAAATGTCTCGCAAACTGCACCATATCGGCATTTTGAAACTAAAGAATCTTTACTTGCAGCAGTTGCAACGAATGGATTTATTGATATGGAAGAATCTATTAACAAGATAATTAACTTCTCAAAATCAAAAACCATCTCAGAGAAAACCCTTATAAAGGGTATGATGACATATCTTAATTTTGCGGAAAAAAATTATAATATTTATGAAATTATGTTTGGTACTGTTATTAATGATTTTGAGACATATCCAGAATTACATCAAGCAGCAATGAGATGCTACGGCACGCTAAAAAGATCACTGAGAGCTTATGTCGCTTTAAAAGATAATAATGAGTACGATAGGAAATGCATAAAAGTATGGGCTTTTCTCCATGGTTTGGTTGGTTTGAATAAAATAGAACAAAAATTGGAAGGAAAAGAGCTTAACGTAAGCACAGAAGATAATGCAATATCAGCACTAAGATCTGCCAAGAGCAACTTGAATGCATTTATGACCACAGCCATAAATGGCCTCATAAAAAATTAGTTATCTATTTTTGAAGTATTGTCTTAACCAGAGCTACTGGCATAAGTGCCAGAATCAGTGAGAATGGGAGGGCACCTATAATCATCACAGATCTTAGGGAGTCCATGCCGCCTGCCATAAGCAGGACTGCTATCATGACTGAAAATAATAACCCCCAAAGTATTATGTGTTTTAATTCTCTCTTTTTAGTATTCCCTCCTGATGCAAGTGTATTCATGACCAGAATCCCAGAGTCGGCTGATGTCACCAAGAAAGTTATAAGCAATATGACAACAAGCACAGAAAGCGAAACAGCCATGGTTGGATTCATAAATAAATTTATTGTTTGAAATAGCTGAGCGGATATATCGGCATTAACGATTGCTCCCTGAGCCACACCACTAAGCTCAAGATCTATTGCTGTGCCACCAACAAATGAAAACCAAAACAGGGAGATTAACGAGGGTATAAATATCGCACCCATGATGTATTCACGAATTGTCCTGCCTCTCGAAACGCGAGCTAGGAATAATCCGACGAATGGAGCGAATGCAATCCACCATGCCCAATAAAAAATTGACCAAGCAGATTGCCATTTTTGAAGATTTGAACTGATTTCTGTTCCATCATTATTCCATACTGATATTGCCATTTCTGGAAATGAAATGACATAGTCCCAGATTGTTACCAGAAAATTTTCTAGTGCGAATAATGTTGCACCGAAGAATACAAAAAATAATAACAAGAGAAGGGACAATCCCATGTTGATGTTGGATAGCAATTTGATCCCTTTTCTAATTCCAGTGAAAGCGGATACACAAGAAATAGTCATGATTAGAACCAGTCCAAAAAATTGACCAGTTAATGACGGTCGTCCTTCATTGTCTATGAGCCATTCTATACCAGTGATGTTGAACAAACCCGAGGAAAATTGTGAAACGCCATAGCCTATTGTGACACCAAGGCCAACTAGAGTTGCAAGAATGGAGACAATATCTGTTATATTGCCCAGTCCACCGGACATGAACTTTCCAAAAATCGGCTCAAGCCCGCTTCTTATGGTCAGTGGCATTCCTCGATTGTATGAGAAATAAGCAAGTGAGATACCTATGATTCCATAGATACACCAGGTATGCAGAGCGTAATGAAAAATTGCCCACTTGTAAGCATTTCGAACATTGTTCTCTTTTAATGCTGAAGAGACACCTGTAATGGTGTCTGGATTATTTGCAAAATGGAAAATAGGTTCAGCAGTAGAGTAAGTGAGCATTCCTATACCAATACCGGCACCAAACATCATAGACAACCATGAGAGAGTTTTGAATTCGGGCTGTTCGTTCTCTTTTCCCAGTTTTATTTTTCCGGTTTTATTGAATAAACCAAGACTTAAACAACACACGACATAAAAAAGAGATACGTATATGTACCAGCCACCAAATGTTTCCGTTGACCAATTTTGTGCAGCCATTAATTTTTTTCCAGCAGAATCTGGGTATATCACTACGAACAATATCAGGGCGATAACCAGTATCTTTGGTGCCAATGCCACTGTTTTGTTGTATCCATGATAAAAATTATCAATTACTTTATTCATAAAAATAATTTCTCTAAATGAAAGTAATTATCATTACTCTCCTGCACCTAATCGAGATTTTTCACTCGATTCAACAAGCACATTATTGGCAATAGATGATAATTCATTTAATTTGGTGTTTTCTATATAAAATCCATCCATCAACTTTTGTCGTTTTAATGACTCGAAGTACTCAGGTTGAATTCGATTGATTATCTTTAATTTATTTAGATCATTTAATCTAAGTATTTTATTTTCGTTATTTTTATGATCATTTTTATTGTTTATTACAACTGTATTAACGTATTTTTCACTGAGCTCGGAGTCTGTCTTATATGTTATTAAATTTGAATTATTTTTATTTCTATAGAATAGATGGGACAAATAATTCTCATCCATCCAATTTATTGATAAGTAATTTTTAAATACTTTAGATTCAATTAATTTTGGAACCAGTGCTTCGGGGTTTTTTGAATTAATTATTGTGAATCCATCGTTTTCATTTTCCTTAATGAGAGTGCATACAATGTCTTCAATTAAATGTGCATTAAAAATATGGCTTTCATGTTTTACATCGATGATAAGTGATGTCTTTTCACTATCAATTATTTTTGGTTGTAAATAATTGTATTCAGAATGTTGATCTAGATAATTCAGAAACATGTCTATTCCAGAAAAATCATAGGTTTCCAGCCATAAGATTGTGGAAGCTGTTTCCTCAAAATCATTCTTGTGACTGATAAATGCCTCACACGCATTATTCAAAATAGTGCGAAGCTCATTATTAGAAACTCTAGTGAATTTCATTATCCACGTTATGTTCAGATAGCTTTATTGTGGGAAAAAACCAATCGTCTTCGTAGATATCTTCTATATCATCGATAATTGGGGCACCCTGAAACATTGTATTTCTTACCCATAATCGTGATTTTGGATCAAATTTGCCAACACCAAAAAACGATAATTTGCATCTTAATAGATGAATGGGCATTACATCTTCCTCTAGCAAATTGGCCTGAATTTCACCATATATTGTCTTAGATAACGTTTGAATACGTCGAATAATCTTACGATATTGTGGTTGAGCAAAAACAAACTCACCAACTGTTTTTATTTGTGAACTTTTAGAGAGTGAGCAAATTGAGTTGTAACATTCTGAAACAATCTTTGCGATCCCAATTAACATCTCTTTTTCTGCTCCCTCATCTATTCCTCTTTGACCTAATCTCGGCTCCATTTTCTCTTCTGATCGATACCAAAATACAGAATTATTTTTTGGCTTCTTAAAATTATATTTCAAAGCCCATTCGTACTTTTCTTTAATGATATTTTGAAGCTCAATGACAGTCATTTTAGGTATAAGTTCATATTTCTCATCAATGTAATCATAATTTTCCATATCCAATGCAATATCCGGATAAATTTCTATGAGAATAGTATTGGCTATTTCTTGCGTTTCAACACCATAATTTTTAGCTATGTGATTAAGAAGATTCGTCCAATTTGCTATGGACTTGTTATTTTTCGCAATCCAACTAATCATTATTTTCAGATCTTTTGACGCATCTTTATTAATTTTATTTTGCGTCTTATCTTCACTGTTAATTTCCTCTAAATGATGAAATGCACGCTGAGCCAGTGATAGGAATGTTACTAAAGTATTTTTATCTGGTTGAGTGGTTTTCAGTATTTCGCACAGAACTTTCTCTCTCTTTTCAATCCAGTTATTTATTAATAATGGATGTTTAATGAGAAAAGGGGCCATCCCAAGACCGGTTGCATTGCCGATACCCAAGTTTCTTTTGGTAAGATTTGCAAGTGCAACTGATTTTTTTGGCGATCTAACTCTTGCAATATGCTCAACTTGATCAAAACTGAATTGCCTGATCATAAAACAAGAAAACATTTCTGCTGAAAAAGGCTCTGAGAAATCTTTATAGTATTTTCTTACCTTTTCCCAATCAGCCATACCAAATTTGCCGCTACCATAGACCGCTGTTGTTCTATAGATATAACCCACTTCTTTTATTTTTTCTATTGAAGGCTGTTGTCCTGTGGATAATTGATCAATTACATAATCAAAATTTCTGCTGCTTCGATTCGCTCTAGACAACACTAAAGTATTGGATGACATTCTGCCTTTTTCTTGGAGTGGAACATTACTTCTTAACATTTCCAATTGATTTTGATCAAATTTACCATGCCTCAATGTGAGCGTGATGTCCCATTGTTCTGCGATAACTCTGTCTGTTCTTTTGTTCTGATCAAGGAAGTTTGAAAATACAACAAAATGGAAACGATCTTCAGGTGTTTTGATATCATAAACAATCTCTCCATAACCATCTTTATCTAGGTTGAAGTGATCAATAGAAATTTTCCACTTCTGGTGCATGATCTTTCTTATTAGTTTACGCATAAAGCTTAGTTTATAAGGATAGAAAGAGCCAAGTCTTCTGAGATCCATTACAATACTGGGATCACGCATGAAATGATCATTTGATTGGTATGTATTTAGGTTTGCTTGCATAAGCTTATTGTAACTTTTGAAAAGATTTTTTGAAAAAATTTAACCAGTTTTTCCCCATAATTTTTTCAATTTCTTCTTTATTAAAGCCAATTGAATCAAGTCCATCTGCTATGTTTTGAAAACCCCCGTGATTTTCAAACCAATTGGGTTGCCTAGGCCATGATGGATTATCAGATGAGCCTTCTCCAAAATCTGGTTTAAGCGCCCACCTTCCACTTCGCATCCACTCTAAAATCGTGTAATCCCAATTCAGACAAAGATCAGAACCAATACCAAGCTGATCTATACCCATCATTTCTGCAGTGTCATAAATCATCTGACAAAATGCAGATAACTTACAGTTCGAACCATTAGCTAGATGGAAGGGGTATAGGCTGACTCCAAGCATTCCTCCTGACTGACTTAAGTTTTTTAATACCGTGTCGGATTTATTGCGAAGTGCATCGTGAAAACTGCTTGGATTGGCATGGGTAATCGCAATGGGACGCGATGATAGCTCGATGGCTTGAAGTGTAGAATCTTCAGCACTGTGTGACATGTCAATAATCATGCCCAAACGATTCATTTCCTTTATCGCTTCTTTACCAAATCTGGTTATACCCGAATCACGATCTTCATAGCACCCAGTAGCCAGTAGACTTTGATTGTTGTAGCTGAGCTGCATAATTTTTGCGCCCAAATTATGCATCTCTTCAATTTTTTTAATATCATCTTCAATTGGAGAGCAGTTTTGAAACCCAAAAATAATGCCTATTTTATTTAGTTCAATTGCCTTATGAATATCATCATAATCATGGATAGGCATTATTAAATCATTGTGATTTTTGAAATGCTCATCCCACTTTTTAAAATTATTGTGGGTTTCTTTGGTATTTTCCCAGTATGCAATGGTTACATGAATTATATTTAAACCAGAAGATTTTGCATGTTCAAATAACTCTCGATCCCAATTAACATACTCGAGGCAATCTATAATTAACATATCTTGTATTTTTATCATTAAAGACTCTATTTTTAAGCGGATGATATATAACTGGTCTTTACTGTTGTAAAAAACTCTTTTGCATACTGACCTTGTTCTCTTGGCCCATAACTGGATGCTTTCCTGCCACCGAACGGCACATGATAATCCGTCCCAGCAGTAGGGAGATTTACCATGACACAACCCGATTGGGAGTTTCTTTTAAAGTGATTTGCATGCTTAAGTGAATTAGTAACAATTCCTGAGGTAAGACCGAAATCTGAATCATTTGAAATCGATAGTGCATGATTGTAATCATTTGCCCTGATAACGCAGGCGATGGGGCCGAAAACTTCTTCTCTATTAATCTGCATATTATTGTTTGTATCGATTAGTAATGTTGGTCTCATGAAGAACCCATTTGTATTTGTGTCAATCTTTTCATCGCCTGCAACCATCTTGGCGCCATTTTCTAGAGCCTCATCCAGATATTTTTTATTTTGTTCAAATTGACGGCTATCAACAGCTGGACCAATCTGTGTTTTCTCATCAAGAGCATGACCAACAACGAGCGCTTTTGTAGCTTCAGTAAGTGCAGCCACAAATTCATCATGAATTTTATCTTCTACAATCAATCTCGACGAAGCAGTACATTTTTGACCAGTACCAAAAAAAGCACCATTGATGGCACACTGCACAGCTGTTTCAATATTTGCATCGTTGAGGATCACCAAGGCATTCTTACTACCCATCTCCATCTGTATCTTAACCATATTTTTCATTGCATTTTGTGCGATATGATTGCCTGTCCTAACCGAGCCGGTGAATGATATGCCATCTATATTCTTACTGCTCGTAATAATTTGACCCACATTACCTGAACCCTGAACGCAGTTAAAAACACCATCGGGTAGATCACTTTGATGGATGATTTCAGCAAAAACCGAAGCGCTAGCTGGAACAATTTCAGAGGGCTTAAGTACAACAGAATTACCAAATGCAATGGCAGGCGCTATCTTCCAAGCTGCAACCGCAACAGGAAAATTCCACGGCGTTATTACACCAATCACTCCAAGAGGTTCTCTTGTCACCTCAATATCAATATTTGGTCTAACGGATGTGGTCACTTCACCCATTTGTCTCAATACTTCAGCACCAAAATATTGAAAAAACTGTCCTGAGCGATACACTTCACCAACACCTTCAGGCACAGTTTTGCCCTCTTCGCGAGCAATTAATTTTCCAATTTCTTGACTATTCTTTATCAGAGCATCGCCGATGTCATCGAGTATTTTTTTTCTTTCCTCAAGTTGACTTTTGGACCAATATTCGAAAGCATTCCTTGCAGAACTGATGGCGAGATCACAATCATCTTCAGTCGCTTCAAAAAAAGGACCAATCTGATCAGACGTTTCAGATGGGTTTGTACTCATGAATTGTGAGCCATTTTCGGTCCACTCTCCATTGATTAAATTGCTTTTATATTTTTTGCTCATCTCTTTAAAAAATTATCTATTATCATGTTTGAATTATACTCGATTAATAAAATCTAGGTTTATTATTCATCCGAATAATTCTTACCCAGCGCATCTTTTAGTGGTTGTAGCCAAGGCTCAAAATTTT
>Ga0160423_10003785_pt1 | contig 12554 bp, 4 predicted proteins | sample CRUFie14St8metaG_FD_108191 | JGI IMG/M metagenome (GOLD analysis project Ga0160423, IMG submission 108191) | Marine microbial communities from the Costa Rica Dome - CRUD Field 142mm St8 metaG | ecosystem: Environmental > Aquatic > Marine > Oceanic > Photic zone | place: Costa Rica: the Eastern... | reverse complement strand
CTCACAAGGCACGAGCGAAAACGGAATGGTCAGCTCAGGACCACCGAAGTCGTACACAGCCGTGTCCAATCCGCAGTTGTTGGTCAGGCTGAACCAGCCCTCACCAAATTCACAACAGATTCCATCTCCGAACGAATCGTAGATTACAAACTCGTAATCTCCAGGAGGCAGAATCACCATGCTGTTGAAGAGGTTGTTGCCAAAGTATCCGCCAGGCGATGCAGCTACTACAGCTGGGCCTGCTGGCAAGTTGGGGTCGTATATCTCCCAGCTCGTTTCGTTGCCATACTGATCCGTAAACACGGATACGTTTACCCAACCAGGCTGAGCAACCGCGCAAAGCGGAAACAATAAAAACAACAATACTCTTAACATGTTACTTCTTTGCCTTTTCAATGGTCCTTCCAGCGAAGTACGCACCGAATGCTGTTAGCATTAATATCTCCAACAAAGATACGTAACTATCCTTGACGTTAAATGGGAGCTCATCCATCGAGTCGAGCACCATCGTGACCATGAACATAGCCATCAGCGCGATCAAAGTGACGGGTCTGATTAGCTTTGCGAGCTTGACATCACTGCCCATATCGGCCTGCCATCGCTCAGTTACGTTCTTCTGGAACTGAACCTCAGCATCGATCTTAGCTTTCGCTTCTGCTGGGTCAATGCCTGGCTCTTTCTTGAGCATGTTCTTTACAATGCCGAGTCCCCCCTGATCTGGCAGTAGGTCACCGACTGTCTCTAATACGTTAGGGGCTTTGCTCTTGAGCCACTTCCCCAACTTGGTGTCTTTAATCTTGTCCACGTAAATCTTTGTATCGTTTGTTCCAACGTGCCATCACTCTTCTCTGAGCTTCGTACAGGTCAGTAATCTTGTTTTGTCTTTCGATGTAATCGTCTATCTCTCTGGCCTCTCTTAGGCTCTTCCTGATAGCCTTCAGTGTTTTGTTGGCTTCTTTGTATTCGTCATGAAGTTTTTGAACTCCTTTATATCTGCCAGATTCTTGAACCAGCTTGTCCTCTCTTATCTCTCTGTATAGCTGTTCTATTTCGATAGTCTGTTCTTTGAACTTGTCGATATCGTAGAATGGAGAAGCTTCGCCATATACCCTCTTCACGATAGGCACATCGCTGTAGTTTATCTTCACCTCTCCGTCCTCTCCGAATCCGCTCTGTAAACCAGCCACAACATCACTCAGGCTTTGAGCGCCCTGCACCCCTTGTGCTGCCCTCTTGCTCATCTCAAACAAGTTTCTGGCCTGCTCGCCAGTAGACAACACGAAGTCTCCTGAACCGCCTATCAGGTATTCAAACATGTAGTAGGTATAGTCTGGGTTGAAGTCTGCCCATCCTGACTTGAACTGACTGCCTCCCGTAGCCTCATTCATCCATCTGAAAAACTTCTGAACTTGCTGAGGAGATCTGTACTGCAACTCAGACTTAGGCACTGGCGTTCCAAACGGAAGCTGCTCTCCTGTAATCTGAGACCCGAAGTATGTCCTGTTCTCAGCCATCTCAGCGAAAGGCTTGAGGGTTGTGGGAAGAAGAGACCTGGTAACAAACGTACCTGGGTTATCAATCTCACCGCCAAATGAAATAGGAGAGAAAGATGTGAATGCCGTAGTACCCAAGTACATCATGGCTTCACTCACCGATCTGTTTCCTGTTGACACTTCGGCAAGCGCTAGACCAAGATTGTTGAACAATCCATATCCGTATGGCAAAGGAATCTTAAAGAAGTCGTCACGATTAGGACCGTAGCAGATGATCATATTTCTCATCTTGTCGTACTCTGAAACCTTGTTGTACCACAGCTCACCATCCTCTTCGTCTCTCCCGCTAAGGGCCAGGTTAAGAAGGGTAAGCATACCGCTAAATCCAGCCATGCCAGCCGCTATCTTCTGTGCTCCCGTAGCTCTTTGGTACCACTCCCTTGTGCTTCCGTCAGGTTTTTTGATTGGCTTGGCTGTAGTCATAGCGTCAACGAACCTCATGTTACCCTGAACGGCAGCGTTGAAGAACAGATACATTGTATTGATTGCAGGTCCAGCCTCACCCTGACGGTTGAAGTTTACTGTAATGTTCTTAGAGAACACAGCAGCCTGCTGTCTTGACGCGCCCTGCTCTCTCGCTGTCATGTAGGCAGAAAGACGTATGCTGTTTTCGAATGCGTCGTTTACTCCCTCCACAAACTGGAAGAATCTTTTAGGGGAGGAGAACAGCTTTTCTCTTAGCTGCTTTCCACGAGTCAAATCATTTACGTTCGTAGCTAACTGAGCCTCGATATCCTTGAGGTCTTTGATAAAGTTCCATCCAGTCTGTCCTCCATCTTCCTTCCATTCTACGTAGTACTTCTGAAGCTCAGGGGGCAGCTCCTTTCCTCTTACTGCTTCGCCAAGCAAAGCATTCAGAGATCTAAAGCTGTTCTTTATCATCTTTCTTTGGAAGCCTTTTCCGTCAATCTTGTCAAAGAACCCACCCTCAACGTCAGCAGCAGCATTGTATAGAGAGCCGCCCATATCACGAGCAAAGTTGGAGACAAAGAAGTTGGGGTCCCACTGTGTAAACACTCCTCGCAACCAAGATACTGGAGCCCGCATTGCCCGTAAGAACGTGTTGGTCTGCTCCATGGTCATGCCATTCAAGACATCGGCGTAGTAGGGATCGTTGAAGTAGATAAATTTCTGCTCTCCGTTGATCCTTACGGGCACTGTGTGAGGATCGGACTGCATCTCCATGATGGTCATTGGAACTTGCTTGCCATTCTCATCCAGTTTCGTGAGAGGCTTCTTGTTGTCCACCACAGAGAACACATCCTCCATCATCTCGTTCTTCACGATCATGTCGTGGAGAGACGTAAGCACCGTGTTCTTCTCAGCCCACTGGTGGGTCACAGCATTCTGCATAACGATGTTAGCGAGAACGTTTGCAGCTTCAGACTCACGTCCAATCGCGGCCTTTACCTTAGATCCATATACTGCCATGCCAGCACCGCCTGTAGGGTATGAATTACCTCCTGGGTCAAGCTCGTCCTCAGCAAATCCCTGAAGCGGTACGTATGAACTGTATAGTTGCTCCCATGCGTCGAGCCTCTCCAGAGTTTCAAGTCCCTTGTCGGCCATTGTTTGACGAGTATCTTGAACGATGTCGTAGAAAAACTGTGCGGCTTGTCTCATTTCAGGAGAGTCCAGCTTCTCTATAAGCTCTTGAGCTTGCTCTGTAGACATACCTGAACCATCAAGAAGGTCTGGTCGCTTCTTTGCGATGTGTTCGTTTCTCTCTTCTGCGTGTAAAGCGTACATAAACTGACTGAGATCCTGATGAGAGATGCCGTTCTCAATCATAAAGTCCCTAGCCGTCTGCATGGTGTTGTCGAGCTGCTCCATAGCATATCGAGCCTTGCCATACATAAGCTGTTCTACTTCGCTGAAGCGTTGAGACTGAGGAAGCTTAGACCCTCTGAGCTGTTCTTGCTCATCCTGAAACTTAAGTATATCTGCATACTTGTTTACCAACCAACCATTCATAAAGTCTACTGTACCCGTCCACGAACCTCGCTGCTGCTTGAGGTCGTAGTATCTAGGAGGCATAATCTTAGATGATTTAGGCTGATACGGCTTTCCAGTATTGAAGGATTGGATAACGTATTCTATGTCCTGTCTGCTTTGTGGGCGCTCCATAGCGTTGTAATCGTCAACCATCTTCTGATTGGCGTCACTAACCTTGAGGTTCACACTCAGCTTCCATCCGTCGCTAGTCTTCTCAGCGGAGTATACGATGTTAGGGTCCTTGAATCTAGCATAGTTTCTAAAGAACGTGACCAACTTTGCCGTTTGCAAGATATCCTCCCCTCCAAACCTAGTTACAACGTCTATGGATGCAAGCTCCGCGTCAATCATTCCATCGAACTGACCGTCACCAGTTAGCTGATACGAAGCTGATGGTCTGTTTAATGGCGAAAACTCAATCTTGCCTCCCTCTTCCAAAGCGTTAGCCTGAGTCATAACGTCAAACAGATTCGACATAGACTGCAAGTACTTGCCTGTAGCGAAGGTGTCAAACGAGCTGTACAGGTTGATGTACTCCAAGCCAGAAACACCAGCGAGCAACTCATAGGAAATATTTGAGTCTTGGGTTTTCTCTCTTAGTTCTTCTTCGATCCTTTTGTTTTCGGCCTCTTGCATCTCTCTACCAATCATCTTCTTGTAAGCCTCCTCAGCATTCCTGTCAATCTGACGCTGTTGATTGCTTCTGAATAATGGTTCTACTTCAAGGACCTCACCTGTCTGTCTGTCTTTTTTCTTGGGGATGTTGCCAAGTCTTCTGAATACACCGTTCTCATCCATGTACCCCCAACCACCAAGCTTATCAACCTTCCCGTTTCCAGTCTGTAGTACCCACCAATTCCAGAAGTGCCATCCATCCTGGAATCTCTTGTCTCTTAATATGGTGTTTGAGTACGTACCCTTTGAGTTGACAATCTCCTCGGAATAGGTCATCGTAAATGGGCTGTCGGGCATACCCATGAATCGAGAAGATTTACCTTGCTGTAAGGCTTCGGTCTTGTCAGCTACTGCCTCATTGCCAATCCAGTCTACGATCGGCTTAGGTATATTGACTCTTGTTTGCCTGTCTCTCGCTCCAGGACTTTCTCCAGTTAGCTCCTCTATTGAGACAGGGTTTTCAAAAGTGTGAACAGACACATTCTCTAATGGCATTCCGTAACCATAGTCCGATTCTCTCTCTGGTTCTGTTCTTTTGGTTGCAGGTGGGGAAAATTCAACCGCTGTAGTTCCTTTTCTTTTTCCTACGATTGTACCAACTATTTTACCCTTCGTCTCGTCGGGGTTGAAGTTCTTCAAAGATTCACTTCTTGCCTCCTTTTTAATTTCTTCAATAGGAACTAAAAGCCCCTGTGGAATTATTTTCTCTAGCTTTCCTAAAAGCTTACCTCTGTTCTCAAATGTTATAGTAACCCCAGTTTCAAGTCCGTTTTTGTTTGCTAGATAATCAAGAAGCTTTTCAGCCGCTTCTTGTTTTTGTTGCGCATTTCCATTCCTTAGTATATAAAGCTCTCTCAAGTATTCTTGATCGAAAGACTTCCATACCTGTTGATTTGGAACAAAGAACACAGTATTAGGGAAAGAATCTTCAGTATATGATGTTTGTCTTGCAGCTTTTCTTTCGGCGGCAGGGGAGATAGGACCTTCAACAACCTGTTCTGCAAGCTCTCTTGCTTCTTGTCTAGCCGCTCTTCTTTTTTCTCTAGCGTCCTCTCTTCTTTGAAATTGCTCTGTTCCTGTTTTGCGACCACCCCTTCCAGAAACCTCTGTGATAACGTCTGTTCTCGTGGTGCTTATCTCAATGTCACTCAACCATTCAGTTACAAGTTTAACTATCTGATTCTTCTTTCTCTGACTTGTGTTCTCGTCTTCAAGAATCTCAAGCATCCCCTCTGCTCTTCGCATAGAGATTATACTACCGCTTTGGATAGCATCAGGACCCATCTGCTCTACGTTAATCACGATGTAATCAGATACCTTAGTTCCCGTCTTTTGTAGTTTTGTTCTTGCCCCTCTTGGGCCATATAGTTTATTAAGGAGCGTACTTACCACACCCTTGTCTGATAAAGCAAAGACCCCTTCTTCGCCTTGTAGGATCTCGGCCATAAGCTGTTCTCCCTCAATGCCAGAGAATACTACAGACCCGTTCCTACCCCTGAGTCTAAATTCGTTTACACCTGTTCCGTCTTGCCTAACAGTAACTGTAAGTATAGCCTTTCCGTCCTCGTAATCTCTTCTCACCGCAGGGTTGGACAGTACAGCTTCCTCAAACTCAGGGGTCATTAACTCCCTGGGAATCAAAGAGTTCAAAGGCTGAACCACCACTGGGGCATTATATGCCGCGTGAGTTGTAAGCTGTTCTACTTGATCTAGATTGAGATCCTGAGATAGGTCTAATCCAATCTCTTCAGCTAGCACCTTGAGTTCCTCGTCCCCGTATCTTCTAGATAGGTCAACAATAGAGGCTTGAGCGTGACTGCTTGCAATAGCCTGATATCTCTGTGTATCTGAAATGACTGGAGAAGCAGCTTTGACAAACGACTCTACAGCAAATTCTTTACTGAGTTTTTCTTGAAGGGTGTTAAGGTTTTCATTTTCAAACTCAATGTTTGATCCCTCTCTCAAAAGCCCTACGACCACCTCCTCTTTCATGTCCTCCGAGTTGGCGTACTGATCACTTCTTAGAAGCGTAATGTATTTAGCCAACATGTTGTCTGAGTTGGAGATCTCATCGTACATGGCATCAATGTCCTCCTGAGTAAGGCCCATGGATTCAATCTCTCTGTGAAGAACCTCTTCTAGTACGTCAACCACTGCTGCTCCTGGAGCCAAGTGGATCTCACCGTTAGGCATGAACTGAGCCAGAGAGCCTTGACGCTCGGCCAAAGCCCCTTCCTCCACTGCCGCGAGGTACGCTTCTGCTGTTTCAAACAGCTTAATTTTAGAAGGGTCGTCTTGAGCTAGTCTAGCAGCGACGACGAGAGTAGACGGAGTTGACAACTCGTTGTCAACAAACTGCTGAACCTCTTCTACAGGCTTGCCAAGAGCCTCTGCTGCTTGCTCCACAGACACTAGATCTCTTTGAAGTCTTTGAGCTTGAGACACATCCTCTGAAGATATGTTCAGACCAGCCGTTCCCATACCTCCAGCCACGTTTTGAGCATAGCTTAATGCGTCGTTGAATCTTTTCTCGGCTTTGCCTACAGCCTCTGACTGAAGAGCGTCTGTCTCTGTGAATTTATTCTTGCCCTTTCTTTCTAACACAGCGCTGTTAGTAGCTCTTAATTCGCCAGCGGCTGCCACGAGTTCTACGGCTGCTGAAGGGTCAACTTCTGCTACCCTTTTTACAAGGTCATTCAGGTCAGACTCATTCTTTGTGATTTTGTCAAGATCCTCTTTGATCTCTTGCTCAAGAATGCGAGCCTCTTCTTCAGTTATATCCTCGCTTTCTAGACGATCTTCTTTTTCCTTTAGCTTTACTATGTCCACCCCAGGAGCCACAGCTCTTATGCGTCCAAAATCATTCTTCAAGTACAACGCATCACGCTCCTCCTGTGTAAGGGAAGACAAATTGTATGCGTATAAAGATGATTGCAGTGGACCGCCAGATATACCTCCAGTCACACTACCCTGGATGACTCTTCCAACCATCTCGCTAGCGCTTAAATGCTCACCCTTGATCGAGGCGTCAGCAAGAATCTCAAGAGCAGATGTTGCTCCCTCTTGAAGGAACTCTACTCCTGCGCCGCCTCCGAAGTTCTTGTAAAATCCTTCCCACCAATTAGTGAAATGCTTTCCGCCTCCGAGTCTAGCCGATCTAAGAACTACCGATGCCCCAATACCTTCTGGAACACCTTCTGCAAAACCTTTAGCAAATGCATAGCCCCACCTCTTATCGTCGTTTACGTCAACCTCAATGCGCTGAGACCCCAGGTCGGGGTTGTTTATGTCGAATGGAAGGTCAATGTATGTGCCTAAATCATCACTCAGTATCTCGAAGCCTTCAGACCTGTAGAAGTCATTGATCCTTGAAGCCATCCTGATATCTTCCTTGGGGTCTATTTTGTTGCCGCCTACGTAGAAGTCGTCAAACGAGGGATCAACCATAGACTCGTAGAACGTTTGAACGCCAGCCATGTAGGTGGCTCCAGCAATACCAGCACCTGGTCCTCCAACAGAACTCAATCCTACCGCAGCAAGAGTAAAAGGAGAAGAGGCAACAGCATCCCCAACCCAGCTCCTCAGTCTAACCAAAGACCTGTTCAAATTGGATTCCCCGTAGTCAAGGTACTGATCATAGGTTGTTGCTATAGCGGTTCGGCTTTTCGTTAATTCCCTCTTTGTGCCTTGGCTCCAAAGGGTGTAGTCCCTGTATGCATCACTACCCAATCTAGCTTGAAGTATAGGTGCTGTTCCGTAAACCAAAAGGTCGAGGGCCTGCATGCCAGCAAGGGCCAAGTCATTATCTATGTCAACTTTGTTCTCACCAATGATTCCGTCTTCATTGATGTCTACGAGCACACCGTACTTATTTAAGATTAGCGGCTCTAGCTTTCTAATTCTTTCTTGATGCTGCACCCAGTCCTGCATGTCCTCTGCCATGATTTTGGAAGGGTCTGAAGTAGCCAGGTCTGGATCCCCTAGAGCTTCTCTGTAAGCTGCTGCTGCAATCTGTTGTAACTCAAACTGAAGCTTACCGTCCTGATATCTTTGAAGGTCAAGCTTTTTGTCAGCGAGTGTTTGCTGTGCATTCTGTCTTCCAACTGCACTGTAATAAGATTTTCTTCCATAAGGATCAGAATCTTCTGCTGCTGGTATAACACTGGGTGCTGATTTTATATCGTTTTCCAGAGCCAAAATTTCAGCTCTTTTCTTCTCTATCTTTTCCTGATACTTCTCATCGTTGGCGATAAGCTTTGACAAGCCGACATCAAAAAGGTTTTCAGCCCTGAAAATAGGATTCTCAGGGTCTTTAGCATATGCTGCCGCCATGGCCTGAAGAGGATTCATTAAGTCCCCTTCCTGCATGAGAGCTTCAGAAGTTTGGTTTATGGTTTGAAGGGTTTTTAGCGTTCCGCCAAAAGTGTCCGTCAACAACTCGGTAGACTTCTTTCCTCTACCAGGTATAACCCTTTTGCCACCTCCAAAAAACTCAGACATTTGAGGGTCAAACTCACCCAGCGCTGTCTGTGTCTTGCCTATATCTCTAGCAAAAAACTCCCCGCTACCTTCAGCTAATTCTGTTTGTGTCTCAGTGATGTTGCCCTCTCCGTCTTGCTCGATAGTACCCATATACCTTGAGAGCAAAGGCTTTCCTGTAGTGAGGTGAGAAAGCAAGTCACGGCTGTACTCGCTGAGGTCGTAATCGTCAGTCTTTGATCGCTCCGAAGAACCACCTACCGATGGAGATTCCGTATCTCCTGTGGTGCCCAGCCCCTGTCTTTCCCGAAACGAAGCGGTTTCGTTGGGATTTTTTTTTTCAATCTCCTCTGCTGTCTTGTCGATCTCCTCAGAGGTGTAGTCTTGTGCAATAAGAGAAAGCTTGCTAGCTCCTGCCAACAACTCGTCTTCAAGGTTTCGCTTTGCCATGCGGCTAAGTTACGAAATTATCGACTTCTCAATAAATCCATTACCTCTTGTTCGCTGATTCCTTTAGATTGCAAATCGGAGATGGTTTCATCAAGCATCTTATCGTTTGTGGCATGGGCTACAGATAACACGCCTAAATAGAAGTGCGCTTCGGTTGGGCTTCCGATATCGTCAAAGAATCTCTGTACAGCTTTCGCCTGAGTAGCAGTTGACTTCTTGTCACCTATTTCTCTCATCAGGTTTGCCCAACCCTCTTGCCCAAACGGAATAACCCTAGAGGCAAATTGCTTTGTTCTTGACTCTTCGTCGTCTTCATTAACAAGGCCTAACTCCTTGGCTATGTCTGAGTTCATGCCAAAATCAGCCTGGGCTTCAGCCAAGAGTTTCCCAGAATACATAACATATAAGTCACCCTTGTCATTAAAGGCAACACCTTCCACTCTTGCGCTTGAATCTTCAGAGTCCAACCCAAACGCAGCCATTTGAAGCCCCTCAAGGTTAAGCTCCAACCTCGTTGGTATTTGAGCCATACCCTTAATTCCAGCTTCGTCTATCTCTGCTTGGCTTACTGGTACTGTGCTGTTGTTGAACTCTCCAAGCATCTCCGACTTAATGTTGAAGCTCTTGTACACTGTGTTAAAGCTGATTTGTTCAGCGAAATCCTCAGCCTCTTGTCTTTGTCTGGCCTCTTTCTCTCTGGCTACCCTTTGTGTGTCTCTTTCGTTAGCGCTCCAGATATCCATCCACTCATCCGTGAATGCTGTATACGCCATTCTTCTTCTGAAATCAGAGGCTTGGCCTTCGTTTATATAGAATTCATCCCTGGTCATGGGTGTAAACTCCTTGCCTTCTTGCTCTGCTTTTGCTTGCTCCTCTTTTAAGTATCGTTGATAGTACTGCTCCCTAGCGGTAAACGACCACTTGTGAGGGGGATCTTGATACAGGTTTGCCTCTACAGTACTCTTCATTGTATCGTAGTTCATAGCGGTGTAAGCGCTTGGATAGGCATCCCACTGCTGAACAACGGTTGGGTAATAATCTGGAATCGTTTCAGTCTTGACAGCGGCCAGGTTAGATTCTACGGTCTGGCGCGTAAACTGCGCGGCGGGCATTCCATTTATTATATAGCCCCCTTTAGTAGCTTCAAACGGAATGATTTCACCTCCGTTTAACATATTCTGAGTTTCTATCCACCCGTCCTGTGAGAACAAAAGCCTCGTGCCTTCACCGTCGAAGTTCTTCGCATCAACGAATTCATCATAAGCTTTCTTCGCGGCGGCTTGAGACTTTGTGTAGCTATCAATGAACTCGTCAGCCATAAGGTCTACCTGCTCTATCAGCTGAAGGGTACCTCTCTCTCCGAAATCCTCAATGTATTGAGGTAGGTTTTCAGAAAGGTCGTCCGCCATGGCCTGTACGGTTCGGCCTTGCTGACCGTACATAGTGCCGAAAGCCAAAGGGATTTCGTCCCGAATATCTTTTAGCCTCTTCTTTTGTTTCTCAAGGGTTTTAGCATCAGCCTTTCTTTGAGCCTCTAAAGCCTTAAGAGCAGCCTCTTGAGCGTCTGTGTCGGCGGATGCTTGAGCTTTTTGAAGCGCAAGCGCTTGCGTGTTAGCGGCCTGCTCTTGCTCTAGTCTGTTGTTTTGAGCGAGAAGTAAGTCGCTATGAGCCTGGGCGATTACGTTGTCAGCCTCTGGAAAAAATGTCCCTGTATTCTCAGCCATCTTAAATCTTTGCTCCGCCCCTCAAGAGATTGAATAAAGCTCTTTGCTGGGGATCATTAAAATCAAAAGACCCTGGACCTCCAAGATCCGTTAGGCCCTTCTTGTTATCTACAACTGCTCGCGGACCCTTAGCTAAATTTTTAGGCTTTGCCAAAAGCTCTGGCGCTATGGTTCCTGGTCCTCCGCTGGGTTTTTTCAGTGTGGAAGATGCCGTAGCCTTTGTAGCTCCAAGCGCCTTGGGGTTTGAGTAATCTACGGTCGGCTGGTTGCTAGTGCTTGAAGACGACTTAGTATTTGAAGACGACTTAGTATTTGAAGACGATTTAGTGTTTGAAGACGATTTATTTTTCTTAAAAATATTAAGTAAATTAGGGTTCTCTCTAATCATCTTAAGAACGTCAGCTTGAATCGCCCCTTCGGTTTCACCGTATGCCCCCTTCAGTCTAGTTCCCTGATCGTCAAGAGCTTCAATCTGTCTGTCCTTCTTAAAGTCAAACAGCTTTCTCTCTCTGTCTAAAGCTCGTTCTTCCTTTCCGACTGCCTGCATCTCTGGAGATACGGCAGAAGCAGAAGCTAACCTAGCAGCCTCCCCTTTCTGGAAGATATCGGCAAGACCACCGCCCAAAGCCCTCAGCCTTTGAGCTAACCCACGACGTCTTGTGTTGCCCTGAGAGGCAGCCAAAACACCCTGAAACGCCCTATTGATATCGTCCTGAGCTTGTGCTGTTCGATCGGTGCGCATATCAGCAGCCATAAGCTTTCCAGCTTCACTAAGTTCTGGACGCATAAACGTAGGCAGCCTCATATCTCTGAGGTTTCTTTTTGCGTCTGCGATGCGCTGCTCGCCAGCTCTCATCCTTGCCCTTTCTGCGGCATACTTAGCGTTGAGGTCAAGAGAGTCCCCAATCATTCCGCTGTTTATAATTTCGTCTAATACTGCCATGTTCTGCAAATATAGTTATTGTTGGCCTTTCGGGTGATGTAGCTTAGATCCAGCTATGTGAGTGTTCACGCAATATAGCTCACGCTCGGCTGATGATGATGCACCACCCGTAGGTAAGGTGAGGTCAATCTCACACCAGTTTCCTCTAATGGCATCTCCATGGGTAGCTGCGGGAAAACCTATGTATGCCTGAAGACCATCTGCTGCGTTGTTAGCAAGGGATGGATCGGCGTTCGAGAAGTCAAAAGTTATCTCAGTTCCAGAGATAGCATCAATCTGAACCTCAGTCACAGCGCCCACAGAAGAAGGAAGCAAGAGCGTTATATTCTTTGCAAGAGGTAAAGGAAGCCTAGAGAGATTTAAGTTGGAGTTATATATAGGAGAACCAGAGCCATCAACGAAATCTAAGGTCCCGATGTTTATGTAGTAGGACTGGTCGGCACCAGCCTTCTGGCTTCTTGGCAAGTCTGTGTAGAACGATCCTTCTTTCTCTGTAAATGTAGCTCCTCCAGCCACCGTACCAAGATTGGTGTCAGCTCCTGCAAGTGTCCACACATTGTGACTACCCTCCAAAGAAACAGCATTAAACACCTTTACTTCAGAAGGAGATATCTTCGAAACTACCTTCAATGTAGATGGGTAGTTAGCCCCGTAGAAAGTGTTATACGAAGTTGTGTTTGAGTGCTTATGCAGCAAAGTGTTGAGGGTTGAATCATGACTACAAGACAAAAACTT
>Ga0160423_10003784_pt1 | contig 12554 bp, 11 predicted proteins | sample CRUFie14St8metaG_FD_108191 | JGI IMG/M metagenome (GOLD analysis project Ga0160423, IMG submission 108191) | Marine microbial communities from the Costa Rica Dome - CRUD Field 142mm St8 metaG | ecosystem: Environmental > Aquatic > Marine > Oceanic > Photic zone | place: Costa Rica: the Eastern... | reverse complement strand
CAATAGCTCTTCTGGTTTCTATAGCTCGCAAACTAGCATAAACCAAGTGCTGACGATAACCTGGTGTGTCCTTCCACCAACCATCATTAGTAATGATGCTTAGCAAGTCAGCACCAGATCGTATATAATCCAACACATACTCACCATAAATAGATTCGTAACAAATGATAGGCGCAACTTGTGCTTGATTGGAACGGAACACAGAGCGCTCTGATTGACTACCTAAACTACCCGACACCCCTCCTAAATTAATAGAAAGCCATTTAAAATGTTTGAGAATAGGTGCAAAAGGCATCATCTCTACTCCTTGGACTAATTTGGATTTGTGATATAGCTGCACGCCAGACGTATCCAATTGCAAAGCGGTATTGTATGCATCATAATAACGATTAGCACCTTTATGGTAACGAACTGTTTCAGACAATACCTCACCCTCCTCAAAGAGCTTATAAGTAGATGCTCCAACAATAATTTTCAGTTGTGGATATTCCTGCAAATAGTTTTGTAAACGTTTTATCAAGGATGATTGCTCCAAATTATTCTCCCACAATCCACCTGTTAGAGCAGTTTCCGGGCCTATTAAATAATCGGTAGTTCTATCTACTTTTTCATTAGCTAAAGTAAGTAGTTTTTCTAATTGCTCATCTCCCGTTAAACCCCCAAACTTTTCACCATAAGGATTAATATTGGGTTGCACTACCACTACATTCACATTTTCTGTTTCACTTAATTTTGGCTTTACTAGTATGGAAATTCCTATTGGGAGTAAAACCCATAATGCAAAGCCCACAAATTTTCTTCTGTAAAAAACACGATAAGCCAAGATATTAGCTATCAAAATCCATAATGACCCGCCTAACACACCTGTATATTCGTACCATTGTACCAAGGAGAGATAAGACGCAAAACCGTTTCCTAAAGTAAGCCACGGCCAAGACAAATCCCAATTAAAATGAAGGTACTCAAATGAAAGCCACACGCAAACAAAAGCCCACCAACCTCTTTTAGTTCCTAATTGACTTTTAATCCATGAGAAGAGTGTAAAAGCAAAAGCCATCAACAAAGAATTGATTATCACCGCCATCACCACACCAAACCATGTTGCATGTACTATCCAAAACGTAGTAAATATATTCCACAATAAGAAAGCTAAAAAGCTATGTGCAAAAACCGATTTTCTTTTTTTCAATTTCCCTTCTATTAAAAACAAGGGTATAAAAGCAAAAAAAAGCAAAAACGGAAAACCATCTACTGGCCAAGCGGCCGTAAAAAGTAAGCCAGACAACAGAGCTAATGATATAGTGCGAAACATCTTTTGTATTATTGCAGTACAAATATCGCATTATTATGCTGAAACATATCCCCAACCTCTTAACTTTAGGCAATTTATTTTGCGGATTGCTCGCTATTTTATTTGCTATGGGAGGACACCTCACCATTGCCGGAGGATTTATTTTATTTGGGGCTTTTCTCGATTTTTTTGACGGTATGTTAGCCCGATTGCTAAATGTAAGTGGAGAGTTAGGTAAACAATTAGATAGCTTAGCGGATCTCATCACTTTTGGAGTAGCACCTTCTTTCATTGTATTTCAGTTATTCTTTTGGATAGAAGATGACAGTTTTTTTAACCCTTTAGCCGACATAACTAAACTTAGCCTTTACATCCATAACTTCTGGGCATATACCGCCTTGCTTATTCCCATATTTTCGGCTTTGCGTTTAGCTAAATTTAATATTGACAAACGTCAAATCAATGGCTTTATAGGTTTGCCAACACCAGCAAACGCTCTATTTTTTATTTCAATTCCGATAATTATACACTTTCAACCAACAAATTGTGTAAGTACTTTTTTAGGACAAACTAAGGTTTTAGCAAGCTTGTGTTTAATAATGAGTTACCTTTTAATAGCCGAAATCTCAATCTTATCACTGAAGTTTAAAAACCTTTCTTGGCAAGAAAATAAAATGCGTTACACATTACTGATTAGTAGTGTAGTATTATTATGTGTTTTCCATTTTGTAGCTATTCCAATTATACTAATTTTGTATCTGATTTTATCCATCATAAATAAAAACAAATGAAATTTATAGCAGAAATTGATGTAATGCCACTAAAAGCATTGTTAGACCCACAAGGAAAAGCTGTTAGCGCAAGTATGGGAAATGTCGGTTTATCCGAAATTACCAATGTACGTATTGGAAAACACATCACTTTAGAGGTAGAAGCTAACAATGAAGCCGATGCTAAAAACAAAGTTGACAGTGCTTGCCAACAACTGTTGTGCAATCAAATCATGGAAGGATACGAGTTTACTATTTCTACTGCTGAATAATAAGTAAAACCACAAAACAAAAAATCAGTGATTTTTATATTATTTACCAATCACTATTTCCTCAACTCAAAGTTTTTTCCAAGATATACCCTACGCACTTGCTCATCAGCAGCAAGTTCTTCTGCCGTTCCTGCTTTTAAGATTTTACCTTCAAACAAAAGGTATGCACGGTCGGTAATGCTTAAGGTTTCGTGTACATTGTGATCGGTAATTAAAATACCTATTTTCTTTTCTTTCAGCTGTGCTACGATTTGCTGTATATCCTCCACGGCAATGGGATCTACTCCCGCAAAAGGCTCATCTAATAAAATAAACTTAGGATCTGTAGCTAAAGCACGAGCTATTTCGGTTCTTCTACGCTCGCCACCAGAAAGTAAATCGCCTTTAATTTTTCTGATTTGATTTAAACCGAATTCATTCAAAAGAGTTTCTAGCTTAGCAGTTTGTTCTTCACTAGATAAATCAGTCATCTCTAAAACAGCCAAAATATTGTCCTCTACACTCATCTTGCGAAAAACAGATGCTTCTTGTGCTAAATAGCCTACTCCCATCTGCGCCCGCTTATACATAGGTAAATTGGTAATGTCTTGAGTATCTAAAAAAACTTTACCGCCATTAGGTTTAATCAATCCCACCATCATATAAAATGAGGTAGTCTTACCTGCACCATTAGGACCTAACAAACCCACAATCTCTCCTTGTTTCAACTCTATAGATACATCTTTTACAACAAAACGAGATCTATATTTCTTAATCATATTTTCTGCTCTTAACTTCATCTATTCAATTTATTCATATTGATATCGTGCAGAAATCTTAATACTTATCTCATATAATATAAGTAAAGGAAAGGAGACCATAATCTGACTAGTAATATCTGGTGGTGTAATGATTGCCGAGATAATAAGCACTACAACCAAGGCATGCTTTCGATAAGTGCGTAAAAAGTGTGGGGTAACTATCCCCAGCCTACTAAAAAAGTATACTACTATCGGTAATTGAAAAATAATACCGTTTGCTAAACAAATTGTTGTTACGGTAGAAATGAAAGAATTTAAATTTATTTGATTGGCTACTTGTGCGCTAACCTGATAATTTCCTAAAAACTGTACAGATAAAGGCGCAACCATATAATAACCAAACAAGACTCCTAACATAAATAAAAAGGAAGTATAAAAAACTACACCCTTTGCATGCTTTTGTTCTCCTTGATGCAAAGCTGGTTTAATGAATTGCCATATCTCCCAAAACACATAAGGGAATGCTAAAATAAAACCAGCTACCAGGGAGGATACAATATGAGTACTGAACTGCCCTGACATATTGATATTCATTAAAGTAAATGGTGTTTCCATGAAACAAAATATATCTCCTAATCCTAATGCTTTAGAAATCCAACACAATGCTTTGTAAGTTGGAAAGCTTGGATCTTTAGCAGCAAAAATGATTTTATCAAATAATATTTCAGGGTAAATAAAGGCAACCCCCATACACACAATTACAGCAATTGCAGAACGGATAAGATGCCAACGCAACACTTCTAAATGATCCAAAAAGGATTGTTCTTTTGTCTCGCCTATCGACTTCATCTAAATTATTCCTTCTTTTAAAATGTCATGTAAATGAACAATTCCAATATAAGTTACTCCTTGCATTACCAATAACTGTGTAATGTTGTACTCCTCCATTGTTTTAAGAGCTACCACGGCCAACTCATCAGCTTGTATCTGCTTAGGATTGACACACATGATATCCTTCGCTTTAAGGAACATGAAATCATCGTTACTTTCTTCCAACATTCTTCTAATATCGCCATCTGTTATGATTCCTTTTAAGAAATCTTCATGCATAACTGCTGTTGCTCCTAAACGCTTTTGAGAAATTTCTAAAATTATAGATTTAAGATCAGCATCAACTGATACTTTTGGACTTTCGTGTTGTGTACATAAGTCCGATACCTTTAAAAATAAACGCTTTCCTAATACTCCACCAGGATGAAATCGTGCAAAATCTACATCGCTGAAGTTTCTACACTCCAACAAACAAACAGCTAAGGCATCTCCCATCACTAATTGCGCAGTAGTACTACTAGTGGGTGCTAAATTATTTGGACAAGCTTCCTTTTCTACTGAAGTATTCAAAACATAATCAGACTGCTTTCCTAAAAAAGAATTGATATTACCTGTCATTGCAACTAAATCGTTGCCCATGTTTTTTAATAACGGCAATAAGGATTTTATTTCAGAGGTGTTGCCACTTTTGGAGATTAACATCACCACATCTTCAGTCTGCACATTACCTAAATCACCATGAATGGCATCCGCAGCATGCATAAATAAAGCTGGTTGTCCTGTAGAATTAAAAGTAGCGACTAACTTTTGTGCAATATTTGCACTCTTGCCAATGGCAGTAATGATGAGCCTGCCACTGTTTTGCAATAATCTTTGCACTACTTTAACAAATTCTTCATCAACAAAATCAACCAATTTAAGCATAGATTGTGCTTCTGTTTCAATCGTTGATTTTGCAATCAATTTTATTTCTTCATTTGTTTTCAAAAACTTAATTTTGAATTACCAAAACATTATCCTAACTTTATTGAGCATAATCTTTCTAAGATGCAAAAGTATCATTTTTTAGTGCGATGAGTACTCAAACAATATCATTAACTTCAGAACTTCAAAATTATTTTGGATTTAACAGCTTTAAGCGAGAGCAAGAAGCTATCATCCAAAATGTATTAGACGGCAATGATACATTTGTAGTAATGCCTACCGGTGGTGGTAAGTCAATGTGTTATCAGCTACCTGCTCTCATTAGTGAGGGTTGTGCTATTATTATTTCACCTCTAATTGCTTTGATGAAAAATCAAGTAGATGCTATTCGTGGATTCAATGAAGATGATACTATTGCACATGTTTTAAATTCGTCGCTTTCTAAAAGAGATGTAACTCAAGTTAGAGAGGATTTAAGTGCTGGAAAAACTAAACTATTATATGTGGCGCCAGAATCACTAACTAAAGAAGATAACATCAACTTCTTAAAGAACCTTAAGGTTTCTTTTTATGCAATTGATGAGGCTCACTGCATCTCTGAGTGGGGACATGATTTTCGACCAGAATACCGAAACATTCGAAAAATTGTAAATAGCATTGGACGTGCACCAATTATCGCACTTACTGCAACAGCAACTCCAAAAGTAAGAGAAGATATTATTAAAAACTTAGCTATAGAAGGTTGTAAAACCTATCTAGATTCCTTCAACAGAGATAATCTATATTACGATATACGTCCAAAAATTGATGTAGAAAAAGAAATAATTAAATACATCAAAAATAACACTGGAAAATCAGGCATTATATATTGTCTTAGCCGTAAAAAAGTTGAAGAGATTGCTGAAACCCTGCAAGTAAATGGCATCAGTGCGCTTCCTTACCATGCCGGACTTGAAGCTAAAACACGTGTCAAACACCAAGATGCTTTTTTGATGGAAGAAGTAGATGTAATTGTAGCTACCATAGCATTCGGAATGGGAATAGATAAACCAGACATTCGATTTGTTATACATCATGATATTCCAAAAAGTCTTGAGAGCTATTATCAAGAAACTGGTCGGGCAGGTAGAGATGGTGCCGAGGGGAACCTTGTTACTTTCTACAGCTACAAAGACATTGAAAAACTAGAAAAGTTTTTACAAGGAAAGCCAGTTGCTGAGCAAGAAATTGGCCACCAACTGATCTTGGAAACCATCTCCTTTGCGGAAACTTCAATGTGCCGTCGAAAATATTTACTTCACTATTTTGGAGAATCTTTTGACGAAAAAGGTTGTAACGAAATGTGTGATAACTGCCGCCATCCGAAACCAAAGTTTGAAGGCAAGGATTATGTGTATCAATTGCTCAAAACAATAAATGCTGTTAAAGAGAGGATGAAAGCCAAAGAAATTGTGAAAATCCTGGTTGGTGAAAGCAACACCCTCATCAAACAACACAAAGCAGAGTCCTTAGAAGAATATGGTGAAGGAAAAGCTAAAAGTAAGCATTTTTGGCATTCCGTTATACGACAAGCCATGGTGCACAAACTACTAACCAAAGAGATAGAAACCTACGGAATCATTAAAATCAGTGATAAAGGAAAAAAATTCATGGGAAAGCCTCAAGAATTTTTACTAACAGAAGATCACGATTATGATGCGATTAACGCAAAAAATGCGGCAAGTAATAATCAAAAAGGAGCTGCGTTCGATATGTTATTATTCGGAATATTAAAAGACTTAAGAAAAAAAGTTGCTAAAGATAGAGCTCTTCCTCCAGCAATCATTTTCTCAGAGCCATCGCTAATTGATATGGCAAATCAGTTCCCTATCACAATAGAAGAGCTAAGTCAAATTCATGGAGTTGGTCAAGGAAAAGCGCGTAAGTTCGGACAAAAATTTATCGATTGCATTAAACAATATGTAAACGAAAACGATATTGAAAGACCCCAAGACATGATAGTGAAAACTGTTGCAAACAAATCTAGTAACAAGGTTTACATTATCCAATCAATAGATCGAAAACTACCTATTGAAGATATTGCTTCTGCTAGAGGGCTCAATGTAGACGAACTATTAACAGAAATAGAAACTATTGTAGAATCTGGAACTAGAGTAGACCTCAACTACTATATTCAAGATGTTTTAGACGATTACCAAGAAGAAGAATTAGACGATTTTTTTAGAGATTCTGAAGAAGGATCCTTTGTGGAAGCTAGAGCTGAATTTGAGGAGGACGAATATACCGATGAAGAATTGCGTTTGTTCCGTATCAAGTTTATTTCAGAAGTAGCTAACTAAGCTTTTACAGCCAACCAAGACATCATTCCTACACTTAATTTTAAAGCATTTTCATCTACATCAAAATATGCATTGTGTAGTAGACGATCCTCTTGCCCTGGAAAACCCACACCCAAGCGATAGAAACACGCTGGAACGTGATGTGTGTAATAAGAAAAATCTTCTGCTGTCATGCGCTTAGAAATCTCTATAACCTTATCAGAATTAAGAAACGCTTGTGCATTTTTAAAACAAGTTGATGTTAGTTTTTCATCATTTTTTAAAAATGGGTAACCGATCTTAATATCAACTTCACAGCTTCCACCCATTTCTTCAGAAATATTTTGACAAATTTCACGAATTTTTTGATGTGCATTCCCTCTGTATTCTTCATTCATAGCACGAAAGGTTCCTTGCAGTTTCACTAAATCAGGGATAATATTTCCAGCACTACCACCATCTACCATACCAATTGAAAATACCGATGGTAAATCCTTTGTCCTATCAAAATGTTCGTATAAAGAACAAATTATTTTACTCGATATATGTACCGGGTTTAGTGTGCAATCTGGTAAAGCAGCATGACCTCCACGACCAATCACTGTGATGTAAATTTCATCAGCTGAAGCCATAAACATTCCTGAACACATTCCGATAATTCCAGACTGAAGTTCTGGAGAGACATGCTGTCCAATGATTTTATTTACTTTAGGATTTTCTAGCACTCCTTCTGATATCATTTGTGAAGCACCGCCAGGAAACTTCTCTTCTGCTGGTTGAAAGATCAGTTTGATGCTACCCTCCCATTCTTCTTTAAGTTTGTTTAACACTCGGGCTACACCTAATAATGAAGCAGTATGTACATCATGACCACAAGCATGCATTACACCCTTATTGACTGAACGATAATCTACATTATTTAATTCTTGAATCGGTAAAGCATCAATATCAGCACGCAAAGCAATACATTTACTCTGTGGATTTTTTCCTTCTATCAAAGCAACAACGCCAGTATTTGCTATTCCTGATTGAAAAGAAATACCATAATCTTTAAGCTTATTCTGGATAAATTTAGAAGTCTCATATTCGTGAAAAGATAGTTCTGGATTTGAATGCAAATATCTTCTTATAGCTACCACATCTTGATGATATTCTTCCGACAAAAGCTGTATTTTCTGCTTCAGCCCCATTATCTGAAAATTAGTTTTAGCCCACCAATAAGCATAATTACACCAAATATTTTTTTGAGCATTTGGGAATCTACTGTTACTGCCCAACGAGAACCAAAATAACCACCTACGATAAACGCAGTAGCAATAATCATAGCATATTTCCAGTCTATAAATCCTGCTTTATGATAGTTTATTGCGGCTAAAATTCCGATAGGTGGCAACATTACTGCTAAGCTAGTTCCTTGTGCTTGATGCTGATCCAAACCAATGAGTAACATAAGCAATGGAATTATTATAATTCCACCACCAACACCTACTACTCCACTCAGCAATCCAGCAGACATACCAATCAAAATCAATAAAAAGAGTGTTGAAATGCTCATGATAATTATTTAATGAATAGCTAAAGTAAACATATCTTTGTAGACATGATTGAAATACAAACATTTACTTTTAATCCCTTTCAGGAAAATACATACATACTCTTTGATGAGACTAAAGAATGTATTATCATTGATCCAGGTTGTTATGAAAAATCAGAGCAAGATTTGTTGAAAACTTTTGTCGAAGTAAACGAACTAAAACCCGTCAAGCTCATCAATACACATTGCCACATTGATCATGTATTGGGCAATAAATTTGTAGCTGACAGATGGAGGCTTAACTTAGAAATGCACGAGCTAGACTTACCCTTACTTCATTCGGTAAAAGATTATTGTAATGCCTACGGTTTTAATCAATATGAGGAAAGTCCAGAACCAAACAACTTTCTAAAAGAAGGTGAACAGGTTCGTTTTGGGAACAGTTATTTAGACATTTTATTTACCCCAGGACATACACCTGGACACATCACATTGCATAGTCCTGAACAAAAATTTGTTATTTCTGGAGATGTACTTTTTCAAATGAGTATTGGAAGAACTGACCTTCCTGGCGGCGATTACGACACCTTAATTAATAGTATTAAAACCATTTTATTGTCTTTATCAGAAAAAACTCAAGTTTTTAGCGGACACGGACCAAGTACTAATATAGGTTTTGAAAAAGCAAATAATTCATTTTTAAAATAATCAAAAAAATATTAATTGGTATCCTCATCCAAAAAATTTAAAAAATCATGAATTTTATTTACGATTGATCTCTTGATTATAATTGATTCATCAAAGGTATTTGCAAACAATCCAATAGAATTTTCATTTGCAATTATTTTATAGTCATTATTAAATTTTCCGACAATATAGTCATCACCATCAAGTGAATAAAATGGAAAAATGACGTCCGAGTAATTTTTTAAACCAGTTTTAGAAATATTAAGTTTACTAACATTAATTTTTTCATTTGTTTTTTGATAATAAAAAGGGGTATTATTTGTTCCCGATTCAATAGTAATATCAGCTTCGGAGCTAGATGATATTTTGGAATAAACAGGTATTTCACTATTGATAATTGAGTCTTTGTTGGGGGAATTGATTGATGCAAATTTTGTAATAATATTGTTCCAAAATTTGACATCCCAAAACTCAAACTTCATACTTTCATAACTTACACCATATTCATTAACTAAATTTTCATCAACTAACAAGATTAGAAGTTTTCTATCATTAGTAACTTGACCGTTATTAAGTCTTATAAATTTGAATGGCACAATATTCATTGATCCATCATCTGAAAGTTTTTTACCCTTTATACCAGTCCCAATGATTTTAATTCTGAACTGGTCATATTGAGGGTAATTTTCAAGAATAAAATTACATGCATAATTTTCTAGAGCTTCTTTGTTTTTTTCATTCTGAATAAGTAACGAGATACCAACACCCATTGCATATCCTAGACCTTTATTTTCTTGAGCTTTTAAATTTGTGTTAAATATTATTAACAATATAACTAATGATTTTATTTTAATCTTCATGTGAATAAAATTATATTTTTTTTTAATCTTTGATTAGTTGACTTTTGTTTTTTCATAATCTAAAACAAGAAAGTAATACATAAACACCCCAAAAGCATAAAGCACTGCGGTGATGTAAAAGATATAGGCATAGGGTAATCCTGCGTCTTTTAAAAAACGAAAAATCTGAGAACTGAAATACCAACTTCCACTCCAAATAGCAGCCATTACTGCTGAAAGCATTTCCTGGTTTTTCTCTCCTACATAATTCATAGTTAATTCGGAAGTCATAGGAGCTGCCATATTCATCAAAGGTGTTCTAATCCAGAAACACAAAACAGCAATAGGAAGTGCCCACCAATAATTCGTAAAAAACTCTGTGGTAGCCAAAGCCACCAAAGCCAAAACAGCAATGCTCTGGGTTAGCGTAATACCTTTCTTAAAACCAAGCTTGTTTTTCACATTAGGCACCAACAAAGCAGTAGTTGCTACTAGCAAACTGGCTGCACCACCAATCAAAGCAAAATTAAAAGAATCCACCTGAAAATTATGAAAGAAAAAAAGGTTAATAAATGGAATAGTTAATCCAGCACCAATTGCAATAATAAAAGTAGGCACTATAGCTTTTAGCAATAAATCCCAATCGTAAGATTTCCATTGTAATTCTCTTGTGACAGGAACGACTTTGTCTACTTTCAACTTAAACAAATAACGAACTCCCCAATATCCTATAATTGAAATAACAATTAACGCTGTTCCTTCATCCATCTTCAAGTTAGGTAATTTGGATAAGACAAAAATTATGATTCCGCTAGCTATTGTGCCAAAACTATGTGTGGCATAGTTTAAAGAAATGGCATGTGATTGTTTTTCTTTAGCAGTATTACGCATCACATAAGGTAAGCTGCTAACCTGAAAACAAGTGAAGACTACTCCCCACAAAACAAACAATACAGGTAAAAAATAGTGGTAATGATAATTAACAGCAAACACTAGAATTATAGCTACAGTTGGAACACCTAAACTACCAATCATAAAAAAAGGTTTTAGTGATTTTCCTTTAATGAAGAATCCTAAAGGAAAAGCTAATACCATAACCGCTAAAAAACGATACGAAATAAAGTTGGCAATTTCAGGATCAGAAAAACCTTGTTTAGCTAAAAAGATGTTAAGGATAAGAAAAAAAGCGGCGCCTATTAGTTGAATATAAAACTCAGCTTTTATCATAAGTAGAACATGATCTTCAAGAGACCGGTATGCATTAATTAGCTTCCTCACTACAGAAGTGACAGTATTTTTTGCTCTACTTCTTCACTATCCCATATAGTTTCAATATTTGGCATCGACATTATTTTTTTCATTAGAGCTTCCTGTTTTTGGCCAATTTTCCAAGCTTCAGAATATCGAATATTACTAAAGCTTACCATGGAGTAAAGTGGCAGCCATTTTTTTGGATACTTTTTTGAAAAACTCAATTCAATTTTTTTTTGTAGCAAGAAATGAGGATCTGCAGTTTTATCTCGCATCACAACAAAATTATGCATCGACAAGTCTTGAACACCATCACCATCTGGCTTTCTGTATTTTGAATATTCATCAAAACATGATTTCCAATCATCACCATGTTCTTGCAATAAATTATCTAAAACGTAACATCCTTCAAAACCAGCATTCATACCTTGTCCGTAGAAAGGAACAGTAGCATGAGCTGAATCGCCAATTAATAAAACTTTATCAGAAACAGTCCAGGGATAGCAACGCATAATTGAAAGAGAGGATGTTGGATTATTGAAATAATCTTCTACCAAGTTAGGTATTAATGGTACAATGTCTGGAAAGATATCATTAAAAAAATCTATGACATTTTGATGTGTTTTCAAGCTTTCAAATGAATATTCTCCCTCAAAAGGGAAAAATAAGGTGCATGTATAACTACCATCCATATTTGGTAAAGCAATTAACATATAATTTCCTCTTGGCCAAATATGTAAAGCATTAGTTTCTATTTGATGACTTCCATCAGGATTAGCAGGAATAGTTAGTTCCTTGTACCCGTGTTCGATATAATGTTGAGAATACTGAAATCTGTCTTGCCGCATCATAAAATTTCGAACAGTTGAGTAAGTTCCATCAGCACCAATCAGAACATCGGCATTTACAATTTTTTCTCTCCCTTTTTCGTCTTCAAAAATAGCTTGTGCCGTATTTAAGTCAGCACTCAAAAGTTTATGATTGAAATGTATATCTATATTTTTCTCTCGCTCAGCAAGATCCATTAATAAAACATTAAGACCTGCTCTGGAGACAGAATAAATAGCTTCACCGTCTTGCCCATAAGGCTGCTCACT
>Ga0160423_10003783_pt1 | contig 12557 bp, 10 predicted proteins | sample CRUFie14St8metaG_FD_108191 | JGI IMG/M metagenome (GOLD analysis project Ga0160423, IMG submission 108191) | Marine microbial communities from the Costa Rica Dome - CRUD Field 142mm St8 metaG | ecosystem: Environmental > Aquatic > Marine > Oceanic > Photic zone | place: Costa Rica: the Eastern... | reverse complement strand
TTTAGAAAGCTATACCAATGCACACAACGGAAAGTATGGATTAGTTGAGCTGCATGAGCGTTTTAGAGGAGTGGAGATGCCAGAAGTAGAAACTGTTGATATAAAGTATGTTCGTCACAGAAAACAGATGAAAGGTGCTTTTTCACCTTATTTGTTAGAAAATATTCAGCAAGCTTTGGATAATGGGGAGCAAATAATTTTGTTTCAAAATAGGAGAGGTTTTGCTCCTATTAGCGAATGTAAAGATTGTGGCTGGACTGCTAAATGCCGTAGTTGTGATGTAACCTTAACTTACCATAAAAAGATTGATTTGCTAAAATGCCATTATTGTGGGTATTCTGAGGTGCCACTTAAAAAATGCAATTCTTGCGGTAGTTTCGAGATAGTTGTGAAAGGTGTTGGAACGGAAAAGATTGCAGAAGATTTACAGCCGTTTTTTCCAGATGCTGCTATTCATCGAATGGATTTAGATACAACCTCTAGAAAACATGCGTATCAAGAAATTATTTCTGCTTTTGAAAATAAAAGAATTGACATTCTTATTGGAACACAGATGGTTACAAAAGGACTTGATTTTGATAATGTGAGTGTTGTTGGGATTTTGAATGCAGACAGCATGTTGAATTTCCCTGATTTCCGATCTTTCGAAAGAGCATACCAGTTAATGGCACAAGTGTCTGGAAGAGCAGGTCGAAAAAAGAAAAGAGGGAAAGTTATTATTCAGACTTATTCTCCAAAAAATAAAATTATTGAAGCTGTTAAAAAAAATGATTACACTGGGATGTTTAAAGCTGAGATGTCTGAACGAAAAATGTTCTCATACCCACCTTATTGTAAGTTGATTAAGCTAACGGCAATGCATCGTGATTACCAGCTTACAAATTATGCCGCTAGAGATCTAGCAATTCTTATGCGTCAGCAATTTGGGAAACATGTATTGGGACCAGAGTATCCTACAGTAGCAAGAATTAAGAATAAATTTCTTAAACATATTCTACTTAAGGTAGAAGGTGGTTCTTCAGTTCAACAAGTTAAAAAACATCTACAATATTTTATACAGAAGCTGAATAAAAACAAAGATTATAAATCTGTAAGATTTGTTTTAGATGTAGATCCTGTTTAAAGACAGGCTTTCCAAATAGAGTCTTTTTTAGGTGGTGAAGCTATAATACTGATTGATTTTTTTTTTACAGGATGAATAAATTCAATTTTTCGAGCATGAAGATGAATGCTAGAATCTTTATTTGTTCGATTAGCTCCATACTTTATATCTCCTTTTATAAAACTTCCAATTTTGGAAAGTTGCACTCGGATTTGATGATGTCTTCCTGTTTTTGGTAATACTTCTAACAAGTGATAGTTATCTAAAGATTTAATGAGTTGATAGGTTAATTCAGATTTTAAGCTACCGTCTTCTTTTCTATTAAAAGCGGTTGATTTGTTTTTCTGTTGATTTTTCTTAAGGTAATGAACTAAGATATCTTTTGTTGGGTTAGGCTTATTTTTAACCACTGCCCAATAGGTTTTTTGTACTTGCTTACATCTAAAAAGTTCATTTAACCTTGATAGAGCTTTACTTGTTCTTGCAAAGAGAATAACACCACTAACAGGTCTATCTAATCGATGTACAACACCTAAAAATACGTCTCCAGGTTTATTGTATTTTTTTTTGATATAATCTTTAACGAACTCGCCAAGAGGTCGGTCTCCTGTTTTATCGCCTTGAACGATGTCGGATGGTTTTTTATTAACCGCAATAATATGATTATCCTCGTACAGGACTTCCAACATTAGTATTGTTCTTTTTCGTTAGGAAAATCTGAGGATTTTACATCTGAAACATATTGTCCAATGGCATTCTTAATATCTTCAAATAGATTAAGATATCTTCTTAAAAAGCGTGGGCTAAATTCATGTGTCATTCCGATCATGTCGTGAAGTACTAAAACTTGACCGTCTACACCGCTTCCTGCACCAATTCCTATTACAGGTATATTGATGGATTCAGTTACTTTTTTAGCTAATGAAGCAGGAACCTTTTCTAGCACGATAGCGAAGCATCCTGATTGTTCAAGAAGCTTAGCGTCTTCTAAAAGCTTAGCTGCTTCTTCCTTTTCTTTTGCACGAACTGTATAAGTTCCGAATCTATAAATTGACTGAGGAGTTAGTCCTAAATGGCCCATAACAGGAATTCCTGCTGTTAAAATACGCTCAATAGACTCAATAATTTCTGAGCCACCCTCTAGTTTCACAGAGTGAGCTCCTGCTTCTTTCATAATACGAATAGCTGAGCTAAGTGCTTCTTTCGAGTTTCCTTGATAAGTTCCGAAAGGCATGTCTGCCACAATTAAAGCTCTGTCAACAGCTCTAACAACAGAAGCAGCATGATAAATCATTTGATCTAAAGTGATTGGAAGAGTGGTTTCGTGTCCAGCCATCACATTTGAGGCTGAATCGCCAACAAGAATCACATCAACACCACCTTCATCTACAATTTTAGCTAAAGTGTAATCATAAGCAGTAAGCATGGATATTTTTTCTCCATTTTGCTTCATCTCTTGTAGTGAGTTGGTAGTAACCTTTTTATATGTTTTTATATGTATTGACATATTTAAAACTTAACAATGTATGCTTCTTTATAGCCAAGTTCTGCAACTTGTATTAAACGAACTTTTGCTTCTGAGTAACTATCAAACTTTCCAGTAATATATATGTAGTCACCATTTTGTGTAGGAATAGAAGTCACTTCATTAATTCCATCAAATTCCATTTCCTTACTAAATGTTCCGATTTGTACTCTGTAAATAGTTTTAGATTTTGTGTTGCTTGAAACGCTTACTTCGCTTTGATTGAAAGTAATTTCTTTTTGTAATTGTTTATTTTTCTGTACTTCTAATCGATAAGATTCTGCGAATTGAGCAGCAATTTGTTTTTGTTCGTTTAATTGAGCTGTTAACACTTGCTTTTCATCAAGAAGATTCAACACTTGTTTTTTTGTTGAGCCTAATATCTCTTTGATTTCTTGAAGTTTATCTTGAGCTTTTAGTAATGTAATATTCGTGTTTCTAAAATCAGATAATGAATCAAGATAAGCATTGTTCTTGCTAGATAAAGATGAAATAATTTTTTGTTTTGAGTTTAATTCTTTTTGTAATTGACTGATCTTTGAATCTAGTGTTGCTATATCATTTTGTTTGTTTTCAATATTACTATTTAATGAATTAATGTTTACTTCAAGGGAACTGATGGAAGATTGTAAATTATTATTTTGAGAAATAGAAGATTTTAGTTCTTTTTTTAGTGAGTTTATTTCTTTGTCCTTGTTTTTTAAATTACGTTCTATATTTAAAATAGCATCCCCTTTTTCATTATTAGATTGTGTTAATTTAGAATTTTGAATTACAGTGTTTGATAAATCAGAATTTAGGGATAAAATTTCTGCTTTTGAAATTGATAAATCCTTAGTTAATTTCAAATTATCGTTTTTTAGATTTTCTATAGACTGATTATTTTTACTAATTATATTTATTTTTTCAGAAATACTATTTTCGAGATTTTCATTTTTTTTGTTTAATGATTCAATGTATTGATCCTTTTCTGAAATAGAAGTGTTTAAGTCATTAATTAGTGATTGAGCGCTGTCAACTTTTAAATTGAGTACATCAGTAATACTTAATTCCTCAGATAATTTATTTTTTACAATCGTCAGCTCATCAATAGAATTATTATATTTATTTTCTAAATTATTTTTTTCTTCAGTTAAATTTTTAAGAGATTCTTCAATCTCAAGTAATCTTTGGTTTGTTGTCGTGAATTCCTCAAAAGATACAGCTTCTCCTTGTTTATATATAAAAGCAAAATCAACTCTTGCTTTTGAACTTCCTGAAACAATGAATCCCATACCTCCGCTTTGGTAATCTGGAATAGAGTAAGATGCAACATAGACGTAGTTTATGTAAATATCATAAGAGCCGTGGTGTACAACAATATCTAAATAATTGTATTCCTGAGTACCTTTAAGGTTTTCTAATTTTAACCATCCATTGGTACTTCTTGTTCCGCTTATGAATTTTGGTTTTCCATTTTGAATTTGTCTAACTCGATACTGATTTTTAGCATTAATTTCTATAGATACAGTTCCTTTACCATCAAGTTGTGTATTTAAAAGAAGACCTACATATGGATTTTTATTATTTGAGGGACCTAGTTTTAATGCAGTCTTTACTCTATAGCTATTTTGTGCTATTGGTTCTTTTGCAAACAGACTGTAATCACTTGAAGAATTTCTACTCATGAACAAGTCACCGTCATCTATTATAATGTAATTTTCACTAGTAGTTTTTAATGGAAATTGTCCTGAATTAAAATTGAATGTTTCTTCAAATATAATTTTATTGAAGCTTCCAACCGAAAGCTTTTGAGCAAATGATGTAATGCTTAATAAAGCACAAACAGTAAGTAATAAAAAACTTCTCATAAGATATTATTTTTTCTACAAATCTAATAATGATATCGGAATCAAAAATACTTAAATTTGCTCGTATGAAGAAAATTGCAATTTTATTTATGACAACAATTTTTTTGTGGTCCTGTGAAACAGAATTTGAGGTGAATGCTCCATGGAAGGATGCTACAATAGTTTATGGACTTTTAGAGGCAAATAAAGACACGCAGTATGTAAAGGTTTATCGAGCTTTTCTAGGTGAAGAAGATGCTTTAATAATGGCAAGCGATCCAGATTCTATTTATTACAGTTCTGAAAACGTCGAGATGCGAATAAACGAATATGTTCCTTCAGGTGCTCTGAATAAAACAATTATTTTGAAAGATACTTTTTTGGGAGAATTTACTGCAATCAATGGAGCTAATCCAATTCCAAATAAAGCATATTACTTTAACGAACCTTTAAATGACTCATATTATTATGAACTGATAGTTGCCAAAAAAGATACAATTAGAGCGTTAACATCTTTGGTAGAAGATAAATTAATTGATGAATCTGATAATAGTATTAATTTCATGTCTTTTACTAATCCTGAAAATTATGGAAATATGCGCTTGTCATGGGATGAGCTAGACAATGGAGTTGCGTATGAAGTGAAAATTAGGTTTTTCTATGAAGAATTTATAAATATACAAAATGGGTATTCTTTGGGAAAAGATTCTATTGAATGGAGGTTGTATTTTGGTGTGGATGATTTAGAGTTGGACTACGGAGGTGAATCTTTTTTTTCCAATGTTGCAAATAAAATAGTAGTAAACGATTCAATAAAAAGATTGCCTGGAGACTTAAAGATAATATTTACAGTTGCAGGACAAGAGTTATATGATTACTATGAATACTCGCAGCCTTCATTTTCTGTTTTATTAGAAAAGCCTGATTATGAGGGTAATGTAGAAGGGGGTTATGGTGTTTTTTCAAGTAGAATTCAGCAAGAAATCACAAGAAATTTACACTTTATTACTAAGCAAAGATTGGAGACAGATCCTTATACTATAGACCTAAACTTTTTTAATTAATTCTGCCAAGATGACTATCTCTTTTTAGATAAGACTGACAAAAATGACAAAAAAAGGCGTGTAAGATATATTGGCACGCCTTTTGCTTTTATTTATGTTAGAAAACAATTTAAAATTAAATAATATGAGTAAAATTATTGGTATTGATTTAGGAACAACTAATTCTTGCGTTTCAGTAATGGAAGGTAATGACCCAGTTGTGATTCCTAATAGTGAAGGAAAAAGAACTACTCCTTCTATTGTAGCCTTTGTAGAGGGAGGTGAACGTAAAGTTGGAGATCCTGCAAAGCGTCAAGCAATTACTAATCCAGAAAAAACAATTTTTTCTATAAAACGTTTTATGGGTGAATCTTTCACAAATACAAAGAAAGAAATTTCTAGAGTCCCTTACAAAGTTGTAAAAGGAGACAATAACACCCCAAGAGTACAAATTGATGACCGGTTATATACTCCACAAGAAATTTCTGCAATGACTCTTCAAAAAATGAAGAAAACAGCAGAAGACTATCTAGGTAATGAAGTAAAAGAGGCAGTGATTACTGTTCCTGCTTATTTCAACGATGCACAAAGACAAGCTACTAAGGAAGCGGGTGAAATAGCAGGCTTAAAAGTAAGTCGTATCATCAACGAACCTACAGCTGCAGCCCTAGCTTATGGATTAGATAAAGCTGATCAAGACAAAAAAATTGCAGTATTTGATCTAGGAGGAGGTACTTTTGATATTTCCATCTTAGAGCTAGGCGATGGTGTTTTTGAAGTAAAATCTACTAACGGAGATACGCATTTGGGTGGTGATGATTTTGATCAAGTTATTATTGATTGGTTAGCAGAAGAATTCAAAGCAGATGAAAATATGGACTTGAGACAAGATCCAATGGCTTTACAGCGTTTGAAAGAAGCTGCTGAAAAAGCTAAAGTAGAACTTTCATCATCTACTCAAACAGAAATCAACTTGCCATATGTAACAGCTACTAATTCTGGGCCAAAGCATTTGGTTAGGACATTGTCAAGATCTCAATTTGAGAAGTTAGCTGATAAATTGATTCAAGCAACAGTGACACCATGTAAAAATGCACTTAAGGATTCTGGGTTTTCAGCTTCAGAAATTGATGAAGTTATTTTAGTAGGAGGCTCTACAAGAATACCTGCCATTCAAAATATTGTAAAAGAGTTCTTTGGAAAAGAACCTTCTAAGGGAGTAAATCCAGATGAAGTTGTTGCTGTCGGAGCCGCTATTCAGGGTGGTGTCTTAACTGGTGACGTTACAGACGTTTTATTACTAGACGTAACACCTCTTTCATTAGGTATTGAAACAATGGGTTCTGTTATGACTAAATTGATTGAAGCAAACACTACTATCCCGACTAAAAAATCAGAGGTCTTCTCAACAGCTGCTGACAATCAACCAGCTGTAGATATTCATGTTTTACAAGGTGAGCGCCCAATGGCAACAGACAATAAATCTATTGGTCGTTTTCAATTATCAGACATTCCCCCAGCGCCAAGAGGAATACCGCAAATTGAAGTGACTTTTGATATTGATGCTAATGGAATCTTGAATGTGTCGGCTAAAGATAAAGCTACCGGTAAGGAACAAAACATCAAGATTGAAGCTTCTTCAGGGCTTTCTGATGAAGAGATTGAAAGAATGAAACAAGAAGCAGAAGCTAATGCTGAAGCAGATAAAAAGGTGAAGGAAGAAGCTGATAAGGTAAATGCTGCTGATCAGATGATATTCCAAACAGAAAAGCAATTGAAAGAGTTTGGAGATAAGTTGTCAGATGACAAGAAGCAACCTATTGAAACAGCATTAGCGGAGTTGAAAAAAGCACACGAAAGCAAAGATTTACCTGCTATCGATTCTGCTTTGGAAAACATCAATAATGCATGGCAAGCTGCTTCAGAAGAAATGTACAAAGCTACACAAGAATCACAGGGTGGTACTGAAGGCGCTGCTGATGTTTCTTCAGAAGGAGGTGATGATGATATTGATGTAGAATTTGAAGAGGTTAAAGAAGATAATTAACATTGCTTTTTATGACACATTTTTAAAACCCTTGCATTTGCAAGGGTTTTTTTATTAGTATCTTTTAACTTTTTCTATATCTCTTTGCATATTTTTCTCTTTCAAACTATCGCGTTTGTCATGTAATTTTTTTCCTTTAGCTATCGCTATTTCTAGTTTTGCCCATCCTTTTTCGTTAATAAAAAGCAGTAAAGGAACAATAGTTAATCCTTGGTTTTTTAACTTTTTCTGAAGTTTGTCTAGCTCTTGTCTGTTGAGGAGAAGTTTGCGCTCTCTTTTAGGTTCATGGTTGGCATAATTTCCGAATTCATATTCAGCAATATGCATGCCTCGAATCCAGAGTTCATCTTTTTTAAAAGCACAAAAGGACTCTGTTATTGTGACTTTTCCTAAACGGATAGATTTGATTTCTGTTCCGTTTAGTTGAATGCCAGCAATAAATTTATCTAGTATTTGATACTCAAAGCGAGCACGTTTGTTTTTAATATTGATATATTTCATGCTTTAGCAAAGCTACACTTTTTAACCAAGTGCAACATCCAAAATCATCATCACGATGAATCCAGCTATGAGTCCCATTGTAGCTAAATCAGTGTGTCCACCAGATTGACTTTCAGGAATAACTTCTTCTACAACAATAAAAATCATAGCTCCTGCAGCAAAAGCAAGTGCATAAGGTAAGATAGGAAGTGCATACATGACAGTGGCTGCGCCAATCACGGCAAAAATAGGCTCTACAATTGCTGATAATTGCCCCCATTTCCAGCTTTTCCATTTACTGACGCCTTGTCTTCTTAACGGCATAGAAACAGCAAACCCTTCTGGAAAGTTTTGGATTCCAATACCAATTGCTAATGCTATAGCTGAGCCCATAGTAAATACAGAGGCTTCGCCTAATCCTAATAATTCAGGAGAAGCTAATGCTCCAAAAGCAACACCTACAGCCAAACCTTCAGGAATGTTATGTAATGCAATAGCTAGTACTAATAAAACAGTTTTCTTCCATTTTGTTGGTAATCCTTCAGCTTCATCTCTTTTAGCAAAAAGGTGCAAATGAGGTATTACTTTGTCCAAACTGTACAGAAAAATTGCTCCTAGTAAAAAGCCAATAGCAGGAGGAAACCAGTTTGGAAGTGAGGTTAATTTCATATCATTTTGCATCTCTACATAAGCAATAGCAGGAGATAGTAAGGACCAAAAGCTAGCAGCAATCATTACCCCTCCAGTAAATCCTAGAGAACAATCTAAAAACTTTCTACTGGAAGAATTAAAAATAAAAACTAATCCTGCTCCTAAGGCTGTTAGTATCCATGTAAACAAACCTCCCAAAAGTGCTTGTAAAATCGGAGATTGTATAATGAACCAATTGTAAATGTTGTCTATCATTATTGTTTAATTAAGATGTTTTTAGCCAGCTCCGGACTGATATGAGTGGCTTTCCCGTTTATTTTAATTTCTAAAGATTGATCGAACTCTATTTTTTCGATGACTTGAATTTTACTCCCCAGATGAATTTCTAATTTATCTAAATACTGTAAAAAAGAAGGGTTGTCCTGAGAAACACCAACAACTTGTCCTTTATTTCCTTCAGTTAAATCGATAAGTGGAGCAGAAAATGATTTTGGAAAATCTCCATTTTTACTTGGAATTGGGTCACCGTGTGGGTCATATTGAGGAAAACCTAAAAAAGCATCTAAATGCTCTACTAACTTGGGTGATTTAATATGCTCTAATTGTTCAGCGATTTCATGAACTTCATCCCATTGAAAATTTAATTTTTTCACCAAAAACACTTCCCAAAGCCTATGCTTTCTAACAATGTGAACAGCAATTTCATGTCCTTTTTTAGTAAGGGAAGTTCCATTATATTTTTGATAATTCACTAGCTTTTTATCAGTAAGTTTCTTTATCATATCTGTTACAGAAGATGCTTTTGTTTCTAGCTCTTCAGCAATAGCATTTGTAGAAACAGCTGCTTTTTTCTTTCCAGATAATTTAAAAATAGCTTTTAGATAATTTTCTTCTGCTAATGTGTTCATGTAACAAAAATAATAAATTTTAAATTATTAAAAATAAATTTAGGTAAGACTAAAAAAATTAAATTTGTATTTTCATATTTAAATTAAATGAAAAATTACTCACTATTATTATTGAGTTTTTTATTGGTTCAAATCTCATATTCTCAAACGATAAAAGGTGAAATAACAAATGGGGTTGAAACAATCCCATTTGCTAATATATATATTGATGGTATTGGGATTGGGACAGCTTCTGATAAAGATGGACGTTTTGTTTTGAATAATGTTCCACAAGGAAGGCAAGATATTGTAGTATCTGCCATCGGTTACGACAAGCTCAAAGATTCGTTCACGATTCAAGCAGGAACAAATAATTTCAATCTTGTTTTAAAAGAATCTTCTTATAATCTCGGTCAGGTAGTCATAACTGGCACTATGAAGAAGAGTTATATTCACGCTTCAGTAGTAAAAGTAGAGATTATTACACAGAATTTTTTAGAAAAGGTAGCTACAGCTAATATTATGCAAGTAATCGAAAATATTAATGGTGTTCAGAAGCAAATAAACTGTGGGGTGTGTGGAACGAATGATATTCACATCAATGGTATGGAGGGCCCTTATACTTTGGTCTTAATTGATGGAATGCCAATAATGAGCTCCCTATCAACAGTTTATGGATTGAATGGAATTCCTAGTTCATACATAAAACAAATAGAGATTATTAAAGGATCATCATCAACCTTGTATGGAAGTGAAGCAGTAGCGGGAGTTATCAATATTATCACCAAAAAATCAGCCGATGTTTCATTAATAGAGTTAGACGCTTTTTTTAATTCAGATAAGGAGAAAAATTTAGATTTCGCTTATGCTCCGAAAATGAAAAATGCAGATATATTATTTAGTGGTAATATGTATAGTATGACTAATTTCATTGATGATGTTGGAGATGATGGCTTTGCAGACATTCCATTTTCAGATAGACTGTCACTGTTTAATCGTTGGTCGGTAAAAAGAATGAGTGGTAAAACATTAGATTTTTCTGCTAAGTATTACAATGAGAAAAGATATGGTGGAGTGAAAGAATGGACAGAAGCCTTTAGAGGAAGCGATTCTATTTATGGAGAATCAATTTATACTGATCGTATTGAATTGACAGGAACATATCAGTTTCCGTTTCAAGAAAATATACGAATAGATGCTTCTTACAATTATCACCATCAGGATAGCTATTATGGTGTCACTAAATATGAAGCATGGCAGGAGGTCTATTTTGCTAACTTTATATGGGATAAAAAGATTGGTTTAAATCACGATTTCTTGATGGGATATACACATCGTTATCAAAGTTATATTGACAACACATTAGCTAATTTAAATGAGCAAAAGTTTATCCCTGGTTTGTTTTTTCAGAATGAAATAAAACTTCGTCATAACCTTAGCTTGTTGGCGGGATTGCGTACTGATCATCATAAAGACCATGGACTCATTTATTCTCCAAGATTAAATCTAAAATGGCATCCTGAAACATATACAACAGTTCGTCTAAATGGAGGTACAGGATTCAGAACGGTTAACTTATTTACAGAAGATCATGCAGCTTTGACAGGCGCCAGAGATGTATATATAATTGAAGAATTAAAACCAGAAGAATCGTACAATTTAAACCTTAATATAAATTATATATTCAATCTTGGTGCTAGTTCAGTAACAATTGATTTTGATGCATTTTATACCTATTTTACAAATAAGATATTACCAGATTATGAAACTAATGTAAACCAAATTATTTATGCTAATCTTGATGGATTTTCTATTTCAAGAGGAGTTGCATTCAATGTGCAGCAAAACTTTGAAATTCCCTTTAGCATTATTGCAGGAGGAACATTTTTGGATGTATATTCAATTAATGAAAATGGAATAGAAGAAAAGGAGTTATTTGCACCTTCTTTTTCAGGTGTTTTCTCGCTGAGTTATCAATTAGACAAATACGATGCATCCATTGATTGGACTGGAAAAGTTTACGGACCAATGAGCTTACCTACTTATAACAAACCTTTTAATAGAGCGGATAAGTCACCTTGGTTTACTTTACAACATCTTCAACTAAATAAGAAGCTTAATGGTCAATTGTCTACGTACTTTAGTGTTAAAAACATTTTTAATTACACACAAGAATCACCACTTATCGCTTCTGATAATCCATTTGGAGATAACTTTGATACTTCATATGCATATGGACCGATGCAAGGCAGGAGAATATTGATAGGAATCCGTTATAATCTATGATGAAACATTTTAATGCTTTTTTCGTAGATAATTATGGTTTTGGTTTTCATATTTGTAATAATGGTTAATACACTAAAAGCTTCTACCCAAACCCATCACTAAACATTAGATGATGGGTTTTTCTTATTTTCGCTTCATGCAAATTAAATGGGATTTTAAATCGTTTTCAGAACTAAATATAGATGAGCTATTCAATATTATGGTTTTACGTCAAGAAGTATTTATTGTTGAACAAGATTGTCCTTATATGGATGCAGATGTTAAAGATCAAAAATCTCATCATTTATTAGGTTATAGTCTAGATGGATCTTTGGTAGCATATTTACGTTTAGTTCAACCAGGAATAAGTTATGAAGAAATATCTTTTGGTAGAATTGTTACTTCAAAAAAAGTTAGAGGTAAAGGTGTTGGAAAACAATTGATGGAAGAAGGGATTCGTCAATCAGAATTACTTTACGGTAGGGTGGCTAATAGAATATCAGCACAATCTTACTTAATCTCATTTTATAAGAAATTTGGTTTTAATACTGTAGGTAATGAATATTTAGAAGATAATATTTTACACATTGAAATGCTCAAAAAAAATTGATTTTGATTTGACATTTTTTATAAGTTCATTTTATATTATTAATCATATATTTGTATAATATTAATATAAATAAGTTATACAAAAATAATTAAAATGTCACATTTTCAATTTAACAGAG
>Ga0160423_10003782_pt1 | contig 12557 bp, 8 predicted proteins | sample CRUFie14St8metaG_FD_108191 | JGI IMG/M metagenome (GOLD analysis project Ga0160423, IMG submission 108191) | Marine microbial communities from the Costa Rica Dome - CRUD Field 142mm St8 metaG | ecosystem: Environmental > Aquatic > Marine > Oceanic > Photic zone | place: Costa Rica: the Eastern... | reverse complement strand
GCTAACTCTGCTTCCAATTCAGACATCTTGTTTTCTAATTCAGAAATTTTACTTTCTTTTTCAGAAACGATATTTGAAAGTTCTTCTTTCTCATTTGATAAGTCTGTAAGTTTATTAACTACTTCGTCATTGTCAGAAAGAACAACAGAAACTTCATTAACTGGGTTTTCATCTACGTCTTTACCCTTAACAGCGTTGATTATTTCTTCTTTTACGCCATTAAACCAATTTTTCAATTCGTCAGTCATTTTCGTTTTTTTAATATTACTAATTAACTCTAGTTTGTTTCTAACTTCTGACTCATTTACATTAGTAAACTTAGAGAAGTTAAAACTTGCAGCTACTTTAATAGGTTCTGTAATAACATCTATAAAACCCATATCTTTAGCCTCTTGACTTGTTAGCCAAGTTTCTTCATCCATCATATTTGAGATTTCTTCGTTTGTTAACTCAGTTTTACTCGCATAGATAGATACAAGCTCTTGTTTAATCTTATCTAGTAAATCTGCTGTTTTACGCATATCTTCTGCATCACCTGCTGATTTACCGAAAGGATTATGTATCATAAAGAATCCATTTTCAGCCATTTCTATCTTATCTCCTGCTAAAGCTATAATACTAGCAATAGATGCAGATAAACCTTCAATCTTTACATTGACATGACCTTTATGTGCTCTTAATACGTTATATATAGCAAGACCATCAAAAACACTACCACCTACAGAGTTCATTCTAAGGTTAATGTTTTTATCTCCTGCTGATTTTAAATCTTGTATAAAGTTTTTTGCTGAAGTTCCATAATCTCCTATTTCATCATAAATAGAAATTTCCACAAAACTTGCATTGTTTTCAAAAGTGTACCAGTTATTCATTTTGCAAAAATACGATATACCTTTATTTTTGATAGGAAAAAGTTGGAATTTTTTATCTAATGTTGTATTCTTTTTTAAAACTCTTACTTCTTTTATATACAATATTAGCTGCTGTTCTTTCTGTTATATCGTACTTAACAGATAAATCCATAAAAGCATAAACAACCTTGCCTTTGTTTTTTTTCAACATTGCAGAAAAATCTGACATTACCATATAATCTCTTAGTTTTTTAGGATCAACCAAGCCTTTTTCTATAAGAAAATGTAAAACATTTTTAATACCAGCTTCTTCAGAGTATTTAGCTTTTATTTCATCATAAGTTTTTTCTACAAACTGATTGACTATTTCAAGCTTATTTTGACGTATTGCCATAATCTAATTTATACATTTACGGAAAACTTTGCAAAAAGTTATTAATATTTTATTAACATCTAATTGTTAGAAAGATGCCTGACTCTCTAATGCAGATACTCTATTTTGTGTTGTTGTAACCTCACTTTCTACAACTATAACTTGTGAAGTACCTGTATTATTACTTACAATATTTTGTATGCTTCTTAGCTCACCACCTAAAGCAAATCTTTCTCCAGAACTAATTAATCCTCCATCAGCAAACTTAACACCATTACCATTGAAAGAATTTATAGCAGATAATATAGGTCTAAAAGCTGATGTAGATTTTTTATTAATAATTGCTTCACCACCTTCTGCTTCCATAACTCTACCACCTACTGCAAACTTAACACCACCATTAGCATGAGAAGCACCTTGAAATACACCACCTCTGGTCAAACCTCCTCTAGCAAATGTAGCTGTGCCTTCTGCGTTTGTACTTGCTCTTTGTACGTCACCTGCTCCTCCACTACCACCTGCTTCGCCTTTAAGAGCAAGAAGGCTAGCAATAAGAGGTGCAACAGCAGCAGCCATTATAGCCATACGAGCAAAAGCACTAAAAGGGTCACCATCTTTTGCCTGCTTTGTGATAGCTCCCTTAGCATCAATAATACCTTTTATTGCACTAGCAACACTAGCAGCTTTAGTAATAGCCATACCTGCTTTTGCAGCAGCAGTGTTTTTACCCATTAATTGTCCTATTTGTGTAAGAGAACTACCAATAGTCATAGCGTTATCTATGTTAGCTTTTATAAGGTCAGATTTAGCTTTTTCACTTTCTTCTGTATCTTTAAGGTCTTGTTTTCTTTGTTTTGCTTTCAAATCAGCTAATTTTGTTTCTAAACTAGCTCTTTGTTCAACACTTAATTGTGTTGTACTTAAAACACTTTCTGTGTGTTCTATAGTTAATCTAAGAAGTTCAGAATTTAATTCTTTCTCTGTTTTTATGATACCTTCTGCGAATTTTAGCTTTTCGTTGCTAAGAATTTGATTTAATTCTATTTCTGCTAATTGACCTTCATTTAATCCTTGCTTTTCTTTTTCTATACCAAGCTCTTTTAATCTTTTAATTTCTGTTTCTATTGCTTGTATAATTTTATTTTTTTCAACTAATTCTGCCTCTGTAGTTTCAGGCAAAGCTTTAGCTTGCTCCAACTTATCATTTTGAATATTTATTAAAGATTTTTGCAATTCTAATTCTTCTAGTTGTCTTTTCTTTTTTTCTTCTGCTGCTTTTCTATCTAATTCTTCTTGGTTTTGTTCTTTTTCAAATTGTTCAGAAGCTAAAATACCTAACTTTTTAACAGCATTTTCTTTGCCTTTAATTTCATCATCCATGCGTTTTAAAGTTTTTACTGCTGTTCTGTTGCCTATTTTTATTAAAAATTTATTTTCTTCTTCAAAAATTCTTCTATCTTCTTTTGCATCTTCAATCCTTCGTTCCATTCTACCCCTTCTATGAAACATCATGCCTGATAAAGTTCCTTCAAAATTTTCTTCTGATTTTGATAATTCTTTAAATTTATCTTGCAATTCTTTTACAGTTTTATTTATTATTTTATCTCCTCTTTGTTCTACTGTTTGAAAATTATCAGATAATATATTTAGAAAATTTGCTACATTCTGAACAGTTTTTTGCAGGACACCATCTCCATCTTCAAAAGTTAATATCAAACCTTCATAAGCAGATTTTAATTTTAACAATGCACCTCCTAGTGTGTTTTCCATAATATCTGCCATTCTATCTCCAGAACCAGATGAAGTGTTCATTATTTTATTAAAATCAGTTAAACTATCTGCTGATGCTATAAATGAGTTCATAGCTTGTACTTGCCTTCTGTCCACTATTTGCATTACACCTGCTACGTCAATACCTGAAGCTTTTAGTTCTTTAAGTGCAACTATAAAATCTTCTCCTGAATGAACTGTTCTACCTAGCTTTTGTGACAAATCAGATGAACCATCTTGTAAATGTAAAAGAATATTTCTTAAAGATGTACCAGCAATAGATGCTTCAATACCTCTATCTGTTAGCAGTGCTAGTAAACCTGTTGTTTCTTCAAAAGAAAAACCTGCCATAGAAGCAATAGCAGATACTTTAGACATTGATGTTTGAAACTTCTCTATATCAAGTGCTGAGTTTGCAAAAGCTGCTGCCATAGCATCTGCAAATCTACCAGTTTGGTCTGTATCTACACCAAAACCACGAATAGTAGCAGCTACTACAGTAGCAGTTCTACCTAAATCTTCACCCATAGCAGTAGATAGCTTTAATATTGCTTCTTGTGCATTTAAAATCTCTTGTGGATTGAAACCTAGTTTTGATAAGTTAAGTTGAAGCTCTCCTACCTGTGTAGCTGTAAAGAATGTTGTTCTACCTAATTGTTTTGCCGAGTTTATTAATTTTTTAAACTCTCTTTCATTAGCACCACTAATAGCTTTTACTTTAGCCATTTGAAATTCAAAATCTTTAAATGTGACTACAGCTTGTTTTACAGCCTGCCCTATAGCACGCATAGCTTTCGTAAATAAATCAGTGGCTATTTGTGCAACACTAAATGCTTTTGCCATTTTCATGGTAAAGCTTGTACCTCTTTTTTGTGTTTGATTTAAGCCTTGTAAAGCTTTTTGAGCACCTCTATATTGTTGTCTTTGTAATTTTAACTTTCTTTCTAAATGATCTAATCCTTGAACTTGTCTATCAGTTGTTTCTTTGTTTTGTTTTGATTGTTTTTTTAGAGCTTTTAAAGACCTTTCAGTTTTATCTATTTCACCTCTAAGTTTTACAAGTTCTGTAGTACCTTTAATACTTAAATCTAATAATATTTCTTCTCTAGTTTTTGCCATCTGAATGTTTTTTTATTTTTTTTATATCAAACATAATATCCTGAGATATTGTTCTATTTACAATTTGTGCTATTTTCTTTTTTCTTTTGTTAACAACGTTTCCAATAAAGTTAAGCTTTGGAGATTTTCTTTTTTTGTTGGGTAAACCATCTTTCATTATTCTTCTACCAACTGCATACGCTATTTGTTTTACTTCAGTTTCATTTTTAGCTAAACCTTTTTTTCTTACCCATTCTCTTAAATCGTCTATATTAGGCATACTTGACCAAGCAGAACCATCTAATCCTTGATTTATAATTAGACCATAACCATTACCAACTATTTGTAAACCATCTTTTTTTACTTTAGTTTTTAAAGAATTGTCTAAAGAACCACTAGCAAAATATTCTTGATTTTTAAGCTCTCTCCTTAAATCTTTTATAAGAATATCTCCAATATCATCTAAAATTTGTTTTAAAGCTAAACCCATTATAATCTTGCTTTTTGTGAATGATTGATTATTGCTCTTTCTATACTTACTAACTTAGTGCTTATACATCCATCATATCCTGCTAAGTAACTTATATTACCTCCAAAAGTTAAATTGCTAGTACCCCATCTAGCAACTTGATCTATAACTAAATCATCAGTAGCTACAGTTGTACTTCCTATTTGTTTTCTGTTTTTTCTAACAGTTAGAGTTGTTCCTTTTCTTTGTACTGTTATTAATGTTGGGTCTGCCGTACAAGCATTATCACCCATTGATATTGTATATGTTTTACCAGAACCTAAACCAAAATGAAAATTACGATTAGCATCCTCATTAAAACCTACATAAACATTAGCATCTGAAGAATTACCTAATAGTCTTATATATTTTTCTTGCTCATAAACAAAATGTAAGAATAAAGTAAAATCACCTGACATTGTTATATTAGCACTAGATGATACAAAATCTCCTTCTGAATGATTACCATCAAAATATATTGAAGATTCTTCATTTACACCTCCTGCTTTTCTTCCAAGTTTAGGTGCAAGGTTTGATGTACCATTAGATAAAATAAAACCACCATAACAAGAAGCCCAAGTAGCTAATCTACTAGCTGATTGTATTACTTGTTTTTTGTAATCAAAAAGAAATACAGGTTGTATAGTAACATCTGCAAAAGTAGTTACTGTGCCTTTTTGTGCTGTAGTAGTTGTTGTTGCTACATTAAATTCTGTTAAGAGAGGAAAAGAATGTCTTGGTGCACTTGATGATATTTGTATTATTCTTTTAGGACTAGAAATCATCAGCTCATTGTAATACTCATTACCATCTTCTCCTTTTTCTGTATATACCATAGGAGTCAATACACCATCAACTAAACAGTATAATTTGTTTACTACTATATTTTTTTTCTGTGCAGAAAGTTTGCCTGATTTTATTGACATATCTATATATTTAAACCTTCAGTTAAATCCATTATATCTCCTATTACAGAAGCTTTACCTAAATCATAATGCTCTACTAACTCAACCCTTGTTGATTCATTAGTGTGAGGCTTGTAATCTACTATTTTGTTTACTCTATAATAAACACCTTCTATGTAAATAATCTTTCTAAAATCAAAATTTAATATATCATTATGTTTTAATTTTAAGAATATAGTTTTTACTCTTGGATTATTTTTAAGTTGAGCAAACATTTTAGCATAAAAATTATGGTACAAACCTCTTAAAGTTTTGTTTCCTGTATGAGTACCTACATCTTCATGTAAATACTTGACATCATTAAAAGATAGGTTGGGGTCTATCTTATGTTCAACTCCATCATAAGTTCCTATACTAAACTGCACAAAACCAACTTCTGCTGTTGCTGTAGCAGGAGAAGTGCTATTACCAGTAGAACTAGTTAAAATAAATTGTTGTTGAAAGCTATCTAAACAAATAAAATTAGCTTTTGTACCACCTTTTTCAGAGTCACCATTAGTTGGAAAATTGTCATGTGGTGCTCTTGAATAGTTTACTAAACCACTTTGATGAAAACTATTATAAAAGGTAGGCACTGGCAAACCTTCAAGTGTTACTTCATCAGAAACTACAGGTAAAGTTAAAAATATTCTAGCACCAATACTAAAGTCTTTTTCTGGTCTTTGTACTTCTTTATCTGTTAGTAAATTTGTGTATTCAGTATGTATTATAGGTATGGTGGGCTCTGCTCTATTATTTGGATTATTATTTTGAGGATTTAGATATTGTGGCTCAGGAAAACTAAAAGTTGGAGAAAAATATTTATTTTCTATAACATATTCTCCATCTTGAAAAACCCCATTTGTATTTATTTCTTTATAAGCACCATAATCCGTATAATTTTTTTTGTTATATTTCTCTAAAAAAGCGTCATTGGAAGCATCTTTGTATTCAAATATAATCGTAGATTTTAAATCATCTATAAAATCTTCTGTTATATCTTTTGAATAATCTACCTTATCAGACCAATTAAGTGCATCCTCTCTTTTACCATAAAAGAAATCAAAAGGCTCTACATAAACTTTCTTTTGTATAGGGTCTGTAAAGTATTGTAAATTAAACATTTGTGTCAAGCCTGATACAAAATCTGATTGTTTACCTTTTGGTATTAAAAAGTTTATATCTTTTATGGGGTCACCTGCTGAATATGTTGGTGAACCTTCTATTTTTAAAAAGCCTCCACTTATTCCAAAAGTAACACTACCACCATTTCCTTGTGGATAATCTATACTATGTACGTTTATACAAGCTATAAATGTTTCTTCAGTTGACTTTACTGTCGTATGTGATAGTTGAAAGTTAGATGTTGTGTCATGGTTACCTACATGTGAAAAAGATTGTTGAACAGCATCTACTCTTTGCCAGCCATTGTAATTAGCGTCATTATCTATGGCATCATATATATCTTCAGAATTTGCTTTAGTATAGTCTGGTATTCTCCATAGTTCTGCTCTTATGACATATTCAAATGTACCTCCATGTGTTCCTTGATCTCTAAAATGTCTAACATCAATACTTGCTGTTACTTCATGAGTACCAGAGTTTGCTTGTTTTACTACTGAGTTTTGTGCTCCACCAGAAAAATCGCCTCTTACATTTCCATCAGTGCTATCAGTGTGGTCAGGAGAATTATCTTCTACTTCACCACCAAAAAATACAAATCTTGCTGTAATATTATTGTGTGCAGCAATCTTACCATTTCTTCCATTAACATTTTCATCACCCATAGACCTTAAAAGTTGAGATGTACCAGCATTATAAAAATAATTACCAAATTCTCCATAACCATCTGTTTTTTTAACCTCTCCAAACTTATCATCCAACATTTCTCCTGTACGTTCAAAGTTCATAGGCATAATCAAAGACTTAAAAAACTGACTATCACAAAACTCACTTACTACTTCATAGCCTTGTGATTGAAATATTTTATCCCATATATTTTTTATAAATAGGTTCGGTATAAAGTCTAAGGTAGATACAACTCTATTTGGTGCAATAGTATCACCAACACTCATTAAAGGATATAAAACCTTATCATGATTTTTTTTATAACTATTAAAATCGCCTGCTGTATTATTAGTAGGAAATTCATCAATACCATTACCATTAGGTAATTGACTTATTCTTGAATATAATAATGGAATAAAATTATCTCTAAATCCATAACCTTCAATACTGATTCCTTGATAGTTAGTAGTGTATTGACCTAAATTATAACTTACTGTATCTTCAAAATTAAATTCAAAAGGTTGTGCAGATATAGTGCCATCTTCTAAATCTTTGTAGTTGGAATACTCTTGTGAGCTAAATTTTAAATCTTTAAGCTCTTTATTTTTAATTCCTGAAGCCCAATCCATGTTATCACCAAACAAAGTACAGCTATAAGATTTTACCTCAGTATCTTTAGTTACTTTGGTTATACGAACTTTTCCTGCTAAAACATGAACATTATCAACATATACAGAAGCATCTATGTTTCCTAATACATTTTCTCCTTGTGCAGACCTCCATCCTGAGTTCCATAGGTTTCTCAGTATAACATTATTATTATTGGTTGCTGGTATATCAAATGTCTTACTAAAAGAACCACCTCTTGTCTTTAGGTTCTTAACATCAAAGTTTTGGAAGCTTAATGATAAAGGAAATTTCTCGCTTGATGTAATATCTAATTCACCAACAATATTATCTTCATTACTTGCACTTGTACCAAAACCTCTTAATTGTAATTTTACTTCTGCCATTATGTGCTTATTGTTCTATTTTTTCTACTTTCAACATAATCTATACTGATCTTAGTACCTTCATCACTATTTGTAAGCTCTGTCGTACCATCTTTGATAAGCACAGGAACATAGTAATTTTTATTTAGTGGTGACATAAAACCTTTTTGTGATTCTTCTTCTGGTGAATACTCTGTTACTTTTATGTAATCTATAATAGTTCTTCCTGATAGGTCATTATAATTAGCTATAAACATTGGAGCAAAAAATCCAACATTTTTTCCTACAGTATAATATGCTCTTGCTGCTTTTGCAGGGTCAGGGCTTGCTCCACCATAAGCACCTCCATCTTTAGTAAAACCACTAATGTAACCTCTAAAAGTAGTGTATTTAGCATCATTACCTGTTGCATCAATCAAATTTTTTGCTTCTACTGCTACATAATGTGCAGCACCAAAAGTATCTGCTCCTGCTGTACTAATTTTCGTACCATTAAAATCTGTAGCTGACTCATCATACATTGTTAAACCACAGTAAAATAAACCATTTGATGTGCCACTTCTTGACTTTACCCTTACCTCCACCTCGTACATCCTGTCTTTTCTATACTTAAATATTGTTTTACTAGATGCGTGCACCTCATCATCACCACTATTATTTCCAACAATCATTGCTTTTGTTCCTGAAACATGACCCTCTGCTGTACTAAAACTAACCAAGCCTGAACTACCATCAACTAAGTTCCAATTTGCTTCAAACTCCTCACCTGTAGAATATGTAAATTCTTCTTTAAATACTTCCTTTGCTTTCCATCCTTTTTCTATCCATACGTTTGGACTAGACATAAGGTCTTTAAACATCTCTACTTCTAAAGGGTCTATAATCTTACTTACTGCATTACCACTGTTAAAAGCGTGTACCTTATGCTTTCTTGATGAAGGGTACTCATCACTTGTAAGACCTGCTATTCTCGGTACTACTGCACCTAAGTGTTCATTAGAAGCAACTAATCCAATATATTGACCAGCATTCATAACGTTATTTGAAGCACTTTGACCTAGCTGACCATCAAAAAATGGATATATTGTCTGTTCGTAAGTGTTAGAAGATGTGTTTAACATTTTAGCAGAAACATTATCAAAAGTATAGCTGTCTATACCTCCTAATCTATTTTGCCAATGAAACCTAGTGCATCTTTGGTCATACTGTTTTTTGCTATGGTCTATATAATAATATACATCTTCACCGACATAAGACTGTGCAGTTGCCAACTGCGTGTTTACAACATAATAACTTACTCCTGAAAAATCTGTTAATGGTTGATCTTCATACCATTCACCTGTATGGTCTATACCTGCTTCTTTTATATTTCTTGTTCCTACACCTATTTGTACTACAGCCATATCTTCTCCAGTAGGTGTTGCAGAACCATAAGATAATATTTGATTATGATTATGAGTGCCTCCTGATGTATTAACAGATTTAGTTATATCTAATCTATAATATGTTGAAGCAGTACCATGTGTTAAAAGGCTACCATCAAGACCATAAAACCTAATATATGCTACAATTTCATCTCCTCCTGCTGTTATTTCTACAGGAAAACTCAAATATTCTGATTCATCATATCCTATCATTCTTTTACAAGTAGGTTTTAAAGTTAAATATTTTTGCCTTCTTGCAAGGTGATGGGTATCATCTTTGTGCATATAAAAGGTATTTATTGCATTATGTTGTTGTTCACTTGGATAACTAGAAGCATCAGGATGATCTGTGTGATTAAGAATAGCATCACCTATGTAGCTATTAATTTCTTCTTCATAAGAAAGAGCAGAATTTATTGCATTTACTTTTTCATATAAAGTGTTAGCACTATCAGAAGTTAATGTGCCATCTGCTGCTAAAAATTCTGGTGTTAGTGCTACTTCAAATCTTTTATATACATTATAAGATATTTGAGAAAGTGTTATATCCCTTCTTACATTTTTGTTTTGTGTATAATGTGAACAAGGTCTTAAATTAAAAGACAAAAAGTTTTTTAATAAACTAGAAACATCTGTTGTAAAATACCTGTAAGTACCATTATTTCTTGCATCAGCAGCAGAGTGTGTATGTATAAAAGGTGTAAAAGGAACTCTATAAGAAAACTTTTTGCTTGGTGGTTTATTTGTACCTCCATTCTCAAACTGATTTGTAATACTATTAAATGGTGTTATAGTAACTCTCATACTTACATAGTCAACCACTGAATCTGCTTGACCAGTAGATGGTGGGCTACCTGAAACTCTCATTGTGTATTTTATAGGTGTATAAACACTATACATCCCTGATTCTGTGCCTGGTGTGCTTGGGCTATCTACAAGTTGTACTGTTGCCATTAGTATATGTTATATTTATGGTTAAGGTAATTCATTACGTCTATTATTTGAGCATTTGATAAAGCTGATGTAAAAACCATTAGTTCTTGTACTGAGCCATTTAAATAAAGTGGTGTACTAGCGTTATCTACCCCCATAACAGCAGCATTTGCTGATGTATAATTGCTTGGTGGTGCATAACTTGCAAAAGTAGATTCTAAATGACTTTCTCCATTTAAAAAATAAGTTAGTTGTGTGCCATTTAGTCTTACTGCTCTACATTTTATTTGTGCTGCGTTAGCAGTTGCACTTTCTGTTAAAGTAGCTGTGTCAGTTCCAGATGAGCTTGCTTCATTGGCAATATATGTCCATTTATTATTATTTGTAGCTGTTTCTGTTACATGAATCTTCATTCTTTGTAGTGTTGTGCTTTCTTGGTTTACCCCAAAAACTGCACCACCATTTTCTGCTAAAGCATTGGTTTTAGCTATATAAAATATTGTATGATTTGCTGACAAGCCAACAGTTTCTCCTAGTGATGCTTGTTCACAACTTAAAAAATCATCTGTACCATCAAAGCTCAAAAAAGGGTATCTGTTGTTTGTATTTGTAGTGTCAGCCATTTCATACTTGTATTCTGGCTGTTGTGATGATGTTGTTTGTGTAAAATGGTTACCTTTACCACTTTGGTCTGTCCATTTTGTTACAACTTCTTTACCACCAAAATATTGTGTCTTTACTCCTATGTCAGATCGCAACCATACAGTAGGTGCTAAATCTCTGATAAACTGATCATCAAATGATGCAAAAGCATGAGAAAAACAATCTACAGTAAAATTCATTCTTATTTGTACTACTTTATCATTATGTTGATTTGTTTCTCTTTCTACAGTTATTGGTGAAGGTACAAGTGTAACTTCTTTGTTTTGATAGCTATCTAAGAAACTTTGTAGCCAATATTGTGCTTCAGCTTCTAATAATGTATATATTACATCTAAATTAGTGTTTGTATCATTTGCACCAGTGTTACTACTACTTGTTCTATATGGTTTTGCAAATATTACTTCAAACTCATATTCTTCTTTAATATGAGCATTTATTGGGTCTTTTTCAGTTGCAGGTAAAGTAGATGTTGGTGGTATAACTAAAAGTAAAGGATAATCTATATTATGGTTTTCGTTTACATCATCTTCATAACCAAATATAAACTGACCACTTGTCCATTTAGACTCCATTCTATCTCTTATATCTCTTAATCTATTAAATGCCATTTATTTTATATTTTTTCTTTGTTCTTCGTTTACAGCTAATTCAAAATCTGCTTTTGCTGTTTTCCAAGACATATATGTCATAACTTTATATAATTTTTCATCTTTTACACATTGTATAGCATCTTTACCTTCTTTTGTAAATACACCATCCAAAGCTAAGTCATACAAGCTATTTAACCAGCCATAAGGCTTCATTATTCTGCTTGCTTTTGTTACAGCTATGCTTTTTGTGCTGCCATTTCTGAAAAGGTTCGGATAACGCTTAGAGATTCTATTGTTTTCTTGCTCAAAAAAAAACTGAACTCCCAAACTATATCCATTGTTAAATTCTTAAATTTTTTAGCCTTTTCATCTATATTATCTAAATCTACTTCTTCATCTACCTTTTTACAAAGTATCGCCATCTGTTCTGGTAAAATATCAAATCTACCATTCTTCAAATATTTAGTGCTCAATTCTAGCTGATTAGCTTCTATGTAATCACCAAATGTTCCTGTTTTCATAAACTCAAAAGGAAAGAAATATGTTTCTCCATCATATACAAAAGATTCTATGCCTTTTGGTTTATAGTCTAGCATTATATTATCTAATGAATTAATAACTTT
>Ga0160423_10003780_pt1 | contig 12561 bp, 7 predicted proteins | sample CRUFie14St8metaG_FD_108191 | JGI IMG/M metagenome (GOLD analysis project Ga0160423, IMG submission 108191) | Marine microbial communities from the Costa Rica Dome - CRUD Field 142mm St8 metaG | ecosystem: Environmental > Aquatic > Marine > Oceanic > Photic zone | place: Costa Rica: the Eastern... | reverse complement strand
GTAATAGCAGCAGTTAATGTGGTCTTACCATGGTCTACGTGACCAATAGTTCCTACGTTAACGTGTGGCTTTGTTCTCTCAAACTTTCCCTTTGCCATAATTAATCTTCCTCTTTAAATATTATACGTTTATCTTTTCACTCATTATTGATTCGGCAACATTTTTTGGTGCCTCGTTATAATGCTTGAACTCCATTGTGTATGTAGCTCTACCTTGTGTTAGTGACCTCAATGTTGTGGAGTAACCAAACATTTCTGAAAGTGGTACTTCAGCCTTAACTGTTTTTCCACCTCCTGAAATATCTTCCATGCCCTGAATTACACCTCTTCTGGAAGATAAATCACCCATAACATCACCCATTTTTTCTTCATTAGTTTCCACTTCTACAGCCATAATTGGCTCAAGAATAATAGGCGTTGCTTTTCTCATTCCATCTTTAAAACCTAAAATTGATGCCATTTTGAATGAATTTTCTGACGAATCAACATCATGATAAGACCCATCAAAAAGAGTAACCTTTACATCAACTACAGGATAACCAGCAAGCACTCCACTTGTCATAGCTTCATTGAGCCCTTTAGTAACAGCAGGGATGTATTCCTTTGGCACAACACCACCCTTAATTGCATCAACAAACTCAAACCCCTTACCTTGATCTTGAGGTTCAAGTTTTAGCCAAACATGACCATATTGACCTTTACCACCAGATTGTTTTACAAATTTACCCTCAACTTCTACTGGATTTTTTATTGCTTCCCTATATGCAACCTGAGGCTTTCCAATGTTCGCATCAACATTAAATTCTCTCTTCATTCTATCTACTAAGATTTCAAGATGTAATTCGCCCATTCCAGAAATAATAGTTTGACCTGATTCTTCATCACTTTTAACTCTAAACGAAGGATCTTCTTGAGCGAGTCTACCCAATGCTAATGCCATTTTTTCTTGGTCAGCTTTTGTTTTTGGCTCAACTGCCTGAGAAATAACTGGTTCAGGAAAAATCATTTGCTCTAAAATTATGGGATTTGATGGTGCACATAAAGTATCACCAGTAGTTGCATCTTTGAGGCCTACGGCTGCCGCAATATCACCAGCGAAAACCTCCTTAATCTCTTCCCGATTATTAGCATGCATTTGCACGATTCTACCTATTCTCTCTTTGCGCCCCTTGACAGGGTTATAAACAGTATCGCCAGAGTTAACAACTCCAGAATAAACTCTAAAAAAAGTAAGCTGTCCAACATAAGGATCTGTCATGATTTTGAATGCAAGACCAGCAAGAGGTTCCTTATCGTCTGACTTTCTAGAGTCAGACTCCCCATTTTCAAGCTGACCATTGATATCTGGAATATCTACAGGCGAGGGCAAATAATCAATTACAGCATCAAGCATAGCTTGAACACCTTTATTCTTAAAAGCTGTTCCACAAAGGACAGGTACTATTTCAACAGCAATAGTTCTAGTTCTAATGGCATGCTTTAAATCTTCAACAGACAGATCACCATCGTTAAGATATTTATCCATCAATTCTTCAGAAGCTTCTGCAGCAGTTTCAAGCAAACTCTCCCTATATTCGTTAGCAGTAGACATCAATTCTGATGGGATATCTTTGATATCAAACTTAACGCCCATGTTAGCTTCTTCCCAATATATTGCCTTCATTTTAACTAAATCCACAACACCTTGGAAATTTTCCTCAGCTCCGATTGGCAACTGTAAAGGAACAGCACTTGCCTTAAGTCTTTCCTTCATTTGTTTAACAACTTTAAAAAAATCAGCTCCTTGTCTATCCATTTTATTAACAAATGCTAGCCTAGGCACTTTGTACTTATTGGCCTGTCTCCAAACAGTTTCTGACTGAGGTTGAACGCCACCAACAGAACAATAGACCATGCATGCGCCATCAAGGACTCTCATAGATCTTTCAACTTCAATTGTAAAATCAACGTGACCTGGAGTATCAATAATGTTGATTCTGTGCTGTGGCAAAGAACCATCCATACCTGACCAAAAACAGGTTGTTGCAGCAGAAGTTATAGTAATACCTCTTTCTTTTTCTTGAGCCATCCAGTCCATAACAGCTGCGCCATCATGAACTTCACCAATCTTATGGGATATTCCAGTGTAAAATAATATTCTTTCGGTAGTTGTTGTTTTTCCGGCGTCAATGTGAGCACTGATACCAATATTCCTGTAAAGATTAAGTGGGGTTTGCCTAGCCATAATTTAAAATCTAAAATGAGAAAATGCTTTGTTAGCCTCAGCCATACGATGCACCTCTTCCTTTTTCTTGATAGCTCCACCTTTGTTATCCGAAGCTTCTAGCAGCTCAGCTGACAACCTATCCAGCATAGACTTTTCAGATCTTTTTCTAGCAGCATCTCTTAACCATCTCATTGCAAGTGCAGTTCTTCTAGAAGGACGTACCTCCACAGGCACTTGATAGTTGGCACCTCCAACCCGCCTTGACTTTACTTCAACAACAGGCTTAACGTTATCTAATGCTTTTTCAAATATCTGCAATGGATCAGTCTTGCTTTTTTTTGATACCAAAAGATCAAAGGCTCCGTATACAATTCTCTCTGAAACTGATTTTTTTCCGGAGGACATTATCACGTTGATGAACTTAGAAACGTCTTGGTTCATAAATTTAGGATCAGGTATGATATCTCTTTTGGGAACTTCTCTTCTTCTGGGCATACTAAAATTTATCCTTGCTTACTTTTTTTACTACCGTATTTGGATCTCGATTTTTTTCTATCTTTTACTCCTTGCGTATCAAGACTACCCCTGACAATATGGTATCTAACGCCAGGAAGATCTTTAACTCTACCACCACGAATTAAAACAACGCTATGTTCCTGGAGATTATGTCCTTCACCTCCAATGTAAGATATGACTTCGTATCCATTAACTAGCCTAACCTTAGCAACTTTTCTTAATGCAGAATTAGGTTTTTTTGGAGTTGTTGTATAGACCCTAGTACATACGCCTCTTTTAGCAGGTGAACCCTCTAGAGCAGGAACCTTACTTTTAATTTTAGGTACAGATCTACCCTTTCTTACGAGCTGATTAATAGTAGGCATAAATAAAATATTTCATTAGAAAACGTTGAAGTCTATCGCTTAAAAGAGCCATTGTCAATAGTCATCATTCACTAATTTGTTCATTTTCTGAATCATCAACAATGCTATCATCGGTTTCTATAGAAACGTCTTCCTCGGCTGGTCTATTTATGTAAGATTTATTCTTGTGATAGGCCAATCCAGAGCCAGCTGGAATCAATCTACCAACAATGACATTTTCTTTTAATCCACGTAATTCGTCTCTTTTACCCATAATTGAAGCCTCAGTTAAAACTCTAGTAGTTTCCTGAAAAGATGCAGCAGAGATGAAAGAATCAGTAGACAAAGATGCTTTGGTAATACCAAGTAAGACATGCATGTAATCTATTGTCTTTTTCTTGTCAGATAACAAACCATCATTAATAGTTAAAACCTCAGATTTTTCAAGTTGTTCTCCTACTATAAGGTCACTATCTCCAGGGTTAGTAACAATTACCCTACGAATCATTTGACGTAATATTACTTCTATGTGTTTATCATTTATTTTGACACCTTGAAGTCTGTATACATCTTGAACTTCGTCAATAATGTAGGAAGCCAATGCCTCAACACCAAGTAGCCTTAATATGTCATGTGGATCAGCTGGCCCGTCAACGATCTGTTCACCAACATTCACCATTTGCCCCTCATGAACTAAAACATGTTTATCTTTTAGAATCAAAAATTCGTGACTTTTTCCAGATGAATCTGTAATAACAAGTCTTTGCTTCCCTTTGGTTTCTTTACCAAAAGATACTGCTCCAGTAACCTCAGCCAGAATACCAGCATCTTTTGGAGAACGAGCCTCAAAAAGTTCAGCAACTCTAGGCAAACCACCAGTAATATCTCTAGTCTTAGAACTTTCTTGCGGTATTCTAGCTATTACATCGCCAGTATTAACTTTACTTCCGTCTTTCACATTAATAATTGAATTAGTGGGGAAAGAAACATTAACAGATATATTTGTTCCAGGAACAGTAACCTCAGTTCCATCATCATTAAGTATTTTTACACTAGGCCTGACTTTAGACTTAGTCGATGAACCCTTCTTACCATCAATGACAACTAATGAAGACAAACCCGTAACATCATCAATTTGCCTGGTAACAGTAACACCCTCTTCGACATTCTCAAATTTTATATTTCCTGAAAATTCTGAGATTATGGGTCTTGTATGTGGATCCCAATTAGCAAGAACTTTTCCAGGCTTTACTTTTGCACCATCTGAGTAAGAAAGATAAGCTCCATATGGAACTTTGTGCCTTTCTCTCTCTCTACCAGTATCATCAATAACAATAATCTCGTTGGATCTAGAAATTATAATATTTTCATTTTTTTTATTTTGGATAAGTCTTACTTGATCTGGTAACTTAAGAATACCTTGAGATTTAGAGACTATACTGCTAGTAACAGCAGCCCTTGAAGCCGCTCCACCTATATGAAAAGTTCTCATTGTGAGCTGTGTACCTGGCTCACCTATTGATTGAGCTGCAATAACTCCAACTGCTTCACCAACATCAACCATTCCACCACGGCCGAGATCTCTTCCGTAACATTTACTACATAAACCATAACGAGTTTCGCATGTTAGTGGAGTACGGACTTTAACTTCATCAACACCTGAATCCTCAATTAAAACTACAGAATTCTCGTCTATTAGTTGACCAGAGTCGACCAAAACCTTTCCACTGTTAGGGTCCAAAACTTGATCGACAGCAACTCTACCGAGAATTCTTTCACCAAGCGGCTCAATGACTTCACCACCTTCAATCAGCGCTTTGCGAGGAAAACCATCACTTGTGCCACAATCAAGCTCTACAATTACTAAATCCTGCGTAACATCAACAAGACGACGAGTAAGATAACCAGAATTTGCAGTCTTTAATGCGGTATCAGCTAGACCTTTTCTTGCACCATGTGTAGAAATAAAATACTGAAGAACATTGAGCCCTTCACGAAAATTTGCGGTAATAGGTGTTTCAATGATTGATCCATCTGGCTTTGCCATTAATCCTCTCATTCCAGCAAGTTGACGAATTTGAGCAGCAGATCCTCTGGCCCCGGAATCTGACATCATGTAAATAGAATTAAATGACTCTTGCAATAAATCGTCGCCTTTTTTATCTTTTGCTATTTCAAAAGACTTTGTTTTCTGATTGTAGGTTTCTATTTTCTCTTGAGCAATTTTATTCATCATAGCTTTAGCAACTAGATCGCCAGCCTTGCCCCAAATGTCAACTACCTTGTTATACCTTTCGCCATCGGTTACCAATCCAGATGTATATTGATTTTCAATCTCATGCACCTCTTTCTCGGCAGAAGAAATAATTGAATTTTTTTCTTCCGGAACAAGCATATCGTCACTGCAAAAGGAAACACCAGCTCTTGTAGCATACTTAAATCCAGTGTACATCAGTTTATCAGCTAAAATTACAGTTTCACGTAATCCTGCATTTCTAAAGCTAATGTTAATAAGCCTAGATATTTCTTTCTTTTTCATGGACTTGTTTATCAAATCAAAAGATAAACCTTTAGGCAAAATATTGGACAAAAGCGCTCTACCAACGGTTGTCTCATACCTTACAACTTCTTCTTCATATAAATCATGAGCTAATTTATATTGCTTAATCCTAACGATACAGGGCTCATGAATGCCGATTGAACCAGTTTCGTAAGATTTAGTTAATTCATCAACGTCTGAAAAAAGGGCTGGTTTCTTATTAGGATTAATTTTAATTCTAGTCATGTAGTAAAGCCCGAGAACAATATCCTGAGAAGGAACAATTATCGGCTCTCCATTAGCTGGTGAAAGCACATTATTAGAGGCTAACATAAGTGTTCTAGCTTCCATTTGAGCCTCAATGGAAAGAGGAACATGAACTGCCATTTGATCACCATCAAAATCAGCATTAAAAGCAGCGCAAACTAATGGATGTAATTGTATTGCTTTTCCTTCGATTAATATCGGTTCAAAAGCTTGAATACCAAGCCTATGAAGGGTAGGGGCTCTATTGAGCATAACTGGGTGTTCTCTAATAACCTCTTCTAAAATATCCCATACCTCAGGTACTTCTTGCTCAACTAATTTTTTTGCTGCCTTAATAGTTGAGGCATAACCAAGTATTTCAAGTTTTTGAAATATATAAGGTTTAAATAATTCAAGAGCCATCTTTTTAGGTAAGCCACATTGATGTAATTTAAGTTGGGGTCCTACCACAATTACAGATCTACCTGAATAATCAACTCTTTTGCCAAGAAGATTTTGACGAAATCTACCGCCTTTGCCTTTAATCATATCTGCAAGTGATTTTAGTGGCCGTTTATTTGAACCAGTCATTGCCTTTCCTCTTCTACCATTATCAAGTAGAGAGTCAACAGATTCTTGAAGCATCCTTTTTTCATTTCTAACTATTATCTCAGGTGCCTTTAATTCAATTAATCTTTTAAGGCGATTATTTCTATTGATCACTCTTCTGTATAAATCATTAAGGTCTGAAGTAGCGAACCTACCTCCATCAAGCGGAACAAGTGGCCTCAACTCAGGTGGCAAAACTGGTAACACATCGAGAACCATCCATTCAGGTTTATTAAAAGATTTAATGAAGGCATCAATAACTTTGAGTCTTTTTGCAATCTTTTTGATTTTAGTTTCAGAATCAGTCGCCTTTAATTCATCTTTAAGCTCTTTAGATATTGAATTAAGATCTAAATTTACAAGTAATTCTTTAATTGCTTCAGCGCCCATTTTTGCAGTAAAGTCATCCCCAAATTCTTCTAATTTTTCATGATAAGACTCCTCGGATAGTATTGTTCCAAGTTCAAGATTGGTTAAGCCTTGATCAACAATTACGTAAGCCTCATAGTATAGAACTCTTTCTATATCTCTTAAATTCATATCAAGAACCAATCCCAGTCTAGATGGTAATGATTTTAAAAACCAAATATGAGCAACAGGTGAGGCGAGCTCAATATGACCCATTCTTTCCCTTCTAACATTTGAAAGCGTTACTTCAACTCCACATTTCTCGCAGATTACACCTCTATGCTTTAAACGTTTGTATTTACCACACAAACATTCATAATCTTTGACTGGTCCGAAAATTTTCGAACAAAACAAACCATCTCTTTCTGGTTTGAAAGTTCTGTAGTTTATTGTCTCTGGTTTTTTTACCTCTCCAAAAGACCATGATCGAATTCTTTCAGGTGATGCCAAACCAACTTTTATTGCATCAAATTCCTCTTCCTGTGAAACTTGTTTAAAAAGATCTAATAATGCTTTCAAAAAAAACTCCTCGTAATTTATTTATTGTATCTCTCAAGATCAATATCTAGAGCTAGAGACCTTATTTCCTTGACTAAAACATTAAATGACTCAGGCATTCCTGCATCAATTTTATGTTCTCCTTTTACAATGTTTTCATAAACCTTTGTTCTGCCTGATACATCGTCACTTTTAACGGTAAGCATTTCTTGCAAAGTATATGAACTTCCATAAGCTTCAAGAGCCCAGACCTCCATTTCACCAAATCTTTGTCCCCCAAACTGAGCTTTACCTCCAAGAGGCTGCTGAGTAACCAAGGAATATGGCCCAGTGGATCTGGCATGCATTTTATCATCAACTAAATGGTGTAATTTCAAAACGTGCATGTAACCAACTGTGGTTAATCTATCAAACTTTTCTCCAGTTCTCCCATCAACTAATTGAACTTGACCTGAGGGTGGTAAGTCTGCAAAACTCAACATTTGCTTTATCTCATTTTCAGACGCACCATCAAAAACATTCGTTGCAAAAGGAACCCCACTTCTTAAATTACTCGCCAACTCAAAAACCTCAGATTCAGTAAGTCCTTTAATGTCCTCTTTATGTCCACTAGAATTATAAACTTTATCTAAAAAGGATCGCATCTCTTGGATCTTAACATTCTGTTGCAACATTTTATCAATTTTATTTCCAATCCCTTTGGAAGCCCATCCCAAATGAGTCTCAAGAATCTGACCAATATTCATTCTTGATGGAACACCTAATGGATTTAAAACTACATCAACAGGTGTTCCGTCTTCCATGTAGGGCATATCTTCTACCGGAACAATTTTAGAAACAACGCCTTTATTACCATGCCTTCCAGCCATTTTATCTCCAGCCTGAAGGGTTCTTTTAACTGCAATGTAAACTTTGACCATCTTTTGAACGCCAGGAGGAAGCTCATCACCTGAAGTTAATTTCTTTTTTTTATCTTTTAAAAGTTGGTCTAGCGTGGATCTCGCATCCTTGATTGTCTTCTGAATACTTTCCATTTGAGAGGCAGCATCATCATTTTGCAAACGAATATCAAACCAATTTTCTTTAGGCAAATCTAATAAGTAAGATTTAGTTACCTTAGAACCTTTAGATAATTTTTTTGGTCCGCCATTTACAAGTTTACCAGTCAAAAGTTTTTCAAGTCTTGCGTACAAATCTTTTTCAACTATCCTCCATCTGTCAGATAAATCTTTATTGTAGGAATCTAATTCTGCATCTATTATAGACTGAGCGCGCGAATCTCTTTTTATTCCTTCTCTTGTGAAAACTTGCACATCAATAACTGTTCCCTGGGTACCAGATGGTGCTCTCAAACTCGTATCCTTGACATCAGAGGCTTTTTCTCCAAAAATTGCCCTAAGCAATTTTTCCTCAGGAGTTAATTGAGATTCACCCTTAGGAGTAACTTTACCAACTAAAACGTCACCTGGCTTAACTTCAGCGCCAATGTAAACAACTCCAGATTCATCCAAACGTGAAAGCTGAGATTCAGACACATTTGAAATGTCCCTAGTTATTTCTTCAGCACCTAATTTGGTATCACGAGCTAAAACTTGCAACTCCTCAATATGTATCGAAGTAAATTTATCTTCAGTAACAACTTGCTCAGAAATCAAAATAGAATCTTCAAAGTTATAACCGTTCCAAGGCATAAAAGCAACAAACATATTCTGACCCAAAGCTAATTCACCAAGATCGGTAGACGAACCATCCGCAATAACATCACCTGCACTAATCTTATCCCCTTTTTTTACGATAGGATTTTGACTTATGTTGGTGTTTTGATTAGATCTTGTATATTTTAAAATGTTGTAGATATCAACCCCAAGACTGTCAGATGATATTTCGTCATCATTTACTTTAACAACTATTCTCGAAGAATCAACATAATCAACTACTCCACCCCTAGTGGCCACAACAGTAGCACCTGAATCCATAGCAACGGTTCTTTCAATTCCAGTTCCAACAATAGCTGTTTCCGATTTTACACATGGAACTGCTTGCCTCTGCATATTTGACCCCATTAAGGCTCTATTAGCATCATCATGTTCTAAAAATGGAATCAAACATGCTGCTACTGAAACTATTTGAGAGGGTGATACGTCCATATATTGAATTTTGTCTGGAGTTATTAAAGAAAATTCATTTTTGAATCTGCAAGATACAATATCATCGGTAAATGATCCATCTTTTTTCAATGCAGCATTAGCCTGGGCTATTACATACTGACTTTCATCTATTGCAGTAAGATAAACAATCTCTTGTGTCACCTTACCATTTTTAACTTTTCTATATGGAGTTTCTAAAAAACCATACTCATTAGTTCTTGAATAAAGTGCCATAGAATTAATTAGACCAATATTGGGACCCTCGGGAGTCTCAATGGGGCAAACTCTTCCATAATGAGTTGGGTGCACGTCTCTGACCTCAAATCCAGCTCTTTCTCTAGTCAAACCACCTGGACCGAGCGCAGAAACCCTTCTCTTATGAGTTATTTCCGATAATGGGTTTGTTTGGTCCATAAACTGCGAAAGTTGACTAGACTGAAAAAATTCTCTGATTGCCGCCGAAATAGGCTTTGAATTTATCAAATCGTTTGGCAAAAGATTTTCGGACTCTGCCTGTGAGAGTCTCTCCCTAACAGCTCTCTCAACTCGTGCTAGCCCAGATCTAAATTGATTTTCGACTAACTCTCCAACTGAGCGAACCCGTCTATTACCAAGGTGATCGATGTCGTCAATATCGCCTCTGCCATTTCGTAATTCTACTAAAATACTAATTACAGCCAAAATATCATCATTACATAGAGTGCTTAAATGCTCTTTAGATTTAAAGTCCAAGTTTGAATAAAACTTTTGTAACCATTCAGCAGATTTATCATCTCTAAATTCAGGATAGGCTCTAAAATTGAATTTCATTCTTCCAACATTACTTAAATCATATCTATCGTTAGAATAAAATAATGATTCGAATAAATAGTTGACTGACTCAGGTGTTGGAGGCTCACCTGGCCTCATCATTCTATAAATAACAACCCTTGCAGAAAGTTCATCAATAGAATCATCAAGCCTCATAGTATCAGAGATATAAGATCCATTATCTAAATCATTTACGAAAAGAGTATAAATTTTTAATGAACCACATGAAATTAATTTTTCAAGCAAAGCCTCATCAATAACAGTATTGCAATCAGCAATTATTTCACCCGTTTCCTCATCAATTATTTTTTTTGCTAGAACTCTGCCAATCAAATAATCAGATGGCACAGTAATGATATCTATTCCTGCTTTTTCAATTTCACGTGTATGTCTTGCAGTGATACGTTTATCTTTAGCAACAATAAGATTATTTTTCTTATCATTGATATCAAACTTGGCTATTTCTCCTCTTAATCGTTGAGCAATTAATTTAAGGGTAAATTTACCTTTGCTTAAGGAAAAAACATCATGGGAATAAAAAGTATCTAATATAGCTTCATTATCTAAACCAATAGCCCTTAATAAAACTGTGACTGGTAGTTTACGTCTCCTGTCGATTCTGAAGTAGAGGACGTCTTTATGATCAAACTCAAAATCAACCCAAGAACCTCTATAAGGTATAATTCTAGCTGAAAATAAAAGCTTTCCAGAAGCATGAGTCTTACCTCTATCATGCTCAAAAAAGACACCTGGAGATCTATGCAATTGAGAGACTATAACCCTTTGCGTACCGTTGATTACAAAAGAACCGTTATCAGTCATTAATGGAATCTCACCTAGATAAACTTCGGACTCTTTAATCTCTTTAACATTTTTTTTATTAGACTCTTTATCAAAAATTGTCAGTCTGATTTTTGCCTTGAGAGGAACCCCAAAGGTCAAACCTCTAACAATGCATTCACTTACATCAAAAGCAGATGATCCAAATGAATAACCTAGATAATCAAGTTTGGCATTTCCGGAATTACTTTCAATGGGAAATACTGAATTAAAAGCTGCTTCTAATCCAACTATTTCTCTAGAATTTGAACTAACAAACCTTTGAAGAAATTGATCATAAGATTTTAATTGAGTAGCCAAAAGCCCAGGAACATCAAGAACACTTTCCTGCTTGGCGAAACTTTTACGAATACGTTTTTTTTCAGTAAACGAATACACAGAACCTCCTAATTAAAGAGAATAATTACTTAACTTCTACCTTTGCACCAGCATCTTCCAGCTGCTTTTTAAGCTCATCAGCTTCTTTTTTTGGAACACCTTCTTTCACTGGCTTCGGAGCAGAATCAACTAAGTCTTTAGCCTCTTTTAAACCTAATGATGTAGCAGCTCGGACCGCTTTAATGACAGAAACCTTATTATCACCTGCAGCCGACAAGATTACATCAAACTCAGTTTTTTCTTCACCAGCAGCAGCTGCTCCTGGCGCAGCAGAACCGGCGGGTGCAACTGCAACGGCAGCACTAGCAGATACATCAAATTTTTCTTCCATTGCCTTTATGAGTTCTGACAATTCAATAACAGTTAGTTTAGATATAGCATCAAGTATTTCGTCTTGTTTTTTTGACATTTTTTCTCCTTAGTTTATTTTTTTTCCATAGCAGTCAAAGTAAGCAATAACTTCATAGGCACAGCATTCAATGTGGAAACAAATTTGCTGATTGGTGCTGCCATGGTTGAAACCAATTTTGACAATAATTCTTCTCTTGGTGGAAGATCGGCAAGAATTTTAATTTCATTGTTAGATAGTAACTGATCAGTAATGGCCCCAGATGTAATCTTAAAACTATCATTCTTCTTAGAGAACTCATTAAAAGCCTTGGATACTGAAACAGGGTCTTGACCAAATCCATAAATAGTAGGTCCAGATGAGTATTCAGACAATGAAGCAAAAGAACTACCCTCTAGAGCTAGTCTAAAAAGTGAATTTTTTATTACCTTGACCTCAACCCCAGAATTTCTAGATAATTTTCTAAAACTTTCTAAATCTTGAACATTAACCCCGCTGTAATGAGCGAGTAATACACATTCAGAATTGTTTAATTTATCTTTCAATTCACTTAGAATTAAAGTCTTATTTTCTCTTGAGATTGTCAAAGTTGTCTCCGCTTATTAATAAAATGGTAAAACAAAAGCTTTACCTCACATCTACGCAGGAAATTAAGCAAAAGCACCTGCGGTC
>Ga0160423_10003779_pt1 | contig 12562 bp, 17 predicted proteins | sample CRUFie14St8metaG_FD_108191 | JGI IMG/M metagenome (GOLD analysis project Ga0160423, IMG submission 108191) | Marine microbial communities from the Costa Rica Dome - CRUD Field 142mm St8 metaG | ecosystem: Environmental > Aquatic > Marine > Oceanic > Photic zone | place: Costa Rica: the Eastern... | reverse complement strand
TGTTATTACAAATTACAACATCTAAATCCATGTATAGTATTCTTCCTGCTAATGGTAATGTAGGATCAAACATATGAACCTTGTGCCACCATCCTTTGGTATAACCTGCATTCTTTTGCACTATAAGATTGACACCATCTATCGGAGTAGGATCATCTGTAAGACAATGTAACTTATAGGGCATAGTTGTATGCCTATCAATCATATTCCTTAACTTTTCAACGTATGAAATAGAATACTTATTGCCGAACCTAACACACAATATGTTCGGCAATGAAGTTTGTATAACTTTATTACTATTTTGTTTACGAGCGCGGGATTGTTCTTTTTCAAATCGTCTTTGTAACTTATACGCTTTACGCTGTTCTTTAGAAAGTTTTTCCGGGTCCATTCAACCTCGTCCCTTATTTTATGTAAGAATATTTAACTATATCTGAAATAACTTTATCAAAGTCTTTTAGATGTAAAGCATTAGGACCATCACTTGGTGCATTATCAGGATCTTTATGTACTTCTAAGAAGAAATTAGTTACACCCATTGCAGATGCAGCACGAGCCAAGCCAGGCACATACTCACGATTACCGCCACTACTAGTGCCCAAACCTCCGGGTTTTTGAACGGAGTGCGTAATATCATAAACAATGGGAACGTTATAATTAGACAACATAAACTGAAGGCCAGTGAAATCAGTGACCAAAGTATTATATCCAAAACTTGTTCCCCTTTCTGTTATCCAAACTTCTTTAGCACCTTCTGTTTTAGATAAAATATTTTCTACATCCCAAGGTGCTAGAAATTGTCCTTTTTTAATATTAACAATCATTCCTGTTTTACAAGCCGCTCTAACTAAATCTGTTTGTCTACAAAGAAAGGCAGGAATTTGTAATACATCAATTATATCTTGATAGTATGCTCCTATCTTTAAAACTTCATTTACATTGTGAACATCTGTAATAATTTTAATACTTGGAATAGAATTTTTAATACTTTCGAAATCTGTAATAGTTTTTACAAGACCTTGCCCTCTTTTAGCATCTATATTAGATCTATTTGCTTTGTCAAAACTTGCTTTGAAAACATAATCTACTTTATGCTTTTTACAAACACGGCTACATTCTTTAGCAATTTCTAAACTTTGCTCTAGTGTTTCATGTTGACAAGGACCTGCAATAATTCTCATTTATGCCTCATATATCGCTGAATTAGCACCATGTTCTGCACACTCAACTCGCACAACATAACATCTATTATTTGTTGCTTCTCTAATCAACCCATCAGCATAGTTGAATGCATGTTCTGCAAATTTCTCTGCACCAACACCTTCAAATACTACAACATCTGCTAGATCCATATCATTTAGTTTTAAAAATGTATCCATATGCGGATCTGCTTTATCAACCACAAGTTTGTGATCGAAGTGATCCTCTAACCATTTCTTTAAAGGTTTAAGTCCACCAAAGTCAACTGCCCAATTTTTATTGTCTAGTTCATCACAACCAAATGTAAATGTAAATGCTAGACTGTAACCATGTAGCAAATGACAGTGTGAATGATCTGCATTTGGTTGTCTAAATACTGCACTCAACCCTATGTTGTGTCCATAATGTTTTGTACTATAATGTTTTGCCATCTTTATCTCCTATGTATTAACGGCGGCAGAATTAGAAGGGTTGACGCCAAGTCCTATAAGCATGTAAATAATTATATATTCTATTTAGGCAAAGGTCAAGTTCTTGATTGCCAAAACTTCAAATTTTACATTAGGCATCTTCCACTTGTTAGGCATCTTCCAATTTTCAGTATTGTATATTACAAATTGTTTGTGTGGATAGTTCTCAAATACTTTTGCTATTTGGTATTCCCAATATGAATGGTCTATTGGTTTTGATTGTTTGGGTTGATAGTGTATTGTATCTTTGTAAATATTATTGAAACTATTTTTTGTACCATATAAATCAAACCCTAGCATTATTATTTTGTCTGCAGGCAAATTCGCTGATACAATTAAAGCATAAGGCCCACTTCCCCAATTAATTGGTTTATCTAATTTACTTTCACCTATATACGGTATTTCTGGAAGTTGATTTATTCTAGTATCTAATTTAGAATAATAGTTTATGTAATCTTTCCTTACGTATATTTTAGTATTAATAGTATTAGGACTTTCAATTGATTCTTCAATCATTCTTTTATCGCAACAAACTAAATGATTAACAGCAACATCCCTGTGTACAGCGTTACAACCAATCATATTATATTGATTTACGAATTGCGATAGATTTACTTCTGCACGGCTCTCGCCATTTCCTATCACTATAGAAGTTTTATTATTGCATGGTTTCAGTTCCATGCGTGTATTTAATGATGAAATTAGTTAATTAGGCCGAAACCTGACCACAGTCCTGGATTACCTGCTTTAGTGCATACCCAACCAATTGGTGCATGTTGTTTTGGATTGTCGTTCCAAACTATATCACCTTGATTATATGTTCCGCCCTTAGGTGCTTCACTTCCACTCATGTGTTTTTTATTGTTGAACTTAATATTTCCTCTAACATGTAGGTCAACATCTGGATCAGCATTGTTAACACCTATACTAAGTTTACCGTTTACAGAAACTTTTATTGGAGGATTATTAGGATGACCTAACTTAACATCTCCACCAGAACCAATTTCAATTCTTGTAGTGTTATCAGTTTTTAAAAGTAAACTATGACTAGCAAATGTTCCTACAACGCCTTTTGTAAAATCTTCAGTTCCGATAATGACTTCTATACCATCTTCAGCAACAGATAGTGTACCATTTGGTTCTTCTGTGCCTATTCCTAATCTATCAGTATTGGAATCATAATGTAGGTAATTGTTAATGGCTACTGAGCCGTCTACAATTAAACCTCTTAATCTACCTACTTCCTTAAGATTACTTTCAACAACTCCTGCACCTAGTGTGGTTCCACTAAGCACTTCGATGCCGTTAACAGTAATTTTTTTATCTTTGGCTAAATCTAAGTTTTCTGACACAAACAATCTATCTGGATTTTCTACAAACGTTAACTGTTTTGTGTAGTCACTGCCTGCCCACAATATGCCTTTACCAGATATTCTATCTGTAAAACGAATAGAACTGTTAGAAGTAACAGTTCCGTCTTCTGTGAGTGCTAATTTAAGTGCATCTAGTGCTGAATTAATATTGTCATTGTTCATACTACTATTTATTCTTTTTAGACAAAACTCTATATTAGGGTGTTAATAAACTGCTAATAATAAAGTATCTGGATTGATTCGACCGTTCAATTTGATTGGAGTAGTGGTTAATTTTTCCATCCAATTTTCAAATTTCTTACGAGTGTTTAGATCTTTCACCTGTTGTAGTTGTTCTAAAGGCTTACGAAGGGTATATGATACACTTGTTTTTTCATCAAACCTTTGTAAAGTTTGCCCTTTTAGATTCAGACCGCTACCTTCTCTACCACTACCTAAAGGATCTTCAACGGATGTGTAATATATGCCCAGTTTACGTGTTTTGCTATTAAAAACAACCAAGCAATTGGCACCTATAAATTTGTGTGGTTGAACACTGCTGATGCTGTATTTGTCGTCTGAAATTTTGTATTTTAGTTTAGCAACAATCTTTTCAGGTGATTTAGCACTAACTCTGCGTGGCCTTCTATTGGCTTTTGATTCTGCAATTATTGCATCACATGCACCCTGCACTGCAATGTAGAACTGGTATAATTTTTTAATTTGTGACTTGCTGAAAACAGAATATCCTTCTTTGAGCTGTGCTGCATAATCTTTTTCTAATTCAGTCATATTTTTTGTATTAGGAGGATTAAGTATTTCTTCATACTCTGCAATTAAAGGCTCGTAAGCGGCTTTTATTAGTCTAGCATGTGGCTGCTTACACTGTAGTTGACGTAGTCTAGAAGCAGGTTTAATGTCCTTAAAGTCTGTTATTTTTCCGTCCAGATAGTCATCATGTGCTGCTTCAATAAATTCTGCCATGCCATTTGCTGCTGCTCTAAGCCTATCCTGTATGCTAGGAACATATTTTTCTTTTCCTGCATTTGCCTGCTTTACTTTTTCTTCCTGCTCTTGCTTTTCTTTTTCTTCGTCTTCTGCTTCTCCTAGGGCAACACTAATCCTCTTTTTTACGAATTCAGTTACAGGTTTCAGTTCGCCAGTGGTACCTGGCAAACTATCCCAATAATCTGCTGCTGGCTTGTAAAAATCAGGCATACCTTTGTTAAGCATTCTACATGTAATAGCAGCAGTGCCGCTTATTGTGTGTTCTTTTACTGTTTTTGCTTTTTTGATTTCGTCTTTTGTATACCCGTTGGCTTCCATCCATTTCCAAACATCACCCATTAGATCTGAAGTCTTGTAATTGTTGTAGTACCATTGATGTGATCCTTGACGTTTGCGGTGGAACTGCTCGCCTGAAAGTTTTGCGTAATCTTCCCATGACGGTTCCTCAAGTTTTGCAGCCTTTCTAAAACGTTGCTGACTTTTCGATGTTTTTCTACCTGCCAATTTCACTTTGCTCCTTCAACAAAAAAATATAGTATATGACGATATATATCCTTTGTCAAGAAAAATGTTATTAAAAAGAATAAATCTGACTAAAGTTAGACTAAATCTTTTGCTAAGGGGAAAATTTCTGCTATAACTTTAGCACATGCATGAGCAATTTCCATATGCTCCTTCTGTGTGCCATTAGCACCACGTAGTTCAATGTAGTGAACCCAACTACGAAGTGTTCCATTCATGTACAATCGTGTTTTAGTTAAGCCTTCTGGCAAAACTTTACGTGCTTGTTCTTTAGCAATACCTTTTTTAATTGCCCAATCATATTCTTTCTTGGCTAAATGAGCTATACGCATTTGTGCATGCAACCAGTCTAGTTGCAGTTTTTCATCATCAACGTCAATACTGTTTTGTCTATTCTTTGGATCTTGCAATCTTGCTTCGCTGTATTCAAATAATTCGCCTTGATCATTAGGATCTGCATAACGTTGACTAAATTCTTGGAAAGCAAAACTACGATGACGCACAATTTGATGTGCTATATCACGTGTAGTATTAATTTCTAAACAAGCACTTACCATTTCAAGAGGTGACCAATGGGCGTGTTTAATCAAATATTTGATTAGTTTTTCACTTGTTTCTGCATTCATTTGGTTACTTGGATTCGAAACCCTTGCACAATAAGCAATTAGTTCTTGGCAGTCATCCAGATCTAATTCTTTAGGTGCCTGTGAATGAGAAATCAGTTTTACTTCAGTAGTCATCATTAATACCTTTCAATTTATTAACTCTGTGTTCAAGCCAACTTATGGCTGTATGTATATGCCCAGTATCGTGTGGTTCAAGTTGACTTTTAGCATATTTGATTTCGTCTTGTAGAACATCTACACGAATCATATCTCTAAACAACTTGTTTTTGTCTTTACCAGTTTGGACCTTTTTCTTCTTCATCTTCTATTTCGCAAAGTTGTTCTAGTTGTTTATAGTGTTCGTATGCTTTTTTAAGTGCTTCAAATTTTTCTAATTTTTTTGGATCAGGAACTAGAATATTAAGTCTTTTTTCTATTGTTTCTAATCGCTTGCGCATCTGTTGTTCTGCTGTTTCATATGAACTTGCAGGATCATTGTAGGTAAACTCAGTACCTGTATCATTAAGATCGCCGACGTCTATGCTAAATGTAGGAGTTAGTGCTACGTCTGAATCATACGTGGCAGCAGTATCACTGCCACTGTATGTTATGCTGTATGAACTATCAGCAGACGTACAAGAACCGCATGAGTTATTATAATCAAATGCGAATGAATTTTTCCTGTCGTCATCCATCACTATCCTCCCATTTTTTCTGCTTTGCGAGCATTCTTGGTGTCAGTGATCTCCTTACGTCTTTCTTTGATTGCTTTTGTCATTTCTTGTAATGCTTTTCTTGCTCTTGTGCCAGCAGCGCCATTACCTGATTCAAATTTCTCATCTTCAGCAAGGAATGCATCCATTGCTGCTTTGATTGCTTCTGTTTGTGACATAATATTTTCTCCATTGTTCATGTCGTATATTTAAACTTACCTTTATTATATAAGCATTAAATGCGGTTGTCAAGTTATTTGTGGTTGAATTTATTGCAACTTGTTCAAAATTGTTATGTTGTACTCTAGTATTTCTGCCATTTCTGAATACATCTGTTCAAGTTGTGGTATATCCATTCTTCCTATTTTATCGACTAAATTAAATATTTCTTTTAACCTAAGTGTTGGATCTTCGATTGTGTCATATTCTTCAGACCAAAATTTACTAAAAGTTTTAAATCCTAAAGAACGTGCATATTCTAAACTGTACGGTGGTGCTAATAATATAAAAGGTGTTTTAGATGCTATGCACATCAATAACTTTTCACTAATGTTTGCAGTTGGCTGAGCATATCTTGTCTCAGCAACTATAGCAACAAAACACTTATTGTAACTTTGTAAGAATTCAGTTTGATGTAAATCAAGTACTGGCGGAATGTAAACACCGTGCGGATTTACAACCTCTAATCTTGAATCTAGTTCAATGTCAATGTTATAATAATTTTCATTGAGCAACTTATTTCCATGCTCAAGTAAAGCACACATAGGCTCTGACAGTTTTGGAATCTCTAACCACCCGTAACTATATCGGTTGTAATCAAAAATACTTTTACTAAATTTAAAATGCCAAGTGTAAAATCCTGGATAGTTCACAAGATAACTCATCATTAAATGTCTAGGATATGTGTATCTTCCAATTGCACACCAAAAATGTTTTTCTATTTTTTTTTGTTTATCAGTTATTTCATATTTTACTGCGTCCTTTACATCTGAAAGGAAAAGGTCTTTACAAACTATATCAAAACTATAGTGTTGACCTAAATATTTTTCTACATTATAATCACAAGTGTAAACTGTAACATTGTAAAATCCATAGTCGTCAATTAATTTTTGTATACTATCTAATTCTTCTGATCTAATAAGCGATAAATTATCTTCTATAGTAAATTCAGTATAAAATTGTTTGTTGTATGGTTCTCCTTTTATGTAACAACATAGTGGTTCGTATAGGTAAATTTGCAATCCTCTTTTACTAACTTTTCTTACAAATTTTTCATTAAATCTAACTTGTAATAACCTAGGTATTTTTAAACTTTGATTGCCGGTATAAACCATTGTAGGAAAATTAGAATCTTTTAAAAATGTTGAGTCATTCCTAATTATATTACTTTGATTTTTTATAGGTAAGTTTTTGTGATAGAATTTGTGAGAATCAAGACCCATTTAGATTTTACTCCGTTACCAATAAGTGCCTGTAATTTGCAATGTATATCTAGGATCAATTCCTATATTACTTGCTGCATGCGGAGTGTCAGGTTGCCATAAGACAAATTCGCCTGCTTTCCAATTCACAAATGCTCTATCAGCAACTTCAAAGTAGTGTCCAGGTTTCCAATCTTCTAAAAAAACAATAGCACGCCTAACTTCTTGTCGTTCCTTTTTGAAAACTTTACAATAGGTATTGTAATGATCTATATGTGTAGGCATAATATCTAATGTTTCCATTTTGTAGAATACAAAACCAGGATTACGTAAATTAAGCATCTGTGCAATTTCCTCTACATAGTCGGGCATAGGGTTTCGACTATCGTACATTTTACCTGTTGTGTTTTTGTGCGAATAGCCTTGCCTTCTCCAAGCGACAGATTCTTCACCTGTAATAGGTTGTCGCACATAATTGAATTTTTTATATTCTTCGTCCCAGAGTATAGGACATTTTCCTTTAGTCCACATGTCTATCTATATCCAATGTTACACAGTGAAAGCCACCGCCTAGTGTACGTTGATGTCGCATTGGTAACATAGCACATTCTATTCCGTGCTGTTCGAGAACCTTACGTAACGGTTCTTGGCTTTCTTCTAATGCTACTAACTTTGTATTTACACTAAACAAATTCATGTTAATCCAAGTACTTGCATTACACCAACCTGGATAATGTCCTATGTCTACAGGGTCAGGACACCAAATAATTTCCCAACTTCTAAATGGTTCTGGCAAACATTCTTTGTTTTTAATTCTACTTGGATTTGCAAGTAATAATCCTTCTTGTAAAAACGCTACTGTGCTGTCAATATGCATGTAACTGTAAACATCTTCAAGTAGATGTACTTTAACAGTATCGCCTAAAGCATTTTGCAATAGTTTTGCACCTAGTTTATTGCCACTGTTGCTTATTAAGTATAAGACATCTGCGTTTGCACGAATAATATTTGCAGCGTCAAAAGCCGGCGCAAATTCTGTAAGTGCAAGGATGTCTTTGTTGCCTATACAATCTGTATTGTACAACTTTGTTTCATGATAGCAAGGAACTTGTAAAGGATCAGTTAAATGTTTTTCAAATGCTCGCCATTCATCTTTTCTTGCCTTAATTGGCATAGGTGTCGCAAGTGTTAAATCCCCGTGTACAAATACCGAGTCTCGTGGACAATAATTATAATAGTTACAATCATTAACATTAGGGCGTAAAACTTCAATTGATTCTCCTTTTAAAAAATCTACAAAGATTTGTAAATCTTCATTTGCTTCTTCTATTACTTGTTGTGGATAAGGACCTTTTTGAATTTTGCTTTCGTCAACCTTATCTGCAAAATTTACACAGCGTAAACTTACATCGATATCTTTAGGAATTTTGGCATTGTCTGCAACACCAACTATTACCTTTTTAAGTTGTCCCCATTCATTACTGTTCATCGAATGCCTCAGGACATATAGATTTCATTGCTTCGATTATTTCTTCAGTTGTAAATTTACCATCCTGTATTCTTTTACTATCTAAATCATAACCGCAATTAGGACAAATATTATGCTCCATCAAATACCTCCATTGAAGGTAGATAAGGATAATCTTCACTAGTCCATAACTTATCTGCTTGTACAGTTTTTAATTTTTCTATACCAAGTTCAGCAGTTTCAGGAGTCATGTAATAGTGATATCCTATTTGTTTAATATTTTGTTCTACCCACGGCTTATCATCAGTTCTTCCGTCATATGACATTTGTTTAAGTATTTTGTAATCTTGTATTGTAGGACACAGTATTGCTCCGCCTCTACCTAAACTAAGCATTTTCTTGTGTTGAAAACTTAGACACATTAATTGTCCTGTTATGTAACTATTTCTAGCAAAGTTTACTGCACCGTCTATAATTCTTGTACCACCAATGAAATAGTATTCGCTCCAATCAACATTTACAAAACTCCAATGCATATCTAGTTTCATAAGAGTAAACGGAATACTAATGTAAGTTCTAGTAGGAATAGTTAATTTGACTGTTGGATTATCGTATCTTAGTGAAAGTTCTATAGCATGTGTACAACTATCTGTTGCTACTGCATACGGTGCATCATAATAGTCTGCTATCTGTTTTTCGAACTCTTTGACTGTTTCAAACATGCAAGTATTTATATGCGCAGTTAATAAGTATATACAAGGAAGAATTATGACGAGAAAATTTCCAAAATAAGGAATATATACAGAGATATATGAGTTTTTCACTAATACCATTTGAAAACATAACTAAGTTCGGACAAAAAACAATGCTGGACGAACCGTTGTTTAATGTCAGTTGGATACTTGGTCGCTTCTGTAATTACAGTTGTAGTTACTGTTGGCCGTACGCAAACTCGAATGTTCCAGATCATCAAGATTTTGAAGTATATACAACTGCAATTGATGAAATTAAACGCCAAGCAAGAGCAAATGGATTTACTGAATTTCATTTTAGTTTTAGTGGAGGTGAACCAACAGCATATAAAAAGTTTGGTGATCTAGTTGAATACTATGCAAATGACTATGAGGCTAAGTATCAAAGTATACATCTTACAACCAATTTGAGTCCAGGAGAGAAATGGTGGGGAAGATTTATAGATAATACAAGTCACCTAACACGTCGTAGTATCACTGCAAGTTATCACGCAGAATTTGCAAACGAAAAAGACTTTGGAGATAGATGCGTACAGCTCATTGAAGGAGGAGTATTTGTTACAATTAATCAAGTTATGGTTCCTGAACACTTTGAAGAATATTATGAACGTTGTAGTAGATTCGCAGACAAAGGAATTAACGTCACTCTTAAACCGCAGTCCGATCCTACCGCGTCTAGAATAGTTGATGGTTACACCGATCAGCAAATTGATCAATTACAAACAGGCTTTCCGCAAAATTGGAAAGGTGAACAAATCATGCAAATGTATTTAGAAGATGCCAAAGGAAACGATTACGGATTGGATCAAGCAGAAAGAATGAATGCATTTGGATTCAATAAATTCAAAAATTGGACTTGTAATGCAGGGTATCAAAGTTGCATTATAAGGGGGGTTGAAGTGAAAAGAGCATATAGTTGTGCGGATGAGCCTTTAGGCACGCTTACAGACGGTTTTACGCTGTTTAAAGCACCATCTAAATGCATTACTAGCTCTTGCGTAAGCAGTGCAGACAGCAAAATACCAAAGGTGCTACATGAAGGTTGAATTGGAAGACGTTAAATTTTGGATGGATGCAATTCGGAATAGCGAAGACCGCGACCGTACACTTGAAAGTTTCTGGGGCGGCCAATTGAAATCTAAAGAATGGTTAGTTGAAACATTACAAAAACACAATCATGTTTCTAATGTTAGTTGTATCATATTTGGTGGTTGGAACGGTGTACTAGCAAATATGTTATTCAATAGCACAATAGGATTTAAACATATTACAAGTGTTGATATTGATCCTAAGTGTGTAGAAATAGCAAACACAATAAACAAACGTTATGAGATGCAAGGAAAATTTACAGCAGTTACAGCCGACATGTGTGAATATGAATATACTGAGCAACCTTACATGGTCATTAACACAAGTTGCGAGCATCTTACACAACAACAGTATAATAAATGGGCAAAACGTGTACCAAGGAGTACAGACGTAGTTTTACAATCTAATAATTATTTTGAACTAGACGAACATGTAAACTGTTCTAACAGTCTTAGTAGTTTTTATAATAAATCTAAACTGAAATCTATTGTAGTAAAAGATGAATTAGAGTTACCTAAGTATACACGTTATATGTTGATAGGAAGATTTTAATGTTTGAATTTTCAAATCTTAAAACAATACATATTGAGCTTACAACAAATTGTCAAGCCAAGTGTCCTATGTGTTCACGTAATATACATAGTGGTATTGAAAACCCATTACTTAAAATTGTTGGTTGGACACTAGAAGATTTTAAAACTATCATAAACAAGGAAGTACTAGAAACAGTCAACCGTATCTACTTTTGCGGAAACTTTGGCGATCCTTTACTTAATGACAACCTTATTGAAATGTGCAAGTACGCAAAAGAAACAAGTCCTAAAACTGCAATAGGAATTCACACAAACGGAAGTTTAAGAAACACAAAATGGTGGACTGAACTAGCACAGTCTTTACCACAAGATCATTGTGTGTATTTTGCACTTGACGGTTTAGAAGATACCCATAAATTATATAGGGTTGGCACTGATTGGAATAAGATTATTGAAAATGCAAAAACATTTATTAAAGCAGGCGGCCGTGCTAACTGGACCTATATTAAATTTAAACACAACGAGCACCAAGTAGAAGAATGTAGAAAGATTGCAAAGGAAGTAGGCTTTCAAGATTTCACAGTTAAAAACACATCAAGATTTTTAGTTGAACCTAAATATGATGTGTGGGACAAAAATAGAATACCTATATACAGTTTAGAAGCACCCTCTGATACTGAGACACATTTTTTACCTAAAGAAGTAATTAATGATTATAAGTCAGTGTTAAATGAAGCAGAGATAGATTGCCATGTGCAGAAGATTAAAGAAATTTACATTGACGGATTTAAAACTGTATTACCTTGTTGTTGGTTAGCACAAACTCCAATGACATTTTATGATCCTGATCATATTTGTGAAGATGTGGTAGACATGCTGCGTAACCAATACAAAAAAATGATAAAAGACTTCGGCGGCATACACAATCTTGATGCAACAAAAGGAATAAAAAATATTATAAATTCTGATGTATGGCAAAACATATGGAAGAAAAAATGGAACGAAGATAAAATGCTAATGTGTGCAAGAACATGTGGCAAGTTTAAAACTTTTGATATTTCACAACCACAAGATCAATTCATAGAAAGAGAAATGTTATAATGACTTGGTACTACGACAAAGAAGATACTAGACTAGGTAAGTTCCAACGAGAACTTGCAGAAGCGTCTACGGAATCATTTTGTGTGTTACCTTGGATACACATGGCGACTAGGCCAAATGGCGATATGCGATTATGTTGTACATCTAATGCAAGTGGAGCAGGTGATGATCATGAAGTAGGACTTGTAAAGATGGAAGATGGCAAGCCTGCAAACTTTGGTAAACATACTCCTATGGAGGCATGGAATAACGATTACATGAAAAGTGTGCGTACAACAATGATGCGTGGAGAAATTCCTGCAAGTTGTAAAGGTTGTTTTAAAGAAGA
>Ga0160423_10003778_pt1 | contig 12563 bp, 9 predicted proteins | sample CRUFie14St8metaG_FD_108191 | JGI IMG/M metagenome (GOLD analysis project Ga0160423, IMG submission 108191) | Marine microbial communities from the Costa Rica Dome - CRUD Field 142mm St8 metaG | ecosystem: Environmental > Aquatic > Marine > Oceanic > Photic zone | place: Costa Rica: the Eastern... | reverse complement strand
CCCTCTCTCCCTCTCTACCTCTCAAGGTCTCCGGCCACCACCGCGGGAGTCGATCTCACAAGAAAACTGCCCCCCCTCCCTCGCCCCCCCTCAACCAAGCACGTCCACACCTTCCCTCAAAGTTATCCACTCACTCAGTGTCGACACGAGCTGTTGCCTGTTACGCCCTGGCCCGACATTTCCTCCGAAAATTCGTCGGAAAATTCGTCTGGGAGATCTCGCCGCGAAAGGTGCCCAGGCGCGCTGGAGGCCGTCCGTCCCGTTCGTTCCGCGACAGCGACAGCGACCACCGGCGACCCGTCGAGGAGTGCGACGAGCGCGCGGATCGGATCCAGGACTCGCTCTTGGGAGCGCTTCCCGGACGTGTTCCGCCATGTCGATGGCGGCGGTGGCGTTTGAGGTATTCTACCTAAAAGATGGGACCAAAACCGACGACGCGGGAAGGTGAGGTTGAGGTCTTTGAGGACGGAGGCGAAGCGCAGAAGGAGAGAGAGACCGAGCTCGTGTCTCTTCTCGGGTTCCGTGAGGTCAGGGAAGAGCTGTTCATGCGGCCGCACGAGAACGCCGGGGACAGGGAGATGAGGGCGTCGACCCTGCGAGCCGTCGTGGTGCTTGAGGCGCTCGCCTTCCTGGTGACCCTCCTGGGCCTGTGGTACATCCCGAACGACGGGGAGTACATTATCATCTTCAGGGTCTTCTACTTCCCTCTGCTGCCGCTGGTCGCCATGCTGTGGCTTTGGGGGGTGAACGTCCAGGTCTGGACCCAGTTCAGGTTGAACTACCTCAAGGTGTTCGAGGTGGAGGACCGGGTGATCCTGCCGTGCCACGAGGACGTCTTCAAGATGGCGCACATCTTCAGTCTCATCGTCCTGGCCAGCTCCTCGTTCTTTCTGTTCTGCACGCTCTTCGGGTTTGAGATCCTGGCCATCAGGCAGGCGGAGCTCCTCTATCTCATCCTGATCGTGCTCATTCTCCTTCCGGGCGACTGGATCTTCGGCAAGCAGCGAAGGTTCTTCGTCTCCACCCTCACGAGGATCGCGCTGCCCTTCTGGGAGGTCTCCTTCGCGGACTTCCTCCTCGCCGACGTGGTGACCTCCCTGGCCAGACCCCTCGCTGACACCGCTGTGGTGGGGTGCAGGATCACGTCATCCTACCTTGGGCTGGGCCTCAGGAAAACGAGCGATGTGTGCAACGCGCATTCGTGGACCTACTCCGCCGCCCTCGCGCTTCCCTACGCCTGGAGGCTCGTGCAGTGCGTCAAGATCTACTCCTCCAGGGGGGAGAGGCCCCAGCTTGCAAACGCCGTCAAGTACTTCACCGCGTTTCCGGTAATTTATTTCTCCGCGATGAAGTACCACTCGCCAAGGGAGGACTGGGTCGGGTTTTACAGGCCCGCGTGGATTGCATGCGCGGTGCTGAACTCGGGCTTCTCCTACTACTGGGACATCGCGCGAGACTGGGAGTTTCAGCTCTTCTCTCCCGGGAAGGGCACCGTGCTCAGGCCAGATCTGGTGTACGAGAACAAGAAGGGGTACAGGCTGGCGATCTTGTCCAACCTCGTGCTGAGAATCTCGTGGACCTGCAAGCTCTCCGCGCAGCTCAGGCACTTGTATGGCCTGTCCCTCGTGCTCTCCCTTATGGAGGTGTTTCGGAGGTTCCAGTGGATGTTCCTGCGCATCGAGGTCGCGCTGCTGAAGGACCTAAGGAAGGCATACAGCGGCGGAGGGGGCGGGGGCGCCGGGGGCGCAAAGAGGAGGGCGGACGTAAAAGAGTCGCCCCTGTAATACCAAAACGTGAAAACTTTTTCAAACTTGAACACTTGGAAACTTGAAACTTATGTATACGAAAAACAACGAAAGAAAGAAGAAATTTTCAAGAAGAGGGAAATTCGCGCGCGCCCCCACCCCACTGGCCGGTGGATCATCCACAGAGAGGGAAGAGGGCGGGGACCGGCTCGTCAGCGGACTCGAACGAAGAGAGACGCAAAGCGCCGCAGCCCAGAGCGAGCAACACCGGAGCAGGATGGAGGGGAAGAAGGTCTTGAACATATCCATCGAGAAGGTGGTCTGCGCGACCAAGGACGGCGACATGGCTCTCCCCGGCCTCCAAAGCGGAGAGGCCTTTGTGAGAGGTGAGCCCGTGGAAAGGAAGAGCGCGGCCAAGGCCGCTACTTTTGGCCTCGTTGGGGCTCCGCCCCCCCTTACCCTGCCCATGAAAGTCTTGCTGCCGGCAACACAAGCTTGACGGGGTTGGTGAGGGAGGGAGCCTGGTTGGCCGAGCTCCTGCACGAGTGTTTCCGCTGACCTTACGCTCTCTCTCACTTGCTCCTTTTCCCGGAACACTTTCGCGCAGTCGAGCTCCGTGGTGGCACGAGCCAAAAGGTCTCCTCGCCCTCGGCCAAGCTGAAAAACAACGTGCTGGTTTTTGACACAAAGGTTTCTCTGTAAGTCAGCGTTGAAGGAGAGATGCGGCTTAGGTGTCCTGTACTATTGCTGCCCTGCCCTGAGGGTTACGTGGCGCGGCGACGCCGCTCCCACTGGGACACCAGTCTGACCCCGCTCCTCCGATCCCCTTTTCGCAAAAACTAGGGATCTCACGGACGATTCATCCGAGCTGAGGCTTCTTCTCTGCAAGAAGAAGGACGGTGTCGCTTCCCAGAACACCGTGCTGTCCGCTGCAGGAATCTACGTGAAGGACATCATCAAGGCAGCCCCAATCGTCAAGTACTTTGACCTCTTCAAGTCTGTGAGTGTTCTCTTTCCCTCCCTTCAGTCCCTGCGGTCAGCCCGAGTCTTGCTCTCGTAGAGAAGAGTGGGCCAACTTTTGATCTTTTTGGAAGGCTCAAGCAGAGAGTTCAGCAGCTGACCACCGCATCTTTCTCCTGTTCTTTGTGTCCTTGATGGCAGTACGGAGCCGGATTCGGCGGAAAGGTGAAGCTGAGTATGACCATCAGCGACGGAAGCGGGGAGCCAGAGAGCAAGGCACCAGCAGAGGGAGCGGCAAAGGCTGCCTCCCCCCTGGGAGCGGACCCAGAGCAGACCAAGAAGGCCAAGAAGGGTGGATTCCCTCTCAAGCTGCTGCTGCTGGCGGCGGCGGGAGGAGCCGTTGCTGTCGTCAAGGGAATGAGGAGATAGACAGCAGGGCAGGACGGGCCAGGGCCACGGCGCGCACGAAAAAAATAACAACAACAATTCAGCAAAAAAGGAGTTTAGCTATTTTATCAACAGGAGGGCCGTCTCCTTTTTCTGTGCCCACCAAAGACTCGCCCCTCCTCGCCCCGTCCTTCTCTTTACGAGGAGGCTTTGTGTCATACTTGGAGCCCGGGGACACCACAAGGCCTCCAGAGCCATCTCCAGGCCTCTAGAGCCTCGAAAATTTGGCGTCCTCAATCCACGCATGGAAAAGCGTTTGGAGAAGTTGAAAAGTTGGGAAAATAGTTGGAAATTCTACAGCACATCATGGAATGGACGAAAAGACTGGAATGCTGGGGGGGGAACCATGACCTTTGTTTTACCCTAACGAGGGTAAAGAGAAAAGGCAGAAAGCGGCTACGAAGGTCCCAGCAGCTCCGAAGGCTAGCGCAGAGACAGGGCAGACTCAAAGATGACGAAGAAGGGAAAGGGAAAGAAGGCCGAAAAGGCCAAGGCTAAAGCCGAAGCCGATGCCAAGGATATCCAGCTCAACATCGAGGGCTTGGACGAGGAGATGATGAAGATGGCTGTCGAGCAACTGAAGAACATGGTGAGTCCCTGTAGATAGCGAATCCTCCTCGAACTACCTCGCTTCTGATTGCTGACGACAACGCCTTTGCAAAAAAATTTCCGACGACACCTTCTCAGACGCCTGAGCAAATCGAGGCAATGAAGGCCCAGGTTTCCTCTATGGACCCCGAAGCTATCAGAGCGGCCGTGGAGATGTCGAAGCAGGCAGACTCCGCTGCACTTAAAGAGCAGTTCAAGAACGAGGGAATTGGCTCGGTGGATACCATGAAAGGCCAGATGAATGCCCTGAACTCACACGTGCTTAGTGAGAACGAGAAGAAAGTTCAGCAGTCGGAGGAATGGAAGAACGAGGCAAATGCTTTGTACATGAAAGAGAAGTGGCAGGAGGCCAGAGACGTGTACATTAAGGCGAAGAAGAACCTTAACGGCTTGAGCTCCCTTGAGGCGAGGAAGCTTCACAGGACGTGCATGCTGAACGAGTCTGTGTGTTGCCTCGGCCTGGAGCAGTGGGAGGACGCCGCCAAGCTCACTTCTTTCATCATCATCAACGCTCAGTCGGACATAAAGAACCCCCTGACCACCCAGCAGGGCGTCAAGGTGTTCTATAGGAGGGCTCGTGCCTTTTTCGAGTTGGGTGAGAAGGCGCAGGCCTACCAGGACCTTTTGAACGCTCACAACCTCGACCCCAACGATGAGGCCGTTAACAGGGCCTTGGCGGGAGCCAAGGGAGAGCTCGACGAGGAAGATAGGGAGAAGCCAATAGAAAGCGATGTGAATACGTTGGAGACTAGTGACAGTGCCGGGAAGAAAAAGGAGGAGCCAAAGGAGGAGCCAAAGGAGCTGACCCCAGAGGAGCAGGCTGCTGCAGAGAAGAGGAAGAAGAAAAACGCGAAGAAGAGGGCAGCTGCGAAGAAGAAGAAGGAGGCTGCCAAGGCTAGCGGTGGAAACAACAACTCCAACAATGCTTTCGCTGCTTTGCAGAACGCTTAGATGGGACATTGAGGGTCTGCCTCCCGCCACCTTACGGCGTTTTTGGAACGGAGTGGAGTGGAGGAATATCTAGTTTATGAGAGTCTTTCACCCGCCCCCGCAACTAAAAAGTCGCAGGTTGAATAGAGTCTTCAATCACTTAATACAATCTTTATACACTTTATACATTGAAGTGCTTTACTCATCCCCCAAGCTGTCCATAAACTCGAGAATCGTCTGCAAGTGTGACTTGTCCTCTCCCTTTGTTTTGAGGCGCCCCGTTTTGACCAGGTACTTTATTCCCTCCTTGTTCCCGTCCACGTTCTCCAGCTCGGTGACAATTGCCTCCGGGATCACCACGATCTTATGGATGGGCCCGGACATATTGTCCTCGGCTGGGAGCCTTACCTGCACCAGTGCCTTGTCCCCGAACTTGCCGGAGCCCTTCCTCACCTTAAAGCACCCGAACTCCAAATCCGGCCTTGAGAAGCAAGCATCGACCTTCCTCCTCTTCTCGTCGTCGTAAACGTCGGCCTTCTGCCCCTCCCCATAGCCGGAGTACAGTGTGTGGATTATCCCTCCAGCCCTCAGCCCTGAGAGGAATGCCCCATGCATGGTGGCGATGTACTCCTTGTAAGTGGCCTCCCCCGCGAAGAAGACCCTCCTGCAGAGGTCCTCCCTCAGCACGTCGCAGGTTTCGCCCTTTGAGCCCACCACCAGGCTCGAGTAGCACCCATATGCGAAGGGGTCCAGCCCCCAGTTGGTGGTCTCAAAGGCCAATGGCTCAGGGACGACAATGTTCTTCTTGCGGTAGATCAGTCTCAGTCGCTCCATCATCTTCTCCTTGACCACCTCCTTGGTCTGCGTCTCAAAGTTCCTGGCTGCCTTTCCTGAGGACAGCGCGAGGAGAACGGGGGCACCCGCCACGTACTCGTACGAGTGGAAGAGGAAGTGGCAGCCCCTCTGCTCATCCCAGTCCCCGTCATTCACAAACCCAAAGGTTTCCTCCGTCCAGAAGCGGGAGGGGAAGAGTAAGATGCACTTGTTCAGAACCCCGAAGCCGATCTCATCGATTGCGTTTTGCTTCCGCTTCGTCAGCGGTGGCTTGAACTCGATGACTCCCCTCTTCAGAACCCCCACCGGCACCGTCACCACGCAGGCGATCGCCTGCGTGAATCTCACCACCTCCCTCTCCTCAAACTTGTCATTTTCCTCAGGGATGACCTCCGCGGTCACGTTCACCCCGGTCTCCGCGCTGTACTCAATCTCCGTGACCTTGTGACCGTACAAGATGTTCAGGTCCTTGGCAAGGCCCTCCACAAAAGTCTTGTTGCCACCCTCGACCAGAAAATGGTCCCCCTTCAGGTTGTAGTTGTCGTCCTGCTCGGCATGCTTCAAGCTGAGCTCGCTCACGCACTGGGCGTGGGCGAACTCCAGGTGGGCGATCTGCCAGTTCACTAGGCGGTCCCGAAGCTCATTCCCCCGGGGCTTCCTCTTGGCGGCATCCCAGCTTCTCCCCCCAAACTCCCTCTGCCACTGCTGCTCGAAGGCCATACCCCTGGAGACGTCCTCTAGATTTTGGAACTCGTCCGTGCCCCCAATCGCCTCGAGCCTCTCCTCCACGGCGTTGTAGACGCCGTACGCCTCCCCGTCGATCCTCTCACTGATCTTCCCCCCCTGCCAGTCGTACATCACGGTATTTGGGTTCAGCACCTGTCGGTTTCCACCCATCTGGTCCACCAGGGTCACGAGGGGCCCGTAGTCACCGCCGTATAGCACGCTTCCCCCGAGCTCCGCGGCGCCCTGGACCTCCCTACCCTCGTGCGTCCCGCTCAGAACCTTGGTGTGGACCCTGCCCCCCGGCCTGTGCCGGCCCTCCAGCACAATGACAGGGTGCCCGAGCGCGGTGAGGTGCCTCGCGCACGCCAGGCCGGCCAGGCCCGCGCCAATAACGACGACGGTCCCGCGGCTCGGCTCAATCGGGCTGAAGCCCGCCGTCTGCCTCAGCTCCTCGGAGATCCCCAAGTTGATGTAACCGAAGGTTGTGAGATAGGCCCAAGCATAGTTCACGAGGCCCACGCTCCGGCTCGATATTTTCCTGGCGCACTCACTGCGCGTGAGAACCTTGCCCTTCCACTTCTCCCGCTGCCACGCGGTGAGCACGTGGTTCCTCACGTCGCAGTACCCCTTAATATCAATCTCACGAGGCAAAAAGAGCTCTTCCGTGTCTTTCAGGGAGAACGGGCTGAACCCCAACGCGCTGGCGACCTGCTCGTCCGTGCGCAGCGCCCTCTCATGCGTGTCCAACAGCCTGTAGTTGAGCGCGTCGGTGTCCAGTCTGTCGACCTCGTGGTCGTCCGGGACCGTGCCCATGGCGTGGGCATGCCCAGAGAATCTCTTCTTCCCCCCGGCTAAACCCAACAACAACCCCTCAAAAGCCCGCCCAAATCGACGATCCACCTCGAGGGGGGGGGGAGGATCGAGAAAGATCGACGCGCAGCAGTCGGGACGCGAGGAGCGGCGGGGAGCGAAAGGAGGAAGCGAGCGAGCCCAGGCGCAGGCGGAAGAGAGTCAAGATGCAGGGCATGGACCCCGAGATGATGAAGCTCGCCATGGAGCAGATGAAAAACATGGTAAGGGCTCTCAACTTTCCGTGTTCGTTTCACCGGCGCGGGGGCGCCTCCGCTGACACACGCCCACACGCACTCTGTTTCCAAACGGCTTCCAAACGCCTCAGACTCCGGAGCAGATGGAGGAGATGAAGAGGCAGGTGGCGGGCATGTCTCCCGACGCGATCAACAGCGCCATGAACATGATGAAGAACGCGAACCCGGAGGACATCAAGAGACAGATGAAGAACCAGCCCATGCCCAGCAACACTGACGAGATGAAGCAGCATATGAACGCTTTCGAGCAGCACACGACGAGCCAGAACCAATACAAGTACAACGCGTCTTTGAAGCTCAAAACGGAGGGCAACGCCTTCTTCTCGGCGGGAAAGCACGCGGAGGCGAGGGAGAAGTACACCCTGGCGAAGAAGAACCTGAGCGGCTTGAGCTCCCTTGAGGCGAGGAAGCTTCACAGGACGTGCATGCTGAACGAGGCTGCGTGCTGCCTCGGCCTGGAGCAGTGGGAGGAGGCCGCGAGGCTCTGCAACCACATCATCAAGAATGCCGCCGCGGACAAGGAGAATCCTCTGACTCCCGCACACGCGCTCAAGACGCACTACAGGAAGGGCCAGGCGCTGCTCCGCTTGGAGAGGTATGAGGAGGCCCACCAGGACCTCCTCGCCGCGCACAACCTGTCGCCTCAGGACGAGGGGGTGGCCTCTGCGCTGGAGAAGGCCAAGGCCGGGCTCGGGGAGCCCAGGGTGGAGGAGGTGGTGGAGCCTAAGGTGGAAGAGGTCGGTGTCGTTGAGGTGGCGGAGGAGGAGGCAGCCGCTGGGAAGGTCGAGGAGGTGACGGTGGAGGACGTGACGGCAGAGGAGGTAAAGGCGCCAGCGGCAGGATCGCAGGTCAGGGGCACGGCCCCCGTCGTCGAGGAGATCCCCGAGGCAGCGGCCGCCCCCACACCACCGGAGGCTGAGATGGTCAAGAAGATGGCCTCCATGTCGGACGAGGACTTGGTGAAAATGGCGAAGCTCTCCGGGATGCCCGAGAATGCGGTGAACCCCGACATGATGCGCATGGCGACGGAGGCCATGAGCAACATGTCCGCCGAGGAGATCAAGCAGATGTCGAAGATCTCCCAGCAGATGAGAGACTCCGGGATCGGGCCTGGGGCGGCAGCCGCGGCCGCTGGGGCGGGCACCTCTGCCGCCGCGGGGATGGAGCAGCAGGTCCAGAAGATGATGACCGAGAACCCTGACATGATGAAGCAGGCCGCGGAAATGATGGGAAACATGAACGAGGAAGACCTTAAGGCAATGGCCAAGATGAGCGGCATGCCAGAGGACAGCATGAATCCAGGCATGATGAAGGCGGCGACTGAGGCCATGAGCAAGATGAGCGCGGATGATCTGGCCAAGATGGCGAAACTGGCGGGCCAGCCAGGCGCGTCTGGAATGGCCGGGGGAGACGGGTCAAAGTTGGAGAAAATGGCCGCTGCCACTGAAGTTTTCGGGGGAATGACCGCGGAGTCCATCCAGGCCGTTTCGAAAGAGATGGGCCACGAGCTCTCCGACTCGCAGGCGCAGCTGATGCGGCGCTTTGTGGCTTTTGTGGCCTTTGTTCTCAAAAGTTTGGTCGCGCTGCAGAAGAGGAAATATCTTGTGCTCGCGTTCCTCGTCGTGCTACTCGGAATTTGGCTACGAAGGAGAATGGGGGGAACTGGGGGGGGAACGGTGGAGGAAGAGGTTGTTGGGGAAGGCCTGGGAGGGCTGGACGGAGAAGGCTTCTAACGTTGATGATCTCTTTTATGTTTGTTGGCACTGGGCTAGATTTAGGCTCACTCCCGAAATGAATTCAATGTCGCGTGCTCCCACATCTTGCAAAGATGGACTACAAGATGGGACTACGTTATGCTGTGGTACACGGAGCTGCTTGGCATGTTCTTGATCCTCCGCGCCCTGATCCCAACGGCCTCCCAGTTGACGGACATCAGCGCGTACGCCAAGGTGGTCACCGCAAAGACCGCGGCCTTGATCCGGTACATGGTCCTTGGGCCAAGCACATCGTAGAGTTGACCGCCCACAATGCTGCCGGACAGGCCTCCAACGCCGTTATAGGCAAAGCTGAAGAGGGACTGCCCGCTGGTCTCAAGGCCAGGGGGACTGTTCTGCTTGGCGATTGCGACCCCAGCCGTCCACGCGCCCGCAAAGGTGAAGCCGTGCAGGAGCTGCAGTGGCAGGACGAGCCAAGGATTCACAAGGAAGGACACCAAGACGGATCTGACGACAAAGGCTGCCATGGACGCCAACATGAGCGTGGGCGCCCCATATCGTCTGATGATGGCTCCGCTCGCGTAGAAGATGGGCAGCTCTGAGACTGTAGCCAGCGAGAGTGTTAGCCCCTCGAGAAAATCAGGGGCTCCAAGGTCACTCAGGAACATCAGTAAAAGGGATTGTAAACTCGTCGCCCCGAAACCCGCCACGATGGCCACGAGGAGGAAGGTCACATATTTTGCGTTTGGGATCAACAAGGACACGGACTCAGCAAAGGTGGGTTCGTCCTCCGCATTGTCCCATCCGCCCAGCCGAGCAAAGTCTAGGGATGACACGACTGCTGCGGTTGCCAGCATGCACGCCCCGAAGAGGTCGAAGGCCGCCCTATCACCGAAGACTTGTACGATCAATCCAGCCACCAGGGATCCTCCCCCCCAACCCACAGCGCCCCACAACCTAATCTTGCCGTACTCGTGCGACCTGTCGCCCAGAAACCGGAGCGTGCTCGAGTCCAGCAACGAGGAGATCGGGGCGTTGAGGACGGCCATGGACAGGGCCACCGCGAGGGCGGACCCGAATGAGTTCGTCACCGTGATGAGCTGCACCGGCACGATGCCCATGAGGATGGAGATGATCCACATGGGCTTGTGGATTCTGAACCTGTCGACGAGGAGGCTGGCCGCGGGGCCCACCACGTAGCCGCCCACGATCTGCAGCGCGGCGATCAGACCGACCTGCCCGGCCGACAGTCCGATCTCTGTCTTCATGTACAGCACGAAGAAGGGCGAGCTGATGCTCATGGCAAAGCAGATGAGAAAGTACACCAGGCGCAATCGAATCACCGGAACCTCGTTCCAGTCTTTCCCCGGGGAAAGGGGCGCCTCATCCTCCCCCGTCAGCTCGGCTGCGCCGTAACCCTCCGCGGTGGACCACAGCGGCTCGCGCTCCGCCCCTGCCTCCGCCTCGAAGAATCTCCCGTAGTTCTCGCCCCGGATAGTCACTGCCTTCTCCTCGTTCACCGGTAGGTCCTCGTTCGTGAAGGTGGTGTAGGCCCCTCCCCACGCGGCGAGAATGTCTGGGTCCCACTTGGAGCTGCGCTGCGACTTGAACCGGCGGGATACCTGGGCCTCGAAGCCATCCTCCTCCTCTGCGCTCCTAAACCCTTGGCTCGAGCCGTGCTCCTCCACGTCGACAGCGCTGCCGCGTTCCCGCGCCAACGCAGCCCTGGCGCGCCTCACCCTCATCTCGAAGAAGTCCTTCACCTGTCGCGTCCACTCGGGGGGCGCCATGGCACCCGATGTCAGAAAGAAGGGGAGCGCTCTGGCGCGAGCGTTACGACCCCCGACTGTTGCAACGCGATTTTTTTCTTCTTATTCCGATTTGGTCGCCAAAGCCTTTGGGATTGAGTACACGCTATCTTACACGTTTATTTTTTTTATAGTACACCGGAGGACTGCACGCGCCCTTTGGCCCAACTTCAATAACCATTCCTCAGGTCCTCCTGGAGGTTCGGGAGGAAGGTCGGCACCCAGAGGGAGGCCCCAGCGACGCCCTCGTCGGTCTGCCCGCCCGTCGCAAAAAGTTGGTGGGTCGGAAGCCACTTCAGGCAGCTGATGTTCCACCTCGCGCTCGGCAGCTCGGCGACCGTCCTGCCGTTTTCCAGGTTCCACACGATGACGGAGCCCCGGGGGCCTGCGCTCAGGAGGTATTTGTCGTCTGGGCTGAAATCGAACTCTCCTCCTCCCTCTTTGGTGGCGAACGCGTACTTCGGCCTCGTCCCCTTCGTGTAGTGTAGCGGATCTGTGTCGTAGACGTAGATCACTGCGCCCTGATAGGACTGAAGAGAGAACGCCAAAAGATTTCCATCGTTTCCCACCTTGAGGCACTTGATGGGCGACTCGTCGCACGGCAGTGCGGCCTGTAGTGCGGCCCTGTAGTGCTGGTGGGGCATGATCATGGAAGCATTGATGGCTATGGGCTGGGGCTCGATCTCGTGATTCTCGATGGCCTTGAGCGTCCTGGGGTCGAAGCAGACGATGTGTCCGCCCTCCCCCCCGACCCAGACCAGCCGAGACTGACCACCCTGGTACAGGTTCCGGTCGAGGACCATCCGGGGCTCCCTGCAGTTGTCCAAGCCAAGTCTCTTGATCTCGAGGGTGTGCTGCACCCCCTGGAGCCTCAGGTCCCAGAGCTTGACCGTCTTGTCCTTGGAGCACGAGAAGAACAGGTCGTCGACCTTGGAGACCTCGATGTCGAGCACGCTGTCCGTGTGGCCCCTCTTGAACATGCGAACCATGGCGTTGTCCGTCAGGGAGTGGTGCCAGATGGTGTTATTGTCCACCTCGCGGTGCCAGCTTTCGTTGCTCCACTCCTTGGACGAGGCGTAGACGATCGACCTCGGGTGGTGCGTGAATCGAGCGCAAGACACGCCGTGTTTGCTGTTGAAACACGTCCTCTCGTGCTTTCCCTCAGCGAGGTTGTACACCCTGATCGCCACGCTTTGCGCTTTGCGCGCCTCAGGCCGGCTGAGGCCCCGTTGGTCGAGTTCGTCGTCGCACACCGTGACCATCAGCGAGTTCTTGGCGTGGAAGTCCATCGAGGTCATCTTTGAAAGGGAAGGGTCAGAGTGAGGGAGAGGTCAGCACGATCGTGGGCACGAATCAGCAATGCTGGGAAAACGCTCGTACCGTGGACGGACGGGGCGCCGTTTCCCTGCCGCCGGACTTCGGCGGCGGGTGGAACTCCTTCCCCACCGTGAACGAGGCCATGATCTCGTCCGTAAGGTCGCCGGAGGGACCCCCCCGAGCGTCACGTGCCATCGTGGCAGTCCACTCCGCCCCCCCCCCCCCCCCCCCCCCCGCCGGCACGCAAGCGCAACCCCCCCCCCCCCCCCCCCACCCCCCCCCCCACGGTTGGCCCCACCCCCCCCCCAGATCCCCCCCCCCCCCCCCGCTTATTACGAGATACAGAGTACCCTATTAGGGTACCCT
>Ga0160423_10003777_pt1 | contig 12565 bp, 10 predicted proteins | sample CRUFie14St8metaG_FD_108191 | JGI IMG/M metagenome (GOLD analysis project Ga0160423, IMG submission 108191) | Marine microbial communities from the Costa Rica Dome - CRUD Field 142mm St8 metaG | ecosystem: Environmental > Aquatic > Marine > Oceanic > Photic zone | place: Costa Rica: the Eastern... | reverse complement strand
GACGTGTTCATTGAGCGCCCCGAGGTGGCCCTCACGGTGGCCTTCACTGGGGAGTCCTCTCTCGTTCCCATGACGGACAGGTCCACTCTCACGTTCTTGTCCTTCAAGAAAGGGTTGTCCGAGGAAGAGGATGCCCCAGTCCCGCCTCGCGGGGGTGACGAGGACCGGTCGAGCGAGTGCGACCCTTGGAAAGGCGAGAGGCCTGGGCGTCAGCGGCGGGCTGGTGGAGCACTGAGGTGAAAAGAATCTGCGTCTCTTACTTTTGTGGCAAACAAGGAGGGTCACTTACTGTCGGAGTCCTGTTGGCTCGGCCCCCCGTTGTGCGTCCCTAAGAGGCAGTGCGTCAGGCTCTGGTAGGCCTCCCTCTGGAACTCCGTGCAGGCCGCCAGGTAGCTCTTGAGGCACACCGCGTCCCTGATCAGGCCGGCAAGCTCTTCAAGCACCTCGGACTCCAGGGACTGGTAGGTTGCCGTGGCGCTCGCGAGCTTTGCGTCCTTCCTCTGCTGCTTCCTCCAAGTGTCCTCGAGCTTCTTCGTCTTGTCCTTCTTCGTCCTTTCGCTCTTCGCGCGGTCGATGGCCTCCTTGTGCTTCCCCTCGTCCTGCCTCAGCGCAAAAACCTGCCTCTTCCTGGAGTCCACCTCGATCCTCATCTCCTCGAGCTCCTTGAGCCTCTCCTGCACGGTGCTCCACGCGAACAGCCACTGCTTCATCGGGGTGAGGACATCCTGCTCCAAGCCCTGCGACAGCTCGATCTGCACCTTCTGCAGGTCCTCCATCTTCGTCCCTCTGCCGATGGTGTCCAGCGCGCCCACCGCGTGCACGTGGCCGTCCTCGCCAAAGTCGTAGACGCGCGGGAGGTCGCTCCCAAGGACCTGCTGGCACGTAGCCATAAAGGTCTCGTCCGCCAGCTTCAGGCCTCGGATGTCCTTCTCCATCAAACGGATGTTCGAGGCGAACTGTCGGGCCTCCTCCTCCATGAATTCCTGCCTCGACTTTGGCGTGGTGAAGGTCGTGTCCACCATCGAAGGGAAGTACTTCGCCATGGCCTGCCTCTGCTTCTCGCGGAGCCTGCGCCAAAACGGACCGATCCCAGTCTTGCTACCGGCTGGGGTCGACGGGGTCGCCGCCGTCATCGTGACCGCGACGAAATGAGAGGAAGGGAAGGCTCGCTCGGGGTGCCTCGCGTGTGCGCGAGAACTGGAAGTCGGTGGTGTCGGTCCGCGCCGCCCTGCTCAACCGCCGATGTCTCGGCCGCCGAGGGCCAAGGTTTCTTTTTCCCGGTGTCGTCGCATTTTTCCAGGGTTTCCGTTACGATCTAAGATTTCGGGCGAGACGGGGAATCGGGGAGCGAGAAAAGGATCCTCCTCTTTTGGCGGAGCGCTCGAGAGAAGAAGAAGAGGTAGAGATGACGATCTCGTGCGTGGCGCTCTTCGCCCAGGAGGCGAGGGGCAACAAGGTGGGCCTTCTCCTCCTCCGCCTCGGCCCTCGGACCATCCCTGGCCCTTGTAACGGCCGCGGCTGACCCCCACCTCCAAAACGTACTCAACGAAACGACCCTCGCACTCTTCTCCTCCGTAAAAGTACATCGCGCTTAAGGATTACAGGAGGGAGGTTACCGCCAAGGAAGTCCAGCGGTTCGTGGACGAGGTCCTCAGCGGCAGGAGGGATGGACCCAAGTCCACGAGCCAGGTCTCTCCCGTCGTGCACCACGACGGCGTTTCGTACGTTTGGAAGAGGGCGTCCGGAAAGTCGAATGTGCTTGCTGTGGCCGCAACCCGGTGGGACGCAAACGTGCTAGCCATGCAGGAAACCCTGCACCAGCTGCTGGACCTGCTCAAGATGTTCTGCCCGGGCGGGAACATCGTCTCGAACGCCTTGTCCCTGCCAACCAACTCCGCGCTGAAGGCCGACGCGCTGAGGGAGAAGCCCGCCCTCGTCCTCAGCATCCTCGAGGAGGTCGCCGACTTCGGGTACCCCCAAGTGACCCAGGCGGAGTCCCTCTGCGACCTCGTCCTCGACACCCCCTCCCTCGAGGTGAGACGATGCGAAACCAACCAGACGGCTCTGTCCACACCTCTGACCCACCGGGACCTTTCTTTCTTGTCGTCTTTCTTTCTTGTTGTTCTTCACACACACGCACGCACGCTAAAACAAAAAAGGGCAAGACCGTGAATACCCTGGACGCCCTGCTGAGAAGGAGGAAGAAGGACGCGGCGGAGGACTCGAATGCCGGGGCGGCCACACTCGGGGTCACCGGGGCGGTCCCTTGGAGGAAGCACGGGATCGTGTACAAGAAGAACGAGGTTTACCTGGACGCCATCGAGAGGGTGAGCGCGCTGGTTGGCGCGGACGGGTCGCTGATCAGCGGCCGGGTCAACGGGTCGATCCAGATGAAGGTGTACCTGTCTGGGATGCCCGAGTGCAAGATCGGGCTGAATGACAAGTTCATGATGGAGGCAGAGTCAGGGTTCCAGCAGGCCACCTCCACCGCCCTCGAGGGCAGGCCCACGAGCGTCGCGCAGAAGGCCTGCAGGTCCCAGGTCGCCCTGGACTACATCAAGTTCCACCAGGCCGTCAAGCTCCAGCACTATGAGTCCGACCACCAGGTGCACTTCGTGCCGCCCGACGGCGAGTTCGAGCTCCTGTCTTACACCGTATCGGACACCAAGAACTTCACGCTGCCTTTTACTGTGACGTCGTGGTACAAGTCGCTTGGGCGGACGAGGGGGGAGCTCAACGTCAAGATAAGGGCGGACTTCCCCTTGTCCCTCGTCGCGTTCCAGGTCATCACCTGGATCCCGTTGCCCAAGTCCACGGTGAAGGTCAACATGCAGGCCACGGGAGGGAAGACCAAGTCGAAGTACGTGGACCTGGCAAAGAACCAGACGCACTGGAAGCTGAGCGAGCTCAGGGGCGGCAAGGAGCACAAGTTCAAGGCGATCATCGAGACGATGGCGGGGACCCAGCTCAGCGGGTCATCGCCCACCAAGGACTGGGAGAAGGCCGTCCCCCCAATCAAGCTCACCTTTCAGGTTCCCATGTTCACCTCCACGGGGCTGCGCATCAGGTTCTTGAAGGTCCACGAGAAGTCGGGCTACCAGCCAGTGAAGTGGGTGAGGTACCTGACATGTGCGGGGGACGACTACGAGGTCAGGGTGAGCCACTGAGCTCGCCCTCTTTTCTATACTTGCCCCTTGGTGGCTCTTTCTTTCTTGTAACTCGAGTTTCTAAAAAATTGAGATGGAGCAGGAGTACAAGGCCCTCGCCGAGGAGGCCGAGAGGGAGAATCAGGAGAGGAGCAGATCGAGGAGCAGAACAACTTCTCGCAGAAGAAGTGCACCGCGCTGGAGCACATAATTTACAGTTGTGGCGGCCTCGCCTGGTGTGTGTTTGTGTGGGTGGGTGAAAGCTCAGTAGTAAGCGAGGCAGACGCTGCTCTGCTTTCCGAGTGCCTTGTTCTGCTTTGCCTGGTGCTCGGCCCTTCCGTAGTCCAGAGTCTTGACGGCCTTGGGCGTGGTGAGCACGCTCTTGTTGAAGTTGCTCTTGTAGTGCGACAATTGAGGCCTGGCCTCGTCCTCGAACCTCAGCGCGTTCTTGCTGTCTGAGGTGGAGAAGAGCAGCCTGTTCGCCGCGGCGTCCTCCATGCACAGGTTCTTCTTCAAGACCTGGCTGTCCAGCTTGGCGCTGTGCCAGAACTTCTCTATGTCCTTGTTCTGCGACTTGCTCACCGTGGTCCTGCTCTCCATCTGCCAGATCTCCTCCAGGTTCGAGGTCGTGATCTCCTTCTCGTGCTTGCCGAAGGAGAAGATCTGGTCAAAGTCGTGGTGCTTCCGCAGCGTCGTCCTCCCGTTCATCTTCAGGCACATGCCCGGGGGCACCCAAGCACACATCTTTGCCTTGGTCCTTGCTCGAGGATAACTAGTTAGTAGCAAAACGAGGTTCGCAACGGCGCGCGGTCTACCAACGGCAGCGCGTGGGTCAGGTCACAGAGGTCTGCGCCCGTTCCGGTTCGTCCGGCTCGTCAAGAGGTTACTCTTCTTCTCCCCTTTTTTTGCCGGTTCCCCGAAAAACGGCCTGTTTGCCGGTTTTGTGAGCTGTCTGTCGATGTATGTGCGCTTTGGCTCCTACCAACGGGAAGATCTTGGAGGCAGCCCTTCGAGTGGAGTGGAGTGGAGTGGAGTGCTAATCCGGTATTGGCAAACCCAGGTAGGGGGGTCACAGGTCTTAGAAAATTCTCAGAAAAAACGAGACGGTGCTGAATATTTCCGTGACCGATTACTTAAACGAGAGAGATCACCTCCAGTAGGTGGCCCACCTGTGCGCGGTCTCCAACAGCTGCGGCATGAGCGCGGACGCGCTGTCGTTGATCAGCTTCTGCATCCACTGGCCCGCCTCCTCGTCGTTCAGATCGAGCCTGAACTTCTCCTGGAGCTTGAGCATGGCCTTCTCCGGGTCGTTGGAAATGTCTGGAATTCTCGCACCCTCCATCAGCTGAAAGAGGTTCAAGATCAGCGGCGCCCACTTCCTCAAGATGTTGTATGCCTCGCAGCAGTAGCTGTGGAACTGGCGGTAGGACTCCGAGTTCGACCCGCCCATGGCCTCCACCATCTCCTTGCACAGCTTCATCGGCGGGGGGAAGGGCTTCGGGTCCTTTCCCAAGATGTAGCCAAAGTCGATGTGGAAGAGCATCCCGTCCTCGGTGAGCATTAGGTTGTCCAGGTGGCGGTCCCCAACCCCAAGGATGTAGGTCACCACGCAGCTGCCCGCGCAGGACTTGATGAAGTTCTTCAGGGCCTCCTTGGCCGGGTTCTGCGGGTTGTTGGGTTCGGGACAAAAGTCGGCGAGAAACCTCCTGATGTCCCGGTACTCCTCCAACACGTTAGAGATCGGACGGCACCTCGGCACGCACTCCACGAACCCAGAGTAGTCCGCCACATCCCTACCCGCGGCGGTGGCCAGGACCTTGTATGGGTTGAGCTTCAGGTCCAATCCGTCCTTCTTCAGCAACTTATCCATAAGCTGGATCATCTGGACCACGAGCTGGTCCTGCCTCAGGTCATCTCCCTTCTTGAAGATGATGCTGTACTTGGACTCAGGGAGGGCGTGCCCGTTCACCGTGACCGCGGTCTTGAAGGTTAGCTTCAGCGGGGTGAGCGCCGACTTGAACACCGAGGACTCCTCAGGAATCACCCCCGTGAGCAGAACGGTGGGGTCTAGAGGGAGAGGGAGCCTGAGGGAGGCAAGCTCCCCGCACAGGCCGCTCTCGCTCAGCAGCTCGATGAGCCGCTCTTTCTTCCTGGCCGCCGTCCGCAGGCTCACCATCTCCTTCTTCACTGCCGTCAGCTGCGCCACCAGCTCCATCTGCCTCCTTATGTCGTCCCACAGCGCGTAGCCAGACGGCTCGGACAGCAGCGCGTTGACGAACCTGTCGTAGATCTGGGCGTATTGCGGCCCGAAGAGCGGGTCCTGCCACTCCACAAAGAGGTACCAGTGGAGGAAGTTTCCGAGCACGTGGTTCTGGCACGCGCGCTTGATCAAAAAGGCCGCGAGGGGCGAGTTGTCCGTGTCGTGCTCGTAGCGCAGGGCCTGGACGAGTTGCAGGAGATAGGACACGATCTCGTCGTCCTCCGCCGTCCTGAGCACCGCCACAGCGTGCTCCCTGACGCCAGGGTTCGCGAAGTTGGACGACAGGAGGCACAGGGCGTCTGTGGTGCTCACAGAGGCCCACTGGCGCATCAGAGCGAGCGCCTCCTGGACCTCGTCGGCGACCTGCCAATCCACGGCGAGCAGGAACTTGACGAGCGCGGACGGGTTGTCCAGCATGCTGTACCGGAACCTCCACAGGAGCTTCTTGGCCTCCCTGCGCAGGGCTTGCGTCAGGGGCTGCCTCAAGACGCTCTCGATGGCCCTCCTCTCGCTGCTGTTTGGCTTGAGGTTCTTGTCGGCGCCCAGGGTGCTGGGGCCCTCTGATCTCGCCATCCTCTGGGCCTTGCGCTCCGCGGGGTTCTCCCTGCCGATCTCCGGGTCGCTGACGTGGATGACGTGGTGGCCCTGGGTGTCCACGTAACGCTGGCCGATGGTGTGCCCCGCCTGCAGGATGTCGTGGATGTTGTCCATGCTGGAGGGTGCTGCGGGGTCCTGCTTGGGGGAGGGTTCCAAGCCCCCGAAACCGGATCCCTGCGACAGCAGGCTGTGTCCCCCAGCGGCCTTGCTTCCCACAGAGGGCTCCTGGAACAGCACAGGCAGGGGGTAGTTGGCCAACTCAATCTGGAGCAGGCTCAAGCCCCTCTCCGTCATCTCCTGCTCCTCGTGCGCCAGCCTCTCATAGATCTTGGCGATGCAGAGCTTGTCCAGCTGCTCGATCTGGTGCATGTCCCCGCGGTTGTAGTGCTTAAGCTGCCTCTCCAACAGGCCGGTCTGGCCCCTCTCCTCCACCGGGATCTTTCCCGGAGTATCAAAGTTTTCCTTGCCGCAGGCCTCCCTGCCCCGCCACAACCGGAGCTTCCTACTACCGCAGCGCAGCCGCAGCTTCTTGCTAAAGAGCTTGATCGTGCACCCGCCCATCGGCCGAGGCTTGAGTCCAGAGAGTGATACAGAGAGATAAGAGAGAGAGAGAAAGTATGAGTCAGCCATGATTCCGGACAGAGACGAGAGCCGAGTCCGACGCCACCCACCTCCTCCTCGCTCCCACCCCTCGTGGGCGGCTCGCTCGGCCACACCGTGATCGCCAGCAGCGTGTCCTGCGGGAGGTCCTTATACTTGACACAGAAGCTGACGACCTCGTCCCAAACGCACTCCCTGCCCCCGCGGGACGGCGACACCATCTTCGTTGTAACCGGCCTGCACAGGGTCCTCCCGTTGTAATAAAGGGAGCACTCCGCGCGGTACTGCCGGAGCCTGAGCAGGTCGTGTCGGAACCCGTTCACGGTTTTCCTCGACCCGGCTTCCTCCCCGAAGGACTCGGGCGGCCTGGTGAAGTCACCCTTCACCCTGTCCACCCGGAGCTCCACCTTTGAATTTATCTCCGACGACACGAGGAAGCGGACGACGCCCTCCTTCTGCGCCCTGGCGGGGCCGCCGCCGTTCTGGGACGACGCCATGGCCCCTCTCCTGACGCTTCCCGCGAGCAATCGCGCGACCTTTTTCGCTCCGTCCTCTGCTGCTCCTGGAGAGGAAGACTCTTCCTGGAAGAGTGTGCATTTTCCCGGAAAATCCTGAAGAAAGGATGCAACCTGACTGATTGAGGCGAGCGTCCCTCTTCTCAGTAGGTCCCGGGCAACGGAAAGAGGCCATCTCGGTCGAGTCCTCCGTGACGTGTTATACATGGGCAATTACAAATACCTACCGCCCGCCCAGGTCGCATCTTCAGCGTTCCCGGTGAAAAATCTTCTTCCCCGCCGGCTCCCCGAGCCAAAAACTTCACCTTTTTTAAGCGAGGACCTAGGCTTGGTGCTGTCTCTGTTGCCTGACGTACCTCCGCCTGTTCGACTGGGGGAGATACCTCGCGTTCTTGCCGATGACCACCGCGGACCCCACCCCCGCGCCAACGACCAGGCCAATCATCGCGCCAACGGTGCTCAAGGCAGCCAGGACGGCCACCAGGTAAAAGAACAGGCCACTGCACCGATTTTTATACCCGGAGTGATTTGTTCGCGCAAGGAGAGGAAGGGACGTCAGGCAAGAGAGCGAGAGAGGTGGGATAGAGGTGGGTGGGCGGGTGAGTGAGTGAGTGGTGGGTTTGGGGAGCTCACCTTATCAGACTGGGCTGGAAGGATCTGATGACGCTGATGACCTTGAAGGTGAAGACGATGGTGGAGGTGATCATGAAGAGCACGAAGTTGGACACGACGATCCAGATGATCCTGAACAGGAAGTTCACCGAGTCCTCGTAGTTGTCCGCGCGGAACATCTCCCACACGAGGTCCCACACAATGCCAACCTGTGCGGACCTCCTTCCCCTCTTGTAGGTGGTCCAGAAGACGTCCCTCGCCTCCCCTATCCCCGCCTCGGACCACAGCCCGAGCTCGTTCCTCGCATCGCTCTCCAGGGCGCTCCTCTTGGACTCGAGGGCGTTGTACTCGCCCTCCACTGGGGCCATCCTCTGCTTGATCTCGTTCACGGCCTTCCTATCGGCACTCCTGAACCACCACCCGAAGCTCTTGGCGGCGCTGAGCTCGGCCTCGAACCTCTCGAGCTCCTTCGTCGTCCGAACGAAGTCCGCAGAGAGGTCACTCACAAGTTCCATTTTCTCTTGGTACCTACGGAAGCGCGCGCGCGTTGCGAATAAAGGGGAAAGAATATGATGGCAAAGGAGGGAAAGAGAAACCGGTGCTCTCACGGGTCAGCGAAGGTACACGCATGACGTCAATGTCATGGGGTGCGTGGGGTGCAAGCGGCGACGAACCTCGCTTGCATCTCCGGGGTGATCTGGACGGGCGCGGGAGCGAAGAGCATGCAAAAGATGCCCAACCCCCACAGCAGAACCGTGGCGAACTTCTTGGGGTGCGTTCTGATCACCCTGGTCGTCGCCGCGACGACGGTCTCGTTCCCGCGGCTCGTGCTCGGGGACGTCCTCTGGAGCTGCTGGCCCCTCGCATTCTCAGTGGGCTTATTGTCCGACCCCATGGTGACCCAACTCTGCCTCCCGAGCTCGCGATCGGCTTTTCTGAGTTTCAGAAGCTCGGTGAGCAGCTGGTGTGAGAAAATTCGCGAACGAGACGAAGTAGTCCAGTGGGAGGGCGAAGACACGTCACGGGCGAGACGAGAGAAAAGAATAGTGCTTGGTGCATTTAAAAAGAAAGAAAGAGAGAACTCAACCCCTTTGGACGATCTGCGTCGTTCGTCACTCCAGCGTGGGCACGCTGGAGGGGTTCAGCCCCAGATCTCCGAGAGCTTGGTGCAGGACTTCATCACCACCTTTGCGTCCCTGTTCCTGCCCGCGGCACCGCCCCTGTACCTCATACGCTCCCTCCAACACTCGTTCTCCAAGAACTGCCTGTAGTCTTTCTCCACCGCCACGTCGACCCTCCGCCTGGCGTAGGTCCCCTTCGGGTACTCCCTGTCGAACTTGGAGTGGCTCTTGACGTAGAAGTCTATCCCCCTCATTGTCGTTGTCTCCCTAGCGTTGTACTTCCCTTGCATGTGAAGCGAGTACACAGGGTCGCTGGGAGAGTTGCCGATCAGGGTGAAGAGCACGAGGAAGAGCACGGGCAGGAGCTGCATGATGGCGCCAAGGTTGAAGGTAACGTCCTGGGCGCCGCCCTGGCTGGGCCTGCGGCGCCGCTGGTGGAAACCCCTCGCGGTGTGGAAGTGGGTTGTGTGGCCAAAGGGGCTGCCGCCGAAGAACATGTTGAAGAGCTCCTCCGGGTCGATGTCCTGGGCGTTGTGGCGGTAGAACCCGGAGGGTGCGCCGCCACCTCCGCCGGAGCCGAACCCTTCTCGCGATAGGAGGGAGGCGAACGACAGTCAGAGGAGAGGGAAAGGAAGAGGGAGAGAGAAGGGTCGCGGGGGACTCACCTGGCTGCTCTGAGCCAAAGCGGTCGTAGGACCTCCTCTTCGAGGGGTCTGACAGGCACGAGAAGGCCCGCGACACGGCCTTGAAGGCGTCCTCCGCGCCGCGAACCCTGCACTTGTCCGGGTGAAGCTTCAGCGCGAGCTTCTTGTAGCTCCGCTTGATGGCGTCCTCGCTGCACTGCTTGTCGCTGATGCCGAGAATGTCGTAGTAGTTCTCGCACCCGTTGATGCGCTTGACGAGGGACCTCTGCTCCGGCGTCCCCTGCGCGCGAATAAAACAGACGAACAAAAGACAAACAAGCGATGGGTCAGTCTACGCGCGCGGTTGTCGATCGAGTTGGGCGCCAACCCCTTCAACTTCCGCACCTTGTCCTCCTCCTCCCGCTGTGCCGACGAGGACGCCCGCTCGTTCCTTCTCCTCCTGAGCTCCTCCGTTCCCTTGGACGCCCCGCTGGAGCCCCTCGCCGCCGCCCCGTTCGACGACGGACCTCCCCCCGTCTCGATCTCACGCAGCAGGGCGGCCACCTGGTCCCCGACGGCAGCGCCACCGAGCCTGCCCGCCTTCTCCGCGAACCGCCGCGCCTTGGCCGCGTCCCCCTCCCGGAGCGACCTCCGGGCGATGTTCAAACACTTCGTCGCCTGCTCCTTGTTCGCCTCCATCGTGGCCTCCCACCCCCCTAGGCGCCTCGCCTCGCTCGCCTCGCTCGCCTCTGACGCCCTTTCCCACACACCTCTTGAGTCTCTCGCCGACCACCCTTTCCGATTTCCGATTTTGCACACTTCAAACATTTCCTCGGCATTTCAAACATTTCGCGAGGCTCTCGGTCCGAGCGAGCGTTTTCTAAAACGCAAGGAGGAAGAGGAGCGACGCGCGCGAGAGAGAGAGACCAAGTTACGTTTTGAGTTGGCGTCGCGGCGTCGGGCTGGCGGGCTGGCGGGCTGGCGTTGCTGAGACGATGGCGGTCCCTCGAGGCCTGGGTGCGAAGGACTTCGCCTCGAGCAAGGCGCCGCGGGCGAAGCACCTTGAGGACGAGGAAACCCACAGAGACCTCTTCGGAGTTGTGAGGTCACGTTGCACAGTGGAAGGGTGTGATTGCCGTTGTTACACGAAAAAGACAGCCGAGTACACTGTGAAGCCAGAGGATTATGGGAAGCGCCTGCACCCGCACAACGATGTGACGATCACGCACTGCAGCGTGTGCGGCCACAGGGCGGAGGACCACATGGTAGACGGCGCGATGAATGACAAGGAGATGGGAAACGACAGCTACGAGCTGGGCAACTTCGACGAGGCGATCGCGGCGTACTCCCGCGGAATTCAGCAGAAGCCCGACGACGAGCACCTGTGGTCGAACAGGGCGGCTTGTTGGCTCTCCAAAGGGCTGCACGACAGGGCTCTGCCGGACGCGACGAGAGCGGTGGAGCTCGCCCCTGGGTGGGCGAAAGGCAGGGCGAGGAAGGCGAGTGCCCACTACGGCCTGGGACAGTACGATCAGGCGGCGCGGGAGTACCAGCTCTGCCTGAAGCTTGACCAGGAAAACGAGGAGTATGCCGCTGCGATGGCGAAGGCCAGAAGGGCCGCGGTGGCCGCCGCGGCAGCGGCAGCCCAGCAGAGGTCCGCGAGGGAGAGCGCGGATCCCAAGACCCTGGGTGACGAGAGCATGAGAAAAGGGGAGTACTCCAAGGCCGTTGAGTTCTACACGAGGGCTCTCAAGTCGGGCGGCGAGAAGGACCCAAAAATCCGCAGCAACAGGAGTGCGGCACACGCCAAGCTCCGCCGCTTCGAGGAGGCGCTTGAGGACGCCGCCGCGGCCGTTCGGTTGGCCCCGGGCTGGCCCAAGGCCTGGTACCGGCAAGGGGTCGCCCTGTACAACCTCGGCAGGAGAGAGGAGGCCCTGAGGAGCCACGAGAGGTGCCTGCGGCTGGATCCGAGCGACGAGGAGGTCCAGTCGGTGGTCGAGAAGATCAGGAGCGAGGTGATGGGATCGGCAAAGGCCGACCGCTTGGATGCCCTGCAGAGTTCCGTGACGGATCTGATCGGGCTGGTTCGGTCGCAGTCGTCTCAGTTGGCGAGGTGAGAGCAGCGACCAGGAGGCCCCAATCGCCCTCCTTTCGATGGGCACACGAACCCTGACTTTTCTTTCTCTCCCCCCCCCTCCCACTTGCGCCGCACCAGCATATTGACCCGGATGGAACGGATGGAGTCCTGCGCTCCTACCTCGGCGGGGTCGCACAGCCACACGAGCTCTTGCGATCGGATGGAGTGCGACCACCTGCAGGAGGAGCTCGTGAAGGAGAGGACCTTGCGCCAGGTGGCCGAGGTGGCGGCGGAGGAGGACCAGCACTTCCTGAGGGAGCAGGTGCGGGCACTGGCGGAGGAAAAGGCGGAGCTGGCGAGGGATAACGCCAGGCTGGAGAGGGAAGCCAGGGCGGTGGAGAGGCAGCTGGAGATCGTGGGCGCCGAGGTCGCGGCGCGGAGGGAGGCGGAGGGTCTGGCGCAGAGGGATGCTGGTCTGGACGACTCGGACGAGTTCGTTGACGTCCAGGAGAGCAGTGAGGGGGGCGATGGCAGCGAGACGGCCGTGGTGGAGGAGGAAGAACGGAAGGAAGAGGAAGGGGGTGGGAGAGGGGATGCTCACGATGAGCGGGAGGACGTTCCCAATTTCGAGGGGGAGTCCACTGAGGTCGTGTCGCCGCCTTCAGGGCGCGTTGGTGGGTCGGGGGATGGCGAGACAAAGGTGATCACTGCGGACGACCTGCTGTCGATGTTCCAGGGTAAGCCGGCAAAGGAGTCGGTGGCCGAGGGGGGCATCGACGCCGCCCGACGGGTGTGGGACGCTCTCAGCAGCGACGGGGACATCGAGGGGGAGGATTCCAGGGATGCCGGGCTGGCCGGGGACGACGAGGACGAGGAGCGCTGGCTCGAGATGGAGCAGGAGTGGAACCGGGTGGAGTCCCAGCGGAACGAGGCGGCCGCCCCGCCACCCACCCGGGAGAGGAGACCCTTCCACCAGAGCGCGCGGCCCCTGCATGGTGGGAACGAGGCCGTGCT
>Ga0160423_10003776_pt1 | contig 12569 bp, 21 predicted proteins | sample CRUFie14St8metaG_FD_108191 | JGI IMG/M metagenome (GOLD analysis project Ga0160423, IMG submission 108191) | Marine microbial communities from the Costa Rica Dome - CRUD Field 142mm St8 metaG | ecosystem: Environmental > Aquatic > Marine > Oceanic > Photic zone | place: Costa Rica: the Eastern... | reverse complement strand
GCATCAGCTTATCTTCAAAGATTTTTTCAGGCGTTGCATTTTCAAACCAATGCGCAAGATTCAAAGTGCCATCAGCGAGAGTCGCTTGACGGTGTGACGAATCAATGCAAGTACCATCTAAATCGAATATTGAAATATTTTTAATCATGTCTAAATCTCCTTATAGTATATATATGGGGATTCATACCCTAAATTTCAAGGGGTAGATGAAAAAAAGATTTGTTTGTTTTCAATGGGTTGTCATTTTTATTTCTTAACGATTTCAATGACTTACGGGTCGGCCCCCGGGGCACCCCGCTAACCCTTTGATTTAAATACGATTTTCGGCCTCTTTTTTGCGTGTTGAATCAGTTGGTTAGTCCGTCTGATTTCTGCAAATGATGCAAGTTTAGTTGAACCATCAAACGCCTGTCGGTTGTTGAGAGTAGCTAACGATTTTTTTGATTTAAGGATAGTTTCCATTTTGCCTTTCCTTTTCTGGAATAAGTTTTTTTCGATTTGATAACGTGAGGGCGTAAAGCCCTCACGCTACGAGCAATCGGATTACGCGTCCGACAAGTGTGCGAGTAAGTCATTGATCGCCTCTTTTGTTGCACCCATAAAACCATCGACAGCAAAAGGTGCGACAGCTTCAAGCTGAATTAGCAATTCCTTTTTTGTCGGCTCATTAGCCTTACGAGTAGTGGTTTTTGGCTTCGAGACATACACACCTTCACGAACTAATTTTGAGCGAACAGAACGAACCGATTTGTTGATCGCTTCAGCGATTTCCTCAACAGTCGTTCCAGCTTCATAATCAGAGATGATCTGTGCAGTCATTTCAGAAGTATAGTTTTGAGTTTTCATATGAGCCTACCTTTCTTTATTGCTCGTTTTCATATTATATATATGGGTATTCGCAACCCAAATTTCAAGGGGTAAGACGAAAAAAAATGCATTTTCTTTTCCTTTAAAATCAATGGGTTAACATTTTTTTTCAAATTATTTTTCGCCGTAACTTGTTGTAATCATTGAGAAAATCGCCGCGCCCCCGGGGTCCCCGGCCAACCCCTTGTTTTCGCTCGCTAAATCAGGCTTACAATCCAGTCTATAGTTTTGTCGCGACCAACATTTTTGTTCATCATGTCAACTACAATCCAATCGTCTAATTCAAACATTGCATTTTTCTTTTCAGTGATCTTGTCAAAATTTTCTAGCGATTTTGGATCATTGGCTGAATATTTCCAATAACGCAACGGATCATCAACGCGTCTGGCTAACAATTCGCGTTGTTTGGTTTCGTCAACTGACAACCAGATTTTGATAATTTCTAAACCAATCTGGTGATCTTCCCATTGGATAACGTCACGCATAAAGTTTTTATATTGACGATTCGAACACCAACCCATTACAGGCTGAAGCAAAGCGCGTGAATACCAGCTTCGATCATAAATTACGAGTTGCCCCTCTTGTGGCAACAGTTTAGACCATTCTGGCAACCAGCTTTTCATCATGCGTTTAGTTGGCATAAATGATGGTTGCACCCTATAGGTATATGGTGGCAAGTATCTTGTCAATTCGCGAACCGTTCCAGATTTACCAGCACCATCGCGACCCTCTAAAACGATTGCAACGCGTCTTTTATTGGCATGTATATTTTCTGCAAGCTCATTGAGCTTGATTAGATTTTGTAGATTTTTCATTAGAAACCACCTTTAATTAAGAGATAAAGCGCACCACCCCAAATGATCGTATCTGTAGCGACAGAATAGGCAAGATATAGAGCGACAAGAATTTTTTTGATATTGAGTTTTTTAATCATGGCATTAACCCCACAAAAGCAAACATTAAAACAGTAGAATTGACAAACAAAAGCGGCTTGTCATCACGATTGACAGCATGAGCAATCCAACAGGTAGCACCAACAGCACCAACCATAATTGCAAAATGTGTAGGCAATCCCATTGACAGTGAAGCCATTTGAGCAATAACTAAAATTGAACCAATCCATCCAAACATAATAAAATTCCTTTCTATATTATATATGGGTATTGCGACCCCATTTGTCAAGGGGTCAAGCAACTTTTTTTTCGATTTTTTGCGGATGAATAACCGCTATACCAATTTCTCTTAATGATGTGCGAACTGATGCCGCATCATCAAACATCACCTTATTTGCTTTTGCAAACTGTTTGAGAGATAAAAACGATTTTAATTGTTTCGCTTTTAACTCACCATCTGGTGTATTGTTACCATCTGGTCTTGAGATAATTTTGTGTGGGCAAATGCCAACATCTTGCAAAAACTCAAAATCTGCATCGCTCATATTTCTAGCTGTGCAAACCATAACATAATCGCCAGCTTTTTGGCGTCTACGAACTTGTGTAGCCAATGGTAAAACTGTATCACCAAAAATCTTTTCTGGTGTGGAATTTTTTTTCCATTCATCCAAATTTAACGTACCATCTGGAAGTGTAGCTTGCCGATGCGAGCTATCAATAATGGTTCCGTCTAAATCAAATATTGTAATATTTTTAATCATGCTTATTCCTTTCTATATATTATATATAAGCATTGTGACCCTAAAAGTCAAGGGGCAGACTAAAAATAGTTTCGTTTATAATCAATGGCTTATCATTTTTATTTTCCTTTAAAAACAATAGGTTACGAGGGCCCCGGGGTACCTAGCTAAGACCTTGATTTCATTGGATAAGTTGCACGATACGTGCCGAGGCTATGGTTTGTTCACGTTTTGTTCCAGCTGGCGCAAATTCGAGGCTTACGCCCCGAAAATGTCTTCAAATGTTTTGCCGAATTCAAAGCTATCTTTTATTTCTTTTTCCATTTCAGCTAATTCTTCTGATGACATTTCTTGTGTCATCTTGTCCATTTCTTTTTCGATTGCGTCTAAATCAAAATCCATAATAACCCCCTATGATAAAGATTTGTAGTCGATGTAGTTCCAGATTGCGCCAATGGTTGCCCATGTAAAAGTAAAGACGCCAATGCAGAAAGTAAAAAGCATAATCCAGAAACCGATCTCTTGTGGATCAATAACAGTTAGCGAGTAACCAGCCATTGCGCAAAGAATAATTGCGGCAACGTCTAGCATGATAAAAACAACCATAAGCTTTAATGCGCCTTGTCTGTGATTGATAAACATAGTGTAATCTCCCTATTAAACAATGTGGCTGGCGATAGCGCCAATAACAGTGATGATAAAAATTAATTCAGCCATTTCTAAACCTTCCTTTATTAACCTTATGTATCTAATATAATCATTCATTATAACAAAATCAAGGGGCAGATGCAAAATAGTTTCTAATGTTTTCAGTGACTTATCATTTTTATTTTGTAGTGAAAACAAGGGCTTACCTTATGCCCTTGCCTTTCTATTCTTTTTCATACGTGTCTGTTTTAGCGTGCGATAGAACACGTTGCGGTTTTCTTCAATCATGTTTAAATATTCGCCTAGGGTTTGCGTCATGCTAGGCGCGGCACGCTTACGCAGTTTCAGATCTGTATTCTGTTTTGCATTGTTGCAAACGCCGCATAGTGTCTGCAAGTTTGCCAGCTCATTTTTGCCGCCATTAGTAACAGCAACAATATGATCGCCTTGCAAAGACGCGCCAGTCGTGTCGTGATGACCACAAGCGCGGCATGTCCAGTCGTCACGTGCAAAGCAAGCCATCCGAATGTCTTTTGTAAGTTTGATCCGCTTAGTCATTTCTTTATCCCTTTCCTTAACCTTATGATTAACAGTAGCCGCATTTTGCCTATATGTAAACCCTAAAAACGTAAAAAAACGCATTTTTTTGTGTCAAACATTTGACAGGCAGGGTAGGGCGGTTAGCAAGACTTGTCAACTTTTTGACGCGCGGGGGACATGCACAGAGCCTCGACCTGGGAATTTTTGAAAATCACGGTTATTTCTTGACATCCCTTTAAGGGAGTAGTAATATAGACTCAAGTGTGATTCCGAACTTTTTCTGAATCTTAAAATTTTTTACAAGGGAATTTTTCAAAAATTGGGAGAGAAGTTTACTTATGGTCCTCTGGTTTATAATTGCATTGGCGACGATGATGACTCTGGTAATTATTGGTGGAGTGGGAATCCACCTGTTAGTTACGAGCAGGATTCAGGGATTTGGAGAATTCCTGTAGATAAATGGGGTCAGCAATGCTTACCTGGAGAGTCCATATTACACCCATGTTGCAGAGTTGAGAGATTCACATCGCACCCCGAGATCGGTGACGTGCCAGAGCTTGAGTGGTGTCGTTCTTGGTTTGAAGATAACTTTTTAATTATTGATGATTGGGACGTATGTCGTTATATACTACGTTGGTGTAATAATACCTATAGATATGAAGATTCATGGAAGCGTTGGAAAAATAAAAAAACTATAGAACAAATGATAGGTGAGATATGGCCAGACGTACACAAATCTTAGATGCACTTGTAGATCATTTAGTAACAAATACTGATGCAGTTGCGAACAATGTTCACAAACGCTATCTATATTTGAATGAGGTGAATGACTGGCCCACAATTACATTTATACCGCAGGGTGAGGTACGTGTCTCACGCGGTGCCGGTGCCCGGCAGGGTATTATTGATCTATTTCTGCGTGGATACATCTATGACGACGATGATCCGTTGGGAGAGGCTGAAACTTTTGGAATGCAGATTGATGATGCCGTTGAAACTTTTAGAGATTCAAACAGAGCACTTGAAGTCGAAGAGGCTAGAGTGTTAGAGTTTAGAACCGATGAGGGGCTATTCCATCCCTATGGAATGGCTGATCTCACCATACAAATACTATATGAGGTGGAAGATGCAGTCTAATAATAAAACAAACATAACAACTAGTGTAGACGCACTAAACAAATCTTTAGAGGCTCCTCCTCTAGACCCTGTAATGCTGGCGCTAGCTAACGATTATCTATCTGGTAAGGCGATAGATGAATTAGCGGATGAATACGGCATCTCCGAGGACCGCGTGACCGCGGTCATTGAAAAGAAGGAGGTGAAGACCTATATAGATTCCGTCTTCGCCACGCAAGGATATCTCAATCGTATTAAGCGCATCAATCTAATCAATTCGGTGATTGATCAGAAGATACAAGAGGCGGTGGAAACTGGAATCTACTCGAAGAAGGACCTACTCGACTGGATGAAGCACCTACAAGAGGTGGAAGCTAGCCTGAAGCCAAAGCAGCAGGGACCAGCGGTGGCAGTCCAGATTAACAACTATGACAAGCTGATGCGTGATTTGATGGAATGATACTCATAGCTGGTGACTCTTATTCAGATGCATCAGATAATAATTCTTGTTGTAGGGGTTCTGTTGAGCGATACTCTTGGGTGGATCGACTTAGTGAAGATTTTGAGATTCGGTGTGTTGGTCAGGTTGGAGCTTCCAATTATGACATTGTAAGACAGGTTTCACGTGAGAGAGGCTATTCACTTTTGGTTGTAAATTTAAGTCATCCTGAACGTGTATCAACCTACCCACCACATCCTAAGGTAGAAGATGAGTCAGATTTGAATTTTAAAATAGCTGCTCAATTTGCTCAAAGAGCTAATACAATTTGTTGGACACCTTTTGCAGGTTATGAAAGTATACCTGGAATTCTTTACCAACCTTTGACAGAACATAATGAGCTGTATACAGAATCAGTAGAATATGAGTGTACTAAGCATCATTTTACTCGTGAAGGTAATGACATAATGTATCGATGGATGAAGGAGCGATTAAATGAAACATTGGTGGATGTGGTTCAGTAAGCTGCGTACGGAGTACGGTATCGTAACAGCCCTCATGTGTGTATGGTACAATGCTCGACACTACAATATAGATGGAACATACAAATGACGTATACAGTTGATGCCTATGGCGTGCGCTTCACAATTGATATGACAGGAACAGGTGACTATCTTAACGATCCTACTGAAGCTTGGGATTGTGCACCAAGAAATGAGTTCATTGACGAGTATGTGGAGCAACACAAACGTCATGAAGCAATGAGAACAAGCTGGGATGAGAGACAAAAAATCGCGGCGACCTTCGGTCGGAGCAATGAACGATAGCATACAGCCCACCCTAATAGCTGGTGATTCATTTTCAGCAGCTCCTCCAGAGTGGCCTGATGCATGGGCGTCATGTTGGCCTAATGCACTTAATATAGCTGAAATTGGTATATCAAACTGGGATATTATGAAACGATTAGACGAACTGCCTTTACAACCAGCAGTCATAAATTTTTCTCACCCGCATCGCTTTCCTCGTAAATATAGTAAAACTCTTACAGAAGAGGACAGAGATCGTTACAGAGGTTCAGATAAAGCTCCTAAATGGTCAGGAGCAACTCGTCGATTAAGCTGTCTGGTGGTAGATCGCATTATTGAGCGTTGGAAGGATCATGCTATATTTTGGACACCCTTTCCAGGCTATGAAAGATGGTCTGAGGTATATTGGCACTTTAGTAGAGAAATACATTGGCAATACTATACTACAAAAGGTATACTAAAATATCAATCAGCACCAGAAGTAGCTAATCATATGAGTCTACGTGGTGTTGAAGAATGGCAAAAGATTGTAAACAGTTTGTGGGCAACTAAGGCAAAAAATTCGGTCGCGCTTCGCGCAAAGTTACAAACGATGGCCGACCGCGGAGAGATAGATGAGTAAACAACCAAGAGATGATGGAAACGCTGCAATTCCGGTGTTAGGATTTAGACCTAATCGTGGACACCAGGTTCCTTTCACTGTGGGCACTTCAAACACCTCACCACAGTTTTCAGATTCAATTCGTGTGGTAACACTATTTTCCACTCAAGATGCGTTTATTGAAACTGGTGACGCATCCGTGACAGCTTCTAATGTCACTTCACATTTTTTACCTGCTGACATTCCTTATGACATTTCACTAGGAGATGAAACTTCAGCTGTAGACAATGATAAATTTGTCGCAGTGATTGGGTCTACCTCTGATGGAAAGCTCTTTATCTCTGAGAGAGAATAATGGGAGCGACTAAGTTAAGGCTTGCCCTCACCTTAACGTCAATTCGTCGTCGTTTTCCTGATGACGGGTTTTTCAGCCTACTCACTCAGTCAGGCGATTTTTTACACTCACAACGTGGCGAGTTTATTGTTACGCAAGATGAGGTGAACGCACCTGATTTTGTTGAAGCTGTTAGTCTATTTTTAGCAGAAGACGGAAACTTCTTACTTACAGAGGGTGGTAGGTTCTTAGCACTTGAACAAGATTTTGACGCCACTGGCAACTCTCTCGAAACACAAGATGCTAATGCTATAGTAACTCAAGACGGTCGTGGATTGATTACTGAAAGAGCTAGATAAATTTTGGTTGGACAGCACCATATAATTGTGTTTAAATATGTGTAAATCAGTGCGCAAAGGATTTTAAATGGCAAACGTAAAAATTACTGATCTTACCGCTATTGCAGCAACCGATCTTGCTACTAACGATGTGGTGCCTATTGTTGATATTAACAATAATCAGACGAAAAAAGTACAACTTGATGAACTCAGAGAATTTGTAGGCTATGCAAATGATTTTGTTACTTTTTCCCAACTTAACGCTAACATCAACGTAGTATCTGGTAATGTAGATGCTGTAGAAGCGAACGTGGCATCTATAGTTGATACAGGTGGGCATACAATCACCTTTTCTGCTAATGGCATTCCATCAGCTGATAGCACCTATGATTTAGGTTCAGCTTCTAATAAATGGAAAGATCTATATTTAAGTGGCTCTTCAATTAAACTTGGAGCCATTACCATCACTGAACTTGGTGGTGAAGGTATCACCATTACAGGCACTTCAGGTAAACAGGCTAACATCACCACTCCTCAACTCGGTGGTGTTGCTAATCTATCAGCTAATGCTGCTGAATTGGCTGCAGGTATCGCAGGTGTTACTGTAGGCACAGCTGCTGATACAGAGACTAGACTTAATGCTAACCTTAATGTATTAGATGCAAATGCCGATGCTATCGAAGCTAGACGAGTTGCAAACGTTACTATTATGACTAACGAAGACACCGCACTTCAGGCTCGTCTTACAACAAACGTTACAACATTTACTAATGAGGACACAGCACTTCAAGCTCGTCTTACTGCTAATGTTACCACTTTTACCAACGAAGACACTGCACTTCAGGCAAGAATCGCAGCTAATACACTAGTAGCTGCTTCAAACGATTTTGTTACCTTCACCCGTCTTAACTCAAATATCAACGTAGTACAAAGCAATGTAGCTAACATAATTGACGGCACTACAGCCTTTACCGGTGATGTTACACTTGAAAGTACTGATGGTGGTTCTGCTGCTGGTCCAGTTATTGTATTAGATAGGCAGTCTGCAAGCCCTGCTAATGCAGACTATTTAGGTCGCATACAGTTTAAAGGTAAAGACGACGGTGGAGGTAATGAAACTTACGGACAAATTTCAGGTAAAATCATCGATGTTGCTGCAGGGTCAGAAGACGGTGCTATTGAGTTTAATCTAAGAAAAGCAGGCTCATCCACAATTGTAGCACGTCTAAGAAGTGATAAACTGCAACTATTAAATTCAACTGAGCTTTCAGTTGATGGAGCCTCTGAATTTACTGGTAGCGTTACCATGAATGATGAAGTCACCATGACTGATGACTTGATTATCACAGGTAACTTAACTGTAAATGGCACTACCACCACTATCAACACCACTAATATGGATGTTGATGACACCATGATTATGTTAGCCAATGGAACTACTGGTTCACCAGCAAATGATATTGGTATTTTATTTAATCGCGGTGCGCAAGGTAATGCAGCGTTTTTCTACGATGAATCAGCTAAAACATTTAAACTTTCAGATACAAAAGATCCTAAGTCTAATACATCACTCTCCCCTGTTTCAGCTTCTAATCTAGATGTAGGCGCTCTAAGTGTTGCTACTATATCTTTAGGAGGCTCTGATTTAGCAGCTAACTTAACTGCTCTTGCGGCTGGCATTGTTACTGCAGGCACTTCAGGAGTTGCAAAAGCGTTTCCTTCTGGCGATGACCTAGATTTTGGCACGTTAACTGGAGCTAATACGGGAAGTGATCCGTTTGGTGTTATTATAGGTGACACCTATTTCTTTGATAATTTAACAGACCCAACAGGCGAGGTAGCCACTGAAGATCTTGGCGCTTTATCATAAAGTTTGGACAGATTAAAAATATTTGATACACTGAAGTATTGAAAGGAATGACATGACAAAAGTTTCTCCATTTATGGGTGGTTTAGGAATAGACGCTCGTGATAGACTAACATTAGCAGCTAACGCAACTGTCACTGTAGGCACTGGTGGCACTACTCCTGGTAATGTTAATATTGGTGATACAGGTCAAGCTGCTTTTGGTCAAGCAACTGATTTGCGTATATTTCATGATGGAACTGATTCACAAATCGTTAACGCTACAGGGCAGTTTAATCTAAGAGGCGACGATGTAAGAATTGAGAATAATGCAGGCGACGAAACTGGGCTTAAATATACTAATGGTGGTTCGGTTGAATTTTATTGGGATAATAACAAACATTTAGAAACTCAACAGACAGGTATCAAAGTTACAGGCAATGTTGATGTAACTGCAAACGTTGGAATAGCTGGTAATGCTTTTGTTGGTTCATACTTAGCAGTCAACAATACAAACCCTGCTGCAACTGATGCTTTGGTTGTTACTGGTAATATAAGGTTATTTGGAGGAGCAAGTCAGTTAATTTTTGCTGATGGCTCAACACAAAGTATTGGTGGTACAACAGCTCCATTTCCAACAGGAGACTATGGATTGTTAGATTCAGCAAACGCAGCTGTAGATGCTTTTAATAAAGATATATCAGGTGCAACTTCATTTGATATGAGCACTCAGCCTGTGGGTTCATTGAACACTGAAGACCTAGGTGCCTTTTAACAATTAATATTTGGTAAACTTAAAACAATTGTGAGATTATAACACAATAATATTTATATTTTAGGAGTAAAACATGCCAACTCAACTACAATTTAGACGTGGAACCACAGCACAGAATAACTCTTTTACCGGTGCTGTTGGTGAAATCTCGATAGATACAGATACCGAAAATATTCGAGTGCATGATGGTTCACAAGCTGGTGGCTATGAAATAGTTCCATCAGGCACAGTTGTTCCTTACGGTGGAGCTACTGCACCTGGAGGTTGGCAGCTGTGTGATGATACTGCTCTAAATCGCACAAATTTCGCTCGTCTATTTGCGATTATCGGTACAGCATACGGAACTGGTGACGGTTCTTCAACTTTTAACGTTCCTGACCTGCGAGACAGAGTTCCGCTTGGAAAAGGATCTAATAACGGTACACTTGGAACAGCTACCACTGGAGCAGCTGCTTCTTCTGTAATGACTTCTGCTACAAAAAGTGGAGTTCAAACTGGGGCAGGAACCACTGGTTCTGATGGTGATGGTGATTTGACTGTAGGAACAACAACTGTTGCTTCATCAGCAAAGGACTCTTCAACAACCTCTGTAGTAAACTCTGTAAACCAGGCTGCACATACACACTCAATTCCAGCATTGACAGTTGATGATTTTACGGTAAGCACTACACTTCCAAATCAAGTATTTAACTATATCATCAAACTATAGGATTTCTCATGACAGACGTTCGCGAATTAGATCAAATTCAAGTTGAAATCGAACGTCTTCATGAACGTTCTCAAAATAACAAAGCTGAAATTCAGTCTCATGAGGCTGTATGTGAAGAGCGATATAACTCAATAGTCACAATGTTTCAACGTCTTGAGAATAGGTTAGATAAAATAGATTCAGAAGTTGATTCTATAAAAGAAGTAGCGACTTCAGGACGAGCCTCTCTAAAAACCCTGCTGTGGGTAGGTGGATTGACAGCAGGTATTGTTTCCCTCATTGCAATGATAATACCCATATTTCCTAGATGAACGATAAATTTTTTCGACTCAAAATTCAAAGACTCTTAGATAAACTTCCTAAACCAGTTCAGTTTAATGAATCTCAGTGGGCTATGGTTGAAAACTTAGACCAATCTAGATTCGTTGTACACATAGCAGCTCGTCGTACTGGTAAGTCTTATGCGGCTGCTATACTTGCTTTTGCTAAACTTTTAGAGCCAGGACAACAAGTAATGGTTGTGGCCCCTAACTTTTCACTTTCATCAATCATCTGGGATTATGTGACAGATCTAATTAAAAATCTTGAAATTGAGGTTGATAGGTTTAATCAAAAAGATAAGGTTGTTAAATTAATCAATGGTTCAGTTTTTAGACTTTTGTCTGCAAATAATCGTGATAGTCTCGTCGGTAGAGCTGCTAATCTACTTATTGTAGACGAGGCCGCTATAATTCCTAATGATGAATATTTTACTCGAGATTTAAGACCCGCCCTTTCAACATTTGATGATTCTCGTTGTCTTTGGATATCAACTCCAAGAGGTAAAGGTAACTATCTATACTCTTATTTTTTAAGAGGAGAAGATAATGAATATCCTGACTGGAGATCGTCTATCCACACTTGGAGGTCTAATCCTCTTCTCTCTGAGCATGATGTAGCGGAGGCTAAACGCACCATAACAAAAGCTTTATACCTTCAAGAATATGAATGTGAATGGACAACCACTGAGTCACAGATATATCTTGACCTTGACGAAGATAAGCACATAGGTGACTATACTAATAACCGTTTTTCTGAAGTCATCGCTGGGTTAGATGTTGGTTATAGAGATGAAAATGTATTTGTAGTTATAGGTACTGATGGCGAAAAATATTACATACTAGATGAATTTATATCAAAAGAATCAACTACTAGAGAGCTTGCAGAATCAATTCAAGAAAAGATCGGTGAGTGGGGAATAGATAATATATACATAGATTCAGCAGCCCAACAAGTAAAGGCTGACTTTGCTTATGATTATGATATTTATTGTGAAAATGCGATAAAATCTGTTAATGATGGAATAAGTTCTCTTCAAGTTCTAATTGAACAGGATAATTTATATTTCGACACTGAAGGAGCAAGACATACTTTTCCAGCAATGAGTTCCTACAAATGGAACCCAAATACAGAAACACCTAAACCTATACATGATTGGGCGTCACATCCTTGTGATGCTGTAAGATATGCAATATACACACATCAGAAAATGAGTAACATAACAATTTATGCTTAGAATTATTATACTAAACTATAAAAGACCTGATAATGTTAAAGCTATATGCCAAGCTTTTCATAAGTATTTTCCTATTACAGTTATTAATAATAATCCACAGACAGAGTTTACTTTTAAATCAAAAAATGTAACAGTGATAAACAATGATAAAAACAAGATGTGTATTGAGAGGTGGGTTAGGTGTTTTGAGTTTGATGATCCTTATAAGCTTGTCTTAGACGATGATTTGTTACCATCCCCGCTTCTAGTAAGAAAAATGCTTTCACTTGACCAGACTATAGTTGGAATTTACGGTAAAGCAAATGTTCCCAAGGCCTCACGATATGAAATGCTCACTGACCACTGGTGCGTAAATGCAAAAG
>Ga0160423_10003775_pt1 | contig 12569 bp, 17 predicted proteins | sample CRUFie14St8metaG_FD_108191 | JGI IMG/M metagenome (GOLD analysis project Ga0160423, IMG submission 108191) | Marine microbial communities from the Costa Rica Dome - CRUD Field 142mm St8 metaG | ecosystem: Environmental > Aquatic > Marine > Oceanic > Photic zone | place: Costa Rica: the Eastern... | reverse complement strand
CGATGAGTCAAGAACAAACATCGACAGACGCTCATACAACCACTGGGGTTGCAGAGCCAGTCTCAAACACGATCCAGGACACAGCGGACAATCAACCCGCGAAAGTTTATACACAGGCAGAACTTGATGCTGTGGCGGCGGAAGTAAGAAGAAAAGCAGAAGCCAAATACACAAAAAAGTTTGAAGGTATAGACGTTGAGAAATACCAGGCATTCTTGGCCCAAGAAGAAGAGCAAAAAATTTCGCAAGCCAAGGAGAAGTCAGAGTTTGAAAAATTGTTGAAAGAAAACGCCGAGAAGTTTCAAGGCAAGATCAACAATTTGACTTCAGAACTGACAAAGGTCAAAGTGGACAATGCTTTGATTGATGCGGCTACAAAGAGCAGGGCAATATCCCCTAATCAAGTGGCAACATTGGTGCGAAACAATGTCAAAATGACTGATGCAGGAGAAGTTGAAGTGGTTGATCCAAAAACTGGTCAACAAAGATACACTGACGCTGGTGATCCACTTGACATAAATGGGTTGGTTTCAGAATTCCTAAACTCCAATCCACACTTTGTTCAAGCAGGACAACCAGGCGGTGGTTCTAAATCAAACACTGGCACAACAGGTGTTTCCAAAGTTGATGTGACTAAACTGGATATGAACAATCCAGAACATAGAAAACAATATGCTGAATGGCGTAAGACCCAAGCAGGATATTAAACATTAACAAAAGGAGATTAGCAAAATGGCTAATGAATCAGACACTACGTCATTGAATGACCTGATATCCCCGATCGTCCAAGAGGCGATGTTCGTGGCATCAGAGACTTCAATTATGCCAGGACTTGTGAAGAATTTCACGGTCCCAGCAAACGCAGGTAAGGTATTACAAGTGCCTATCTACGGAACACAAACAATCGCGGCAGACACAGCGGAATCAACTGACCTTTCAAACACTGAAGTATCTACTTCTAAAGCAGATATCACTTTGGTTGAAGCAGGTATAATGACAACATTAACTGATATGGCGAGAAACCATTCAGTGTCAAATGTTGTTGCTGACCTAGGTAAGTTATTTGGTGAAGCGATCGCAAAAAGACACGACAGAGCATTAACAGGCTTGTTCTCATCTTTCTCATCACAAATTGGTGAGGCTCAAGATGAAATCGAAGTTAAGGATTTATTTGAAGCATATGCAACACTTAAAGCAAATGCTGTTCCTGGTCCATACTTTGGTGTGTTCAATCCAAAAGCGATCTACAATGTGAAGAAAACTTTAACTAACACATTCGTAAATCCAAATCCAGCAAATGTTGTTAACCAAGCGATGACTGAAGGTTTCATCGGTAGAATCGCAGGTATCGACATCTTTGAAAGTTCAAATGTTGTTGAAGATTCAGCGACAGGCGTGGTTAATGCAGTCTTCTCAAGAGACGCATTAGGTGTAGCGGTTGCTCAAAACATCAACATTGAGACTCAAAGAGACGCTTCATTAAGAGCGGAAGAAATTGTTGCATCAACTAGATACGGTGTATCAGTTCTTCACAACTCTTATGGTGTTAAAATAATTGGAGACAACCAAATCAACTAATCATTGATTTGATCTCGCTTATTGGAAAGGGCCTTCGGGCCCTTTCTTTTTATATGCTTATTTGGTTCAATGGTCCCAGCCGGGACAAACTAATAAAAAGTCTGCCAAGGCAAACCTTGGAGATAGGTTGCAACTACATTGAGTCAGTGAGACCAGTGGATCACGTGTGTGCGTTTGACATACGGGTGGCCAACGATATCAAATTGCGTGCCAACACACAATACCACACAAGACCACAGGCCACAATGCCTGGTTGGAACATTATTCACGACACAAGGACTGATGGTGGCAACTCCGGGGTGTTAGCCTGTTTGGTTGCAAGCCAATTGCCACGCGAGCCAATTTACATCATTGGTTGCGATTGGGGCATCACAGATACCAGCAGTGATGATCACATATACAAAAAAGGCCCAATGCGAAAATACACCAACAATATTAAGAAAAGCATAGCAGTAATTTTAAAACACAATGATGTGTATATTGTAAATGATTTGCAACCTGACGTGCCTTTCAACATCATCTCTACAGAACAGTTCTTGTCTACAATAAATAATAATATCAAGGAAGGACCTTGTAAAAATTAAAAGAAGGACTTTTATACAATGGCACAATTCGCTACAGACACAGACCTTTTAGAATATGTTCCTGATATCAAGAAATACGGTATACAGGAGTTTCTAACAGAACACGAAAAGACATACGACGACATAATCAGACTACTCAATATAAAATGGTGGCCAACAACAGGATTCTCACAATATGACGTGAGTGTTTTGGGAGGCAGTTCAAAACTTTCACCCAGCAGACTAAATTCTACGCAATTCACAAGGGCCGCAGTCTATCACGTCTTAGCCTATCACATCTATCCAAAGTTATCAACATTTGATCCGGATGGAGATGCGTTCAGAGAGCAGATGAATTTTTACAAGGGCAGATTCGAAGAAGAATTTGATCTGATCTTAAGAGATGGAGTTCATTACGATCTTGACAGTTCAGGCACATTCACAGACAGTGAGAAACAAACATTTTATAGAGGTAGATTGGTTAGGTAATGTCCGCAAGAGAAAACATAGCAAAAAACATAGTAGAACAGGTAGAGAATATGACCAACCCTGCACCGGGTTTGGTTTCTAGAGTGTTCTTTGATGTGCAGAAACTTGCGATAACACAATTTCCAGCAGTATTGGTTGTGACATCAAACGAAATAAGAGAAGACATATCAACAGACCTAAGACAGGGCACGATCCAATTTGAATTGAGATGTTATGTGAGAGGCACAGAGATTGACACATTGAGAAATGAAATAGTTGAAAGAGTTGAAGAAACATTAGAAGTTTCCAGAGACAGAGATATCACGTTGGCCTCAACAAACATTCACAACGTAACAACAAGAGTTTCAAACGTGGAAGTGATTGAAAGAGAACTGCCATTGGGTGAAGTTGTGATCAGAGTTGATGTGATATACAGATACAAAAAAGGAGTATTATAATGAAACACATTAAAAAACTATGGCAATGGATAAAGGATAGATTCCAATGGCTGTAAAAATGTATAAAGACAAGAATTCAATAATGGTGCGAGGGATGGACGTCCAGGCACGATTGAATGAGGGTTGGACCTTTGAACCCTCTAAAACAACCAAAGCAACCTTAAGACCCAGAAAGACCAAAAAGTCCAAACAGGTCGAAGAGGTGGCTGAAACACAAGATCTGTCTGGTCCGACTGATCTCAACATAGAGGAGACAACAAATGGCAACTAATAATGCGGCCTACACAGGCGAAAGCGGTGTTGTTAAATTCACAGATGTAGATACATCTGCAGTGACGGCTGTTGCTTCAGTTAGATCTTTCACAATTGATCAAGAGGTTCAAACCATTGAATCTACTGTGATGGGATCAGGCAACAGAACATATCTTCCAGGTTTAAGACAATTTTCTGGAACTATGGACCTGTTCTTCAGAGATGACGACGGAAATGGTGCTGGTCAAACAGCATTGTTTGATGCGGCTAATTCTACACAGAGCGTGGCAACATCAATTGAGTTATACCCATCTGGTGAAACAGCAGGTATAAAACTATCTGGAAATGTTATCATAACTGGTCATTCTATCACAGCAAACTTTGATGGTATGACGGAAGCAACAGTGACTTTCCAAGGTTCAAATAATCTGACACGAACAAATTTATAATGTTGAATGTCACGATTCAATTTAACGGCACAAAGGTAACGGCTGATCTTAATAGGGAAATTGATCAAACCGTTCGCCAGATATCCCAAGACTACTTTGGCCTTGTTAAAGACAAGACACCGGTCAGAACTGGTCGTGCTAAACGAGGTTGGAGACTGAAGAAACAAAGACAATTTGTTTATAACGTCAATAACAGAGTCCCATACATTGGGCGTTTAGATGAGGGATCATCAAAACAGGCACCGCGTGGTATGACACGACCAGCCGCACGGGAAGTCCTTAGAACAACGAGAAGGAGAATAAGATAATGTCAATAACTGACAAAATCGCAAAACACTATCAATCAGCGATTGGTGGTGAATTACAGAAATATCATTGTGAGGAGTGGGACACTGATATCTATTTTAGAGGCACATACCCACTCAAAGACGAGAGCAAAATACTTGAACTGCAATCACAGGGCAAGACCGTTGAAGCACTCGTTGAAAGCATCGTGACCAAAGCCAGACACAAGGATGGCAAAAAAATGTTCGCGGATGCTGACAAAGTAAAATTGATGAATGAAGCAGACCCAATGACAGTGGTCAAAGTTGCTTCTGCCATCAACAACGGAAGAATAACCGCAACACAGGACACAGCGGCAAAGGAATAGAGTCCAGTGTTGAGTTGAGGTTTGTAATGATACTGGCTGACAGATTGAAGAAGTCAGTTGAAGAAGTATTACAAATGACAACACTGGAGTTTGAGTTGTGGTTGGGTTATTTTCTGTTTGAAGACAAGGAAAACAAAAAGACGATGAAAAAAATGAAACAACAACCAAAGGTTAGAAGATAATGGCCCAGGGTAATTTACTTCTTAATATTGCTGTCAAAAATCAGCAGGCTCTGGGCAAGGTCAATAATCAATTAACCCAACTTCAGAATAGCGGTATCAAGTTAGGCACGGTGTTGAAAGGTGCCGCGGCAGGTTTGGCGGCCATTGGAGCAACCAAACTAATTGGCAGTATCATTTCAACCACAGCAAGATTTGAAGACTTGGGAGATGCTCTTGCTTCTGTAACAGGATCAGCACAGGCTGGGGCAGAGGCATTTGATTTTGTCAGTAGTTTTGCCACAAAGACACAGTTTGGTGTTGAAGACCTAACACAGACATTCATTAAATTAAAAGCATCCGGCATTGAACCCACAGAGGATCTATTAACACTATTCACGGACACAGCGGCCATTACCACAGACCAGATTGGTTCTTTACAGGCCATCACTGATCTATTTGCCAGAACTACATCAGGGGGTCTTGGACTAGAAGAATTAAACAGGTTGGCAGACAGAGGTGTCCCGGTATTTAGAATTTTAGAAGAACAATTAGGTATCACAAGATTACAGATATCAAATGTTGGTAAGACAGCAGAAGGATCACAAAAGATATTGGCGGCTTTGTCAGCAGGTATCAGAAAAGATTTTGGTGGTGCCACAGCAAGGGTCACAGACAACTTATCAACACAGTTTTCAAACTTCAGCATAGAATTGAAGAACGTGGCCAATGAATTTGGTAAGGGACTTTCACCACAGTTGGCTGGATCAACCCAAGCACTCACAGATTTTTTAGGAAAGAACAAAGAACTGATTGGCACACTGGGCGAATTGACAGGCAAAGCCTTACAGGCATTGATCACTGGTCTTGGCAACACAATAGAATTTTTCAGGGATCTCGGTGAAACAGTTTTCAACATCGTTCAACGTATAAAAGAATTTGGCAACACTGTCAGAGGTTTCATTCCGTTCATCAACAAAGCAGAAGCGGCCACAGTTGATTTTGACACAGCCAATCGTAATCTTCACAAAGGTTATACAGAATTAGCACCAGTGATTGTTACCACTGCCAATACCATACAAGATCAAAAAGTGGCTGTGGAAGAAGCAACCAAAACTTTCAAATTTTACGATGATGCCATTATAAGATCAAAGAGATCACAGGACGCCGCCAAGAGATCAGCAGAAGCATTGAACGAATTGTTTGAACAAGATGTAATGCTACAGGCACTCCAAAGAACAATTGGAGAAGGTTTCACACCATTGGAAGGTCAAATACAGGTGGTCACTAACTCTATGGGTGTGTTCAGAGACACAGCATCTAGTTCTTTGACTGATGTTATATTTGGTGTAAAAGATTTAGATGATGCTCTTGGCAACATTGCCAAAGCCACATTGAAAGCATTGATACAGGGGTTCATAAATCTTGGTATCACCATATTCATATTAGAACCATTGGAAAAATTCTTGAGAAATCAAATACAGAGTCAAAAACAGTTGAACAGAGAACTTAAAACTGAAATTGGTCTAAGAACTATTTTGGCTTTCTTGACCGGAGGCACCAGTCTCATACCAGGATTGGCCTCGGGAGGTCCGGTTGCGGCAAACCAATCATACATTGTTGGTGAGCGGGGACCAGAATTATTTGTTCCCAACAGTTCAGGCACCATTGTGCCCAACAACAGATTAGATGATGCGGCATCAGTAGGGTTTGGTGGTAGAACAGGCAGTGGCGACAATATTGAAGTCACTTTCAACATCAACACCATTGACGCATCAGACTTTGATTCATTATTAACAGACAGGCAAGACCTTATCATTGGATTGATCAACAGAGGTCTCGCTGAAAGAGGTAGAAGGAGTTTAACAGCATAATGAGTGGCACATTTCCATTACAAGCAGGTTTCCAAACCACAAATTTTAGTTCTCAAACGCAGAGCAGAGTGTCAGTGAGCGTATCTGGCAAAACACAGAGGATAAAAACTGGAGCACAATTTTTCAGTTTCAAACTAAAATCTCCTAGGATGACGCGAGCAGAGGTAGATGCTGATTTCAGTTTCATTGCCGCACAGGATGGACAGGTCGAGGCATTCACTATCGTGCCACCTGTGATCAGTTCCACAAAAGGCACGGCATCAGGCACAATCACGGTTCAAAATGTCACCAGTGTATCACCTGCAATGAGCCTTGCCGCAGGCAGTAGGAATATTGGTGTCAACAGCGACAATGCAGGTGACACTTTGAAGAAAGGTGACCTCATTAAATTTTCCAATCACGACAAAGTTTATATGCTGACAGAAGATGTCAATTTTGATGGATCCACAGTTGACCAGTTGAGTTTCTATCCGCCATTGACCACAGCATTGACAGGTGGTGGTCAAACAATCACATACAACAGTGTTCCGTTCAAAGTTTACCTTAATTCAGATACAGCATCATTTTCAACATCTGCAGACGGATTACACCAATACGAGATAAGTGTAAATGAGGAGATCTAATGGCAAGAGACCTAGCATCATCATTACAAACAAAATTGGCTGGCAAGAGTCTATTTGCCGCGGACCTTGTTGAACTCCATCTTGCAACACCATTATATTTCACAACCACAAACATAGACATAGATTTTGACAGTGCCACGGCACCTGACGCAGGCACCAACACATATCTAGCACAAGGACAATTTTTATTTTTTGGCAATGTGGTAGAAAGTTCCGATCTCAGGGTTGGACAGATAGATATGACTTTCACCGCTGTTGACACAACAACCATAGCATTGTTGATCAACAATGTTTATATGAACAAGAGGGTGGTGGTGTATCGTGCGGTGTTAGACGACGATTACAATTTTACATCTGACGATGTGTTCTCTATTTTTGATGGATTTATAATGGGATACAGCATTCAAGAAACAGACACAACAGCAACCGTCACAATGACCGTGGCGTCACAGTTCGCTGACTTTGAAAGAGCAAATGGTAGGAAGACCAATCCTGCATCGCAACAGATACATTTCTCAGGTGACCAAGGTATGAATTTCTCAGCACAGATAGTGAAAGATCTCAAATGGGGGAGGGCATAATGGACACCAAAAATATAAAATTTGAAGATTGGAGCATAAAATGGTTTGGTCAATTTGAACAAGTGGCATACAAAGCAATATTTGAGAGAGGAATGGTTGATGTTGACTTCAACAAGCAACACTGGAACCTACATCTCAAGAACATCGTGGCACTTCAACACAACGTGGTAAGGTTATTGTTAGACAAAGACCAAATAGTGGGTTTTTATATTTTACAATTACACAATCTACCTTGGAATCACAGAACACACGCACTGTTCACCTTGTTGCACATTGTTCCGGAATACCGAACATTGAATCTATTCCAGGCAATGATGCGAGACGCACAGGCTTTGGCAAAAAACAACAATGTGGTTTCAATACAGACCAGTGACAAGGCCTTTTTATTACCAGATAATGAAAAACTTTCACTTTTACACAACGCAGGTTTTGATCAAATAGAAATGGTTTGGGAGGCCAAATATGAATCTTAATCAAACAGATACACAAAGTCATTACCACGCAAATACAGGCGTCTGTGTCAATCTAAACACTATGAAAAGTGTCATCAATGATGTGATAGACTTTTATTTGAAGTTTGATCGATACAACCATTTGACCTATGTTGATTTATATCAGCATATTTCTCCAAGCATCAGAAACGACCAACACAAAATTTTCCAAACCAACGGAGAGATATGGGGTTTTGCCAATTGGGCCTATGTGTCACCAAGTGTGTTAGAAAAATTTTGTAGAAGAGGCATTCTCCACACACTGGATTGGAACAGCGGCATACAACCTTTGTATGTGGACTTCGTGGCATCAAGAAATGCAAACTATGTTATGAAATGGTTAAAAAATTATACTGTGACATCATATGGTGTCAACGCCCCTTTGTATTGGGCAAGGGCCACCAAACACAAAATTAAGAGAGTAACAAAAACTAAAACCAAAGGATACTGGAAATGGGCGGAGTAGTTAGAAAGATAACCAGAACAGTCAAAAAAGTAGTCAAGACAGTGGTGAAAACAGTCAGCAACGTCGTCAGCGGCGTAGTTTCAGCAGTGACATCACCGTTTGGTGCCAACATTGATGTTCCAGATTACAACATAGATTCAGGCACACCGGAAACTGTTGAACAAGGCATCCAAGGAGTTCTGCTCAACAAGGATTCTGCCATTAGTAATATTCCTGTGGTTTATGGCACGAGACAAGTTGGTGGCACCCGTGTATTTGTTTCAACATCGGGCAAAGACAACAAATATCTTTATGTGGCTTTTGTGATGTGTGAAGGACAGATCAACGCTTTCCAAAAATTGTTCATAGACGATAACGAGGTTGGACTCAGTGCATACAGCCACGGCACTGTGGCAAGGGTTCCGGGTGGCAATTATAAAAACAAGATAAAGGTGCAGTTCTTTGACGGTAGGGATAATCAAACCAGTTCAAGCATTTTACAAGAAGCACCGGGTTGGACAAGTGATCACAGATTGCGTGGACTGGCATACCTTGCCTTAAGATTTGAATGGACAGGATTTAATACATCTAAGGATCCAAACAACAATCCATTTGGTGGTGGAGTGCCAAACGTCAAAGCACAGATCCAAGGCCGAAAAGTATATGACGCATTGACATTGACAGCGGATTCAACTACTTCACACAATACCGCGTATGCAGATGAGCCAACAACATTTACAAACAATCCTGTGTCTTGCCTATTAGACTATATGAGGAACACAAGATATGGCAAAGGACTAGACAATGATGCTTTCAGTTTTGACACCTGGAAAACAGCCGCAGACCTTTGTAACCAAACAGTGACCTACACCAATGGCACAACGTCAAAGGCATTCACCTGCGATGCTGTGTTGAACACACAGAACAGCCTAATGACAAATGTGAAGATTCTGTTGGCAGGATTCAGAGGTATTATGCCATACCAGGCAGGCAAATACAGATGCAAAATTGAACACGGTGGAGATGACACCGATATTTCAGCCACGCCATCAGATCCAACAACCATTTTCACTGTGACAGCAGATCACCTGATTGGTGGATTGCGGCTTGAGGGAGAAAGCAAACAGCACAAATGCAACAGAGTAACAGTGACGTATGTTGATCCTGAAGCAGACTTCCAACCAAATGATGTGACCTTTCCCGAAGAAGGCAGTGCGGATGATCTTGCTTTTTTGGCAGATGACAACAACATCAGACTCGAAAAGAAAATTACTTTGCCAACCATAACAAATAGGGCCATCGCTGAACAGTATGGTAGGGTGTTCCTGAAAAGGTCAAGAACACAGAAATATATTTCGTTCAACACAAACCTTGCAACATCAAATACCACGGTGGGTGATTTGATTCGTGTGCAAAGTGATACAATGGGCCTAGACGGTATTTTCAGAATAATGGATATGCGTATCAACAGCAGAGGCGACATACAGATAGATGGTATTGAACATCAATCATCTACCTACGCTATCAGTGCCAGTGGTGATGACTACATTAGACCTACACTGAACCTACCAGACCCATTCCAAGTGATAGCACCCACTGGATTGACTGTGCAGTCTGGTAACCAATTTGATTTGGTTGATACAAATGGCAATGTAACCAACAGATTGAGTGTGTCATTCACCGCATCAACAGATCCATTTTTGAGTGACTACATCATACAATACAAGAGAAGCAGTGACGCAAACTTCACCACTTTCTCACAAACGGCAGAGACTTTTGCTTTTGTTTCACCAGTTGTATTTGGTGACACCTATGATGTGCGTGTGGCCGCAAGGAACCAATTGAACAGAAGAAGCAGTTTCGCTGAGGTTTTGAATCACACCGTATCAAACACTTTTCAACCTAGCACAGGCAGTTCATCAACACAAACAGGCAGTGGATCAACAACCAATGTCAATTTCAACCCGTAGGAGCAATAGATGGCGATAACAGGAACAGGATTTTACGACGCATCACAAGATTTATACCTGCCCAAGGACTCTTTCACTTGGACTGACACCGGTAATTCACCGTATCAGACCTGGGACAATTGGACTAATTGGTATCAGAACCTCACCAGTTCCACCACAGTGGCCTTCACCAGTGAGATTATAGATTTTGGCCGAAGTGCAAAAGTTTTCCCGTTGATTACGTTGACTGTGCTCAGGGATGGGGCCACAGACACAGCAGGATCATTTGGCAGTGAGGCCACTCCCGAGATTGTTATAGAAGGCAGTGACAATTCAGATATGAGCAGTGCAACCACGGTCACAATGACCAGGGCAAGTGCAAACAACACATTCACAGGACTGGGGTCCAAGAGATATTATCGTGTCACAGTCACAATTGACTCAGGCACCAATTCCGCACCGCAGGGATTTAGAGGTGTCAACATTGTGCTTCTTACCGAAGCCATCGAAGAAGTGATCACAGACTTCAACACAGCCACGGTTGATGATGGTAGCACCGTGTTGAGATCCATACCAACCGCTAACACTTATTCGGACATCAGTTTCGTGGGCATCACACCCAAAACAGAAATTACTGACACGGTGGTCACAGGTGTCAGCAGTGATGGTTCCAGTGCCATATTCTATGTGGTTACTGGTTATGTGAACACAGGATATTTCGTTGGAGACACAGGTTCAACATCGGTCACGACATCAAATGTTGAACTGCCGCCTTTGATCAGGTTAGTGTCAACCTCAAACAGCAATTTCACCATACAGGTCTACAAACCCAACACCGCGGAAGACACCAATGTCACGATAGATGCTTTGGTGAAAGGTCTCCCACAAGTGGCGATGGACATAAATGGTAATATCATCAGGACAACCTAATTAAATAACAAGGAGGATACACAATGGCTTGGCCAGCAAACGCAAACAATATTTCAACAGCAAATGTTGATTCCGGCACAGATAATCCCGCTAATGCGAGGGCAGACATCAAAGCGGCTTTCGACGAATTAACAAATGTGATCAACGGTAGGGCAGAAGCATCAGGTGTGGCAAGCCTGGATTCCAATTCCAAGATCCCTTCAGCACAACTGCCGGATGAGATCAACTCTTCAGGTTCAACCAACCTCACCATTGACCCGTCAACAGGCGTGGTGGTGATTGAGGATGTGGCACAATTGAATCCAGTGGCCTATGCGTCACTGCCTGGATCACCTGCCAAGGGGCAGATAGCATTCCTGATCACGGACGGTGCGGGCACAACCAAGAACAAGCCTATCTATCACAACGGTTCGGCCTGGAAATACTTCAACGACGATAGCAGTGTAGCCACAAGTTAAGGTGCGGGACTTTGATGTCCTGATCCAGAGGTATGGCTACTGGCAGTGTGAGCGACACCGAAAGAAAAAACCCTGTGTTGGACACCATTCCTGCGACTGGATCCTGAAACGCAAGACCCGGAGCCGCACACACGACCTAAATGAGATTAGAAAGAAAACACCAGCCGGTATACGATAAGATCTTGAGCCTCAGCGTCAGTGATAGCCACCAGTATCACACAGCGGAAGAGATGATGCGTAGGTGCTGTGATAGGCTCACACACTTCCAGACACATCACGTGATAGAGATAGATCACGAACACTACCAACCCATAATTGACAGAGAATCACAAATATGGCAAAGCCTATATGAATGGCTACATTCACCAGGCGGTATTGCCTGGTTGATGAAGGACAAAGATTGGCCAGTGGTAATGCAAAAACACCTTACTTTCTTATCTTTGCGGATTCCATTCAAAAACTAAAGGTGGCAAAGATCTTTTGATTGTTTTGGTGCGTTTGGTCTTTTGGATTTTCTTTTTTTTCTTAGGTTCAAACCTTTCCCAACCATTCTGTCGGATTCTATCCTGTTGTGCCAACTTGGTGTAATTGAAACCTCTAGCCATTACAGCACATCATCCAAACTCACACCCACACTGGT
>Ga0160423_10003773_pt1 | contig 12571 bp, 15 predicted proteins | sample CRUFie14St8metaG_FD_108191 | JGI IMG/M metagenome (GOLD analysis project Ga0160423, IMG submission 108191) | Marine microbial communities from the Costa Rica Dome - CRUD Field 142mm St8 metaG | ecosystem: Environmental > Aquatic > Marine > Oceanic > Photic zone | place: Costa Rica: the Eastern... | reverse complement strand
TCTATAAGAGATAGTGAATTATCAAAATCTAAGATGGCATCTGAAGCTTTTTTAAATACTTCATCTGGTAAAATACAAGGGCCTGCAGAAAAATTATGTGTTTTCATCATGTTTTATTTGACTCTTTCTATATAAGATTTTTTTTCAGTGTCGATTTTAATTTTGTTACCTTCTTCAATAAAAAGAGGAACATTGATTTTAGCTCCAGTTTCAGTTGTAGCAGGTTTTGTTGCATTTGTTGCAGTATTTCCTTTAACTCCTGGTTCTGTATGACTAATCTCTAATATTACGTGTAATGGAAGAGAAGCTGAAAGTGGCATTCCTTCATCAGCATGAAATAAAACATCAATATTATTACCTTCTTTTAAAAATTCAACATTACTAATAAAATCTTTCTGTAACATAATTTGTTCATAATCATCATTATTCATTAAATGGTAATTATTTCCTTCAGAGTATAAAAACTGATATTTTCTGTTTTCAATTCTTATAATTTCAATTTTAACTCCGGCAGTAAATGTATTTTCAAGTAATCTACCGCTATTTAAATTTCGTAGTTTAGTTCTTACAAATGCAGGGCCTTTTCCTGGTTTAACGTGTTGAAAAGATTCAATCTTCCAAGGCTCTCCATTGTGTTGAATACAAAGACCATTTCTAAATTCTGCTGTTGTTGCCATAATTTTATTTTTGGTTATAACCTTTCATAATTCCTCTTCCAGAGTTTTGTATGAAAGATATAATTTCATCTCTTTCTTCAGAGGCAATTATTTCAGTTTCAATATTTAATATTGCCTGAGTGTTATTATAATTATTTTGATATAAAATTCTAAAAATATCTTGAATATGTTTGATTTTTTCATCAGTAAAACCTCTTCTTCTTAAACCAATTGAATTAATTCCAACAAAGGATAATGGCTCTCTTGCAGCTTTTACGTATGGTGGTACATCCTTACGAACTAATGATCCACCAGAAACCATAGCATGCTTTCCAACGCTAACGAATTGGTGTAAAGCAGATAAGCCTCCAATTATTGCATGATCTCCAACTTTAACATGACCTCCCATTGCAACGCTATTTACGATTATACAATTATTACCAACTTTACAGTCGTGAGCAATATGTGCGTAAGCCATAATTAAGCAATTATTTCCAATAGTCGTTTTGCCACTTGCTAAAGTTCCTCTATTAATTGTTGAACATTCTCTTATTGTACAGTTATCTCCAATAATTGTTAGAGATTTTTCACCTTGAAATTTTAAATCTTGGGGAATAGCAGAAATTACTGCACCAGGAAATATTCTACAATTTTCTCCAATTCTTGCACCTTCCATAATTGTTACATTGGATCCTATCCATGTACCTTTTCCAATAATTACATCTTTTTCAATAGTAACAAAAGGTTCAATCACTACATTTCTTGCAATTTCTGCATTTGAATCTATATAAGCTAAAGGTTGATGCATTTTAAATGTTTTTAGGTGAAATCTGAGCAAGTAAATCAGCTTCTACTACAATTTGTCCATTAACAAAGCCTTTTCCGTGCATGTGACATAATCCTCTTCTTATTGGTGATATCAAGTTCAACCGAAATATTAGATTGTCACCAGGAACTACTTTTTTCTTAAATTTTGCATTATCAATTTTCATAAAAAAAGTTAAAAAGTTTTCTGGATTTTTTTCTTTACTTAGTATTAATACTCCGCCAGCTTGAGCCATTGTTTCTAATTGTAAAACTCCAGGCATAACTGGTTCTTGAGGAAAGTGTCCTTCAAAATAATCTTCTTCCTTTTTTACAAATTTTACTCCTATAATGTAGTCTTCTCCGATTTCTCTGATTTCATCAATGAATAAAAAAGGTTTTCTATGTGGAAGTATTGTTTTAATTTTTTCTTTATCAAACAATGGTTTTTTAGAAAAATCAATAATAGGCGCTGTTTTTTTCATTTCTTCATTCATTATTGTACTTAAGTATTTTGCAAAGTTAGTATTATTCTTATGACCTGGCTTAATAGCTTGTATTTTACCTTTTATTGCTACTCCAAGTAAAGATAAATCACCAATTACATCAAGTAGCTTATGTCTAGCAGGTTCATTTTCATATCTAAGAGTTAAATTATTTAAGATACCTTCATCACTAACTGATAAATTTTCTTTCTTAAATAATTTAGATATTTTTTGTAATTTATTTTTGTTAATATTTTTTTCAGCTATTACAATTGCATTTTTAAGATCACCACCTTTAATCAAATCTTTCTCAATGAGTGTTTCTAGCTCATTAAAAAAGCAAAATGTTCTGGATGAACTTATTTCTGAATTAAATTCAATTATTGAATTTAGGTGTGCTTTTTGTTTTTTTAAAGCTTTTGAATCAAAATCTATTTCTACCTCTAACTGATATTCATCAGCAGGTGTTGCAATTAATTGTGTTCCAGTATCTTTGTCAAGTATTGATATTCTTCTTTTTATTTCAAATATTTTTTTTTCTTTATTTTGATTAACAGTACCAATTTTAGAAATTAACTCACTATATTTTTTTGAACTTCCATCTAAGATTGGAATTTCAATATTATCAATTTCAATATCTAAATTGTCAATTTCTGAACCTGCAATTGCAGCTAGTAGATGTTCTACAGTTCTAATTTCAGCATTATTTTGCTTTAAATTTGTGCTTCTTTCAGTAGAGAAAACATTTTGAACTAAAGCTTTAATTTTAGGCTTACTTTCAATATCTGATCTGATAAAAACTATTCCATTATCTTCCTTTGCAGGTTTTAGTATAACATTAGTTTTAACTCCTGTATGAATTCCAAAACCTGAGATTTTAATAATATCTTTTATTGTTTTTTGTTTCATCTTTTATTAACACTTTTATATAGTGATTCTATTTTCTTGTATAATTCAGGAAGCTTTTTGAAAATTATGTATGACCTTTGAAACTTCTTTATATTAAATGCCATAGGACCTTGCACAATCTCACCGTTTTTAGTTATGCTAGATGCTATTCCACTTTGACCTGCTATTTTCACATCATCAGCAATTCTTATATGACCGTTAATTGCAGTTTGACCACCTATCATGCATCTTTTTCCAATTTTAGATGATCCTGCAATTGCAGTTTGTGCAGCTATTACAGTGTTTTCATCAATTTCAACGTTATGTCCAATTTGAATTAGATTGTCAAGTTTAACTCCTTTTCTTATTACAGTTGATCCCATTGTTGCTCTGTCAATTGTAGTGTTAGCACCAATTTCAACATCTCTTTCTATTATTACATTACCAACTTGTTTAATTTTGGTGTAATTTGTGCTTTTATTAGCAGCAAATCCAAAGCCATCAGCTCCAATTACTACACCTGAATGTATTATGTTATTTTTTCCAATATTACAGTCATGATAAATTTTTACGCCAGGGTATAAAATTGTATTTTCTTCAATATTAACATTTTCACCTATGTAACAATTTGGAAAAATTTTAACGTTTTTAGATATTCTTACATTTTTTCCAACAAAAGTAAAATCTCCAATGTAAACATTTTCAGAAATTAAAACATTTTCAGAAATTTTTGAATTTTCAGAAATTCCATTTTTTTCTAATGATTTGTTACTATATATTTCTATTATTTTACTAAAAGAAATATAAGGGTCTTTTACCTTTATCAGAGTTTTATTTATTTTACGATCAGAGAAAAACATATCGCTCACTATTATTATACTGGCATTAGTAGAATAAATAAATTCAGTGTATTTTGGGTTTGCTAAAAATGAAATATCACCATTTTTTGCGTCTTCAATTTTTGATACATTTTTTACTTTTGTATTTGGATTTCCAATTATTTCACCACTAATAATTTTTGCTATTTTCTCTGCTGTTAAAATCATCTCTACAAATCTAATAAATATAGGTATATGTTTAAAATTTATTTTTAAATTCTTTGGGGTAGCATAAAAAATATTTTTGCTTAATATTTGTTTTTCGATTACTAAAATGATCAGAAACTTTTGTAAGGTCTACAATTTTTTTGTTATGCAATAAAATATTTATTTTTTCTTCATCAATTTTGTATGTGTTGTGACTAATTTTTTTTGTAAAAACAAAATAAGACGCTTCTTCATAACTTAGATTATATTTTTTTTGAATAGTGTAATTAATTTTTTCAATTACTTTAGGGGAGAATTCTTGGTCTTGAATTTTTATTTTTAAGAGATTTCTGTTTATTATCATATCGCAAAGTTTTGACAAAACTTTATCTTTTGAATTACACCAATGTTTAATACAAGTATAAATTTCATAATCATCTAAAAGTGCAAATTTTTCTAATAAATTGTCTTTATTTTTAAAATCTGTATAGGTATAATTATTTTTTAAAAATGGTAAAAGAGTAGGGGTAGAGTATATTGAAGTTTTTTGTTGAACTAATTTTTTAGCTCTTTTTAAGACATTTATTAGCATATGCTCTGCTGAGATAACTGTTTTGTGTAAATACACTTGCCAATACATTAATCGTCTAGCAAAAAGAAATTTTTCAATAGAATGTACTCCTTTTTCTTCAATTACTAATTTATCATCAACTACATTCATCATGTTAATGATTCTTTCTACACCAATATTCCCTTCGTTTACTCCAGTATAAAAACTATCTCTTTTTAAATAATCAAGTCTATCCATATCAACTTGAGATGATACTAAATGATAAAAATACTTTTTTGAATATTTATTGCTAAAAATATTAATAGCTAAATTTAATTTTTTATTAAAAATTTGATTTAGTTTTTTCATGTATAATAGAGAGATTTTTTCATGTGAAATATTTTTAACAATTGTTTTCTCTAATGCGTGTGAAAATGGACCATGTCCAATATCATGTAATAGTATAGCTATTTTTAATGCTAAACTTTCTTTTTCAGTTATTTTTATATTTTTTTTTCTTAGATGTTCAATTGTTCTTTGCATCAAGAACATAGACCCTAATGCATGTTGAAATCTAGTGTGATTTGAACCCGGAAAAATTAAGTTAGCTAAACCTAATTGTGTTATCCTTCTAAGTCTTTGAAAATATTTATGATTAATCAGCTCATTTATCAAATTGTCTTCTAAACAAATAAAACCGTACACTGTGTCGTTTATAATTTTATCTTTTTTATCTTTATACATATGATAACTAATCTTTTTTTTATTTTTTTGTAAAACTAATAAATAAATTATGATAAATATTCTTTGGGCAGATGATGAAATCAATTTGTTAAAACCACATATAATTTATTTAGAGGATAAAGGATATAATGTCATTTCCGCTAAAAGTGGAGATGAAGCACTTGAAGTTCTAGAATCTAATAATTTTGATCTTATTTTTTTAGATGAAAATATGCCAGGAATTTCTGGTTTAGAAACTTTAACTATAATTAAGGAGCGATATAGACATATTCCAGTAATAATGATTACAAAAAGTGAGGAGGAAAGTATTATGGAAGAGGCAATTGGTGCTAAAATATCTGATTATTTAATCAAACCTGTGAATCCATCTCAAATACTATTAGCAATCAAAAAAAATTTAGATATTGATAGATTAGTAGAAGAAAAAACAACAAAAAATTATCAACAAGAATTTTCAAAAATTTCAACTTCATTATCTATGATTTCTAATTTTGAAGATTGGTGTAATATTTATAAAAAATTAACATATTGGGATTTAGAAATAGATTTTTCTGGTGAAAAAAGTATAGAACAAATTTTAGAAATGCAAAAAGATGATGCAAATAAGCAATTTTTTAAATTTGTAAAAAACAACTATAAAAATTGGTTGTATGAAGAAAATTCCCCTTTGTTATCCCATAAAATAATTGAAAAAAAGGTTGCCCCAATTTTAAATAGTGATGTTCCAACTTATTTTGTATTGATTGATAATTTACGATATGATCAATGGAAAATTCTCGAACAAGATATTATAGCTGACTATAAGATTATTTCAGATGATATGTATTCAAGTATTCTTCCAACTTCTACTCAATATTCGAGAAATTCAATTTTTTCTGGTCTACTACCATTAGAAATTCAAAATAAGTATCCTCAATTTTGGAAAAATGATCAAGATGATGGTGGAAAAAATTTATTTGAAGAAGAGTTATTATTAAAAAATTTAAATAGACTAGGTAAGGACACCTCTAAAATTTCATATATAAAAATTACTAATATCGATTTTGGTAGAAAGGTAATTAATAAAATATCTAATTTAAAGCATAATACCTTAAATGTTATTGTATATAATTTTGTAGATATGCTATCACATGCTAGGACAGACATGAAAGTTATTAAAGAATTAGCTGATGATGATTCTGCTTACAGATCTTTAACTAGATCTTGGTATTCTCATTCTCCTCTTAAAGAAATTATTAATGAGATTTCAAAACAACAAGCTAATTTAGTTATTACTACCGATCATGGAACGATAAATGTTGATAAACCATCTAAGGTAATTGGAGATAGAAATGTAAACGTAAATTTAAGATATAAGCAGGGAAAAAACTTAAATTATAAATCGTCTGATGTATTTGAAATTAAAAATCCAAAAGACTATTTCTTGCCAATACAAAATGTAAGTAGCAAATATATTTTTGCTAAAGAAAAGAATTATTTTGTTTATCAAAATAACTATAATCAGTTTGTTAAATACTATAAAAACTCATATCAACATGGAGGTGTATCAATGGAAGAAATGTTATTACCCTTTATTATTTTAAAAACTAAAATAAATGACTAAACAATTTATTGTGAAAAACATCAATGATTTAGATGAAGTATCTTCAAAAATACTCGAACTTAATAATAAATATAAAAAGTTTGCTTTTTTTGGTGATATGGGTGTTGGAAAAACAACTCTTATCAAATCTTTATTGAAAAAATTAGATGTAAATGATAATGTAACAAGTCCTACCTTTTCAATTGTTAATGAGTATTTGAGCAAAAAGCTTGGGTCTATATTTCATTTTGACTTTTACAGAATAAAAAACGAAAAAGAAGCATATGATATTGGAATAGATGAATATTTAAGTAGTGATAACTATTGCTTTATTGAATGGCCAAATAAAATTAATAGTTTTATAGATGATAGCTTTATTAATGTATATATTGATATTATAGATGATGATAAAAGAAATATTATGATAAATTATAAAAAATGAATGTAAAGACAACAATCAATACTAAATCTCTCTTGCCAAAAGAAGAAATGTTAGAAGTAAAACCAGAATTTAAGTCATTAGAAATTGGTATTCCTAAAGAATCATCATTTCAAGAAAATAGGGTTAGTTTAACTCCAGAATCTGTTGGAGTATTAGTTGCTAATGGTCATTCTGTTATTATAGAAAAAGATGCAGGTTTAAGTGCTAATTTTAGTGATGATGAATATATTTCAAAGGGTGCTCAAATCGCAAATTCTAAGAGTGAAGTTTTTAAAGCAAACTATATTTTAAAAATAGAACCTCCTACCGAGGATGAACTTTTGTTAATGAGTGATAGTCAAGTTTTAATTTCTGCTTTACAAATGAATACTAGATCTGTCAATTTTTTTGAAACTCTTAATAAAAAAAGACTGACCGCACTAGCTTTTGAATTTATTAAAGATCAACACAATAAATTACCATTCGTTAGAATTATGAGTGAAATTGCTGGTAATACTTCTATGCTAATTGCTGGAGAATATTTGTCAACTGCTAATAAAGGAAAAGGGTTAATGCTTGGAGGAGTTTCTGGTCTTATTCCTACTAGCGTAGTTATTATTGGTGCTGGAACTGTTGGTGAATATGCTTGTAGAACAGCGCTTGGTTTAGGATCTTCAGTTGTTGTTTTTGATGATTCTGTTACAAAATTAAGAAGATTACAGAATAATATTAATTCAAGAATTAGTACATCTACAATGCAGCCTAAAGTGTTGTCTAAAGCATTAAAAAGAGCTGATGTTGTAATTGCTGCTTTACAAATTGGAAATGGAAGAGTTCCATGCGTTGTAAGTGATCAGATGGTTCAAAGTATGAAGTCAGGTTCAATTGTTATAGATGTAAGTATTGATCAAGGTGGTTGTTTTGAAACATCTGAAGTAACATCACATAAAAAACCAGTTTTTGTGAAATATGATGTAATACATTATTGTGTTCCAAATATTGCTTCTAGAGTAGCTAGAACTGCTTCTCTAAGTATTAGTAATTTATTAACTCCTATATTAATTAGTATTGGAGATCTAGGAGGTATAGATAATGCAATTAGAATAAATGAATTTTTACGTTCAGGAGTTTACAATTATAATGGTAAACATACCAACAAAATTTTAAGTAAAAATTTTAAATTATCTTATTATGATTTAAACTTATTAATGGGAGAATAGTATATGATTAGAAGATTTATGTTATTTGGCTTTGGTATTTTTTTGGGTGTTTTTTTTCTATCATTTGGTCCAAACAACAGATTAAAGCAAAATTTAAAAGATTATATTAATTATTTTGACATGAGTTCAAGAGTTATTTATCATTTGAATAAAGGAGAAAACATCGAATTTTCAGATATAGCTATTTGTCAACTTAATTCATATTCATTAGAAAGGAATGATTTACTTATTGATATTTCAGATGCAAATGTTAATTTTAGTTTAAGTAACACTTCATCTAGTAATTGTAAAACATATATTGTTGAGAAAGTTATAGAAAATAAAATGATGCAAATGAAATTTTTGTTGTGTGATAGTGATACTAAAGTTGTTTTAGAATCATTGGAATTTGAAAATGAAAAGTCAAATTGTTTTAATTAAACTTTCTACGTTTTTTTTCTCCTATAATATTTGACAAATCACGATTCATTTGACCTGAAATAGAACTGTTTTCTTCAGCTCTTCTTATCAAATATGGTATAACATCCATTATAGGACCGTAGGGCACATATTTAGCTGTATTAAATCCATGTTCTGCAATATTATAAGAAATATGATCACACATTCCCAACAACTGTGAAAAATAGATTCTTGGATCGTTTTTATCAATATTATTTTTATTCATTAAATCAATTAATAATTGACTACTGTACTCATTGTGAGTTCCAGCACAAATCGATATATGATTTATATTATCACAACAAATCTTTAGGCTTTTATTAAAACTTTCATCTGATTTATTTTTAGTCTCAAATACAGGTATATCATATTTTAATTTTATAGCTCTATCTATTTCTTGCTGATGATATGCACCTCTCACTAATTTTATTCCTAATAAAAATTTTTCTTTTTTTGCTATTGATATAATATCATTTAAATAATTTAGTCTATCAGTTCGATACATTTGTAGAGTATTATATATATAAACTTCTCTCTTGTTATATTTTTTCATCATTGACAATACAATCATATCAATACCATTTTGGATCCAACTTTCCTCAGCATCAATAAATACAGGTGTTTTGTAATTATAGCTTGTTTTACAAATCTCTTCTATTCTATTAATAAATTTTTGTTTTTCTATGATTTCATTACTTTTTAAATTTTGATTTGAATTAATTTTTTCTAATAAACTGAATTTGGTGAGACCGGTTGGCTTGAAAACTGCAAAAGGGATTTTTGAAGATTTACTTGCTTTAATAATATTGTTAATAGTTTCATTTTTTACTCTTTTGAAATCTACTTCTTTGTCTTTACCCTCAACAGAGTAATCTAAAATCGATCCAATTTTAGATTTCCATAATTTATCAATGGTTGTTCTTGCATTATTTATATTAGTTCCTCCGCAAAATTGTTTGAAGATAGTATGTTTGATAAAAAAGCTTATAGGTATTCTTAGTTTAATAAATGTTTTTGTTAAATTTATCAATGACTTGGAAATAATTGGATTGCTTATAATTGAAAAAATAATTAAAGACCTGTTAAGTTCAAAGTTTGATTTATCTTTAAAAGCAACTTTTAAATTGTTAAAAATTGACATAAAATTATCTTATTTTTTGTGTTATCATTAATCCATCTCTTATTGGAAGTAGCATTGAACGTACATTTTCTAAACTATTAACATAGTTATTGTAATCATGTAATGCTTTTGTGTCAGAGTCTTTCTTATCATTTAGTACTTTTCCGCTCCATAAAACATTATCTGCTACTATATATCCTCCAACATCAATTTTGTTAAATAATAATTTGAAATATTTGATATAATTTTCTTTATCTGCATCAATGAAAGCTAGTTGAAATGAGTAATCAATATTTGGAAGAATTTTTAAAGCATTACCGATGTGTTGTTTAATATTATCTTTCCATTTTGATTTTAAAAAATATTTGTTGGCTATAGACGTATATTCATCATTTATATCAATAGTATGTAAACATCCTTCTTTTTTTAAGCCTTCAGATAAACATAATGCAGAATATCCAGTATACGTTCCTATCTCCAATATATTTAGTGGTTGAATCATATTACTTAAAAAAGACAAAAATCTTCCTTGAAGATGTCCCGATAGCATTCTAGGGTTTAGAACATTTGCATTTGTTTCTCTATTTAGTGATTTTAATAAGTCAGATTCTTTTTCTGTAAAATCTAATGAATAATTTTCTATATTTTTATCTATAAAATCCATTTCTAAAAAAAAAGCCACTACAAAGTGGCTTTTAAATTTTTTTAAATTAATGCCTAAGATTTTTTTGTAACATCTGATTCTTTATCATCATCGTTAGATGATTCTTTTTCTTCATTATTTTTTTTTTCAGATTCTTTTTTTGAACAACATTTTTTAGCTTTAGATTTTGAACAAGATTTATTTGTTCCATAGCTATTTGTTTTTTCAAAATTCCATCCTTTAGAATTTTTCTTAGAAGAACATTTTTTAGATTTTGAACATTTAGATTCACAACTTTTTTTTGATATGTCAGTTGATGAACATTCTTTTTCGGTTTTTTTTGATTTACAACCGCATGTTGAACATGCGTAAGTATTTCCAACAGCAAGTAAAAATGTTATTGTAAATAAACCAGTAAGTAATTTTTTCATTGTTGTAGTTTTAGTTATGAACAAATATACTAATTTATTTTAATTAATACTTAGCTATAACTGTTTTACCACCAATTACTTTATCATTTAGTTTTATATTTAATTTTGTATTTTCAGGTAGAAATAAGTCTACTCTTGACCCAAACTTTATAAAACCAAGTTCATCACATGTTTTTACATTTTCTTTTAATTTTCCATAAGTAATTATTCTTCTAGCTAAGGCACCAGCAATTTGTCTAATAAGAACAGAAATACTTTTATTTTTAACAACAATCGTACTTCTCTCATTATCAGTAGATGATTTCGGATTCCATGCAAATAAAAATTTTCCAGGATGATATTTTTTATATTTAATTTCACCTTCAATAGGATATAAATTATTGTGCATATTTAACGGTGACATAAATATTGAAACCTGAATTTTCATTTTGTTATAATATTCATTTTCTAATGTATTTTCAATTACTACAACTTTACCATCACAAGGAGCATATATGAAATTTTTTTCTTTATCAAAATTTCTTTTGATAACCCTAAAGAAATATATTGTAAATAGTAAAATAAATATTGAAATAGTAAAAATTACTTTAGTAACTGTAATTGAAAAGTAATTCGATGACAAAATATACAAGCATAAAAAAAGTAATATTTCAGTCATTATTATTTTATGTCCCTCTTTATGTATTTTCATTGTATCATTTTTATAATAAAAACTACTGGAATTGTAATAAATATTGCATCTAATCTATCAATAATACCTCCATGACCAGGAATGATTTTACCATAGTCTTTAACATTTGATTTTCTTTTATAATAAGAAGCAATTAAGTCACCAACTGTAGCTGTTATAGGCAAAATAAATGCAATAATAATACATTCCTCTAACAATTTTGCTTCATAATTCATTAAAATAAAACTAATTATGAGTGTAGATATATATCCACCGAAAAATCCTTCCCATGACTTTTTGGGAGAAATTTTAGGTAATATTTTACTTCTTCCATAGCGTTTTCCAAACAAATAAGCAAAAGAATCAAATGTCCAAGTTAATATGAGAATATATAAAACTAATAATGGATCAAAGTCATTTTTAACACCACTTAAAATAATTAATAAAATAAAAGGAAGTGATACGAAAATCAATGGTAAAATTGATTTTTTATCTAAGATATTCCACATTTCGTATATTGAAACACATGCAAGAGATAAATATAAAATAATAAAAGAAGTTTGAGAAAAAGTAGTTCCAAACAATAAAATTGCAATAAAAATAATACCAGAAATTGATCTAGTAACTAATTCATTCATTGTGTTTTTGAATTAATTCTATACTCTTTTTAGCATGTTCACGTCTTACATAAAGGCTTGAAAATCCAAACAAGTTATATGAAGAATCTTTTTGATTAATTATTACAGCATCTATTTTGTTATTCTTGAGCATTTGTGTAACAATTTCAATTTTAAATAGGTCCTCAGAGCTTAAAATACTAACCCAATTATTATTCAATTATTTTTTTTTGTCTGTTTTTTTAAGTTGTTCTTCTTCATATGAAAGCCATTTTCT
>Ga0160423_10003771_pt1 | contig 12574 bp, 16 predicted proteins | sample CRUFie14St8metaG_FD_108191 | JGI IMG/M metagenome (GOLD analysis project Ga0160423, IMG submission 108191) | Marine microbial communities from the Costa Rica Dome - CRUD Field 142mm St8 metaG | ecosystem: Environmental > Aquatic > Marine > Oceanic > Photic zone | place: Costa Rica: the Eastern... | reverse complement strand
TCTTAATTTCGACCAAGACAATATGTGCAACGGCAGATTAGATATAGGTTTTGGCGGAACAGGTCAAAACAACGCGCAAGGAGCCATCGATGTTCTCACCAACGTCGCCACGGCTACTGCTGGTCATGTTCTAACAAAGGACGGAAATGGAAATGCAACTTTCCAAGCGGCACCCGGAGGAGACACTTACGATTTGAACGCCGGAACCAAGTCGGGCACCAGTGTGCCAATCCAATTAACATCAGGTTCTGGAAACGATGATTCCGTTGTCAATTTGACAGAAGGTACCAACATTACACTCACCAGAAATAGTGCAACTCAAGTTACTATTGCTGCCACTGGTGGTGGTGCAACCGCAGGATACCTTACTAAATTAAGCGGAACCAACGTTGATGTAACCGGATATACTACGGTTACAAATGCCGAAGTGTTTCAAGGCGCTGGTCCAACGCTTGTCCCCTATATACCAGTATCGAATCTACAACTCCCCATTACTCCCGTTGGCTCAGTGATATCAGGCTCCGTTGTATTGCTTTCTTCAGTGCCAGCCGGTAGTGGAGGTAATGTATTCTTGGACGCTACTGGTACTTGGACAACACAACTGTTCAATAGCACCGGGTTCCAAGAAGTATTTCATTTAGTATTTATTAATACTGATGGAGGTGCTTACGATATAACATCAACAAACCCTGCTACTCTGAATATTAATGGAGCCGGCGCTTATGCATCTAATACACAGTATGCCGCTACATCTATGGTTTTCCAACCACCGGCGTTAGGTTCAACAACGGTATATGCATGGGGTTGATATTTTGGCATCAATAATAATTCACGCAGGAACTTCTTCTAGCCAGTCATCCCCACCGGCAGGCCCAGCAAGCGTTAGTGTAGCCACATCTGCCAGCGGCAATTATGACAATGCGGTTGAAGTATTATTTAATAACAGCGCACATCCTCCACAATCAACAAACAATTTTTCTGGCGGGATTTTAGGAGGCGCGCAATCAACCTTTGGAACCGCGAGCAATCCGACAAGAACTACTCAAACAATCTCCGCGTCGGCGGCGACGTATCTTTCTTCATGGCAAGCAAATGGACAGGGTCAGTCGCAAGTATTCATTGGAGGATACATTAGAAGTAACAACTTTACTACCGCTAATAAAGAAGCATGGCTCATCAAGCCAGCGGCAATATTAAGTCAATCTTTTGCTACGGGAGTTTCAGTAAACTTGATAAACGCAAATAACTCTAGAGATGGTATTAGAGATAATACCTTTGCTAATAACGTTCTTGGGATTTATACTAATTTTCATGGAGGAGGCTTTACCGGCTTTTTTGGAATCAGGATAAACCATGCCGCAGGTAGAGGGGCTAACACATTACCTCAAGTCGGAGATAGTTTTGCCTTTAGACTAGAAGTTCAAGACCAAGACTTAACCACTACCTATTCAGCGATACATGATGTGACAATTAATTTTACATGAGGAATAAATATGACAAGAATACAAGTCAATATCCCTGCGGGAGTTTCCGGTGATTTTGAGGTAGCACATTATACAAATCAAACAACAGACAGACAATGGCAAATGTATCTTGAAATGAAGAACGAAGCCCATTCTAACTATTGTGTTCTAATCAAAGATTGCTGTCCTATGCCTATCATGCAAGACTCTGAAGGAGAGTATAGGGAACACCAGTGGTTATGGGATAACGCAACAGGAGATGTATTAATTGGTGGATTAGGTATTGGGATGGTGAATGAATTCTTAATCAACGCACCTAACATTAATTCTGTAACCATTATTGAAAATTCGCAAGATGTAATAGATTTAGTATGGCCCCACTGTACTAAAGATAATAGATTTACATTAATTCAAGCAGACATAGAAACATGGACCCCTCCCGCCAACTCACACTGGAATGTGATATGGTTTGATACGTGGTGTACTGATAACAGTATGAATTGGATGGACTACAAAACCGCCATGATTAACAAGTACAGCCAATACTGCGACATCATGGACTTTTGGGGAAGTTTACCGGGAGTCGATTGAGGTGATAAGATGAGCAAATTTAATGTACAATTTTTGACAACAGCCGGCGCGAATTATTTCAAAAAACAAGCAAAGAATAAGAAACTAGGACAACTAACCGACGAACAGATGGAAAAATTATACCATGAAGTATTACAAGCCGAGTTAATAGTTAGAGATTACAAAACAATAAATTACGACAATCATCCAGTAGGACAAAGAGTATTAGGCCATCCAGTCGCAGTTCATGTTCAAGATATGGTAATAGAACTACATAGCAAGGCAGACATGATTGCCTTGGTTAATGATAGGCAAGCAAAGAAAAATACCGCGGGCAACCACAAGACCAATGACACTCAAACTAAGAATAACAATAAGAATATAAAAATAAACGCGTTGCGTACTTTCGCTAACTCTTGATAGCCGCATCAATTAAGACCGACCTATACTGACGAAAGACTATGGACGACAACTATACGTTAGGTTTCAAAGAATTGCTTGTGAATTACGATGAATCAGAAATTTATCATACGGCAGACCGTTTGGTTGAATGGTTCCCGTGGGCTGACGAGAACGAAGAAGGCGAAAGACGCTCCTATCGTGCAGTGACACTTACACCAACGGGACACATACAAATCGGAGGCAAAGGACCATTTGTAGGTATCACAACCGGCGCTACTATGCCGTTTGAACCATCAATGCAAGAAGTTGTTATTTCTGGTTCGGCACTTATGCTTGGTCCAGAAAATATCACGACCGGCGCAAATACTTTCGATAAAACCTCTGGATATCTTGTGAAAAGAAAGTTCTGGAAAAGAAAGAGCCCAATTTTACTAACTACAAGGTTCCTCCAGCACCTCAAGGATTTTGTGGTCGAGAACGAGGACCCTGAACTAAACATGTATTCAGTGGTGGTATGAAATGGCAATGGAAGGCAAATACACAACCAAACATGGTATCGTTTTAGAAAAGGCATATCTCAAAGTTGACGAAGCACATCTAAAGTTCATGGAAGAAAAACGCAGATGGTACATGCGCTACACCGTTTCAGTATATGCAAACAGAACTTCCCGAAGAAACAAAATGCACCCTGTATGTAAGGAGGTATATTTGATGAAACCCGACTTAACCCGCGGAGATAATAAGAAAAACATAATTGACATGTGCTATACCGATTTCCATACTCAAAACCCAGATTATGACTTCAAAGATATCTAGCCAACTTTATGTCCTACTTGTAAGGACCACAGAGTATGGCAAACATAACAGATGCTAGTCAGAACAAGGTGAGAACTGCTGAAGAAGTGAATTTTGAAGTTGCAAGGGCAATGGCGAACATTGTCCAATCAACACTTGGACCATTAGGTCGCGATAAAATGATGGTTGATTCGTCGGGTCGTACTGTTATTACTAATGATGGCGCTACTATTCTCCGTGAAACTAACTTTACACATCCTACGGCTTCTTTGATTGTAGGAGTAGCCCGTACACAGGAAAGCGAATCATATGATGGAACTACTTCTGCAATTATATTGACGGGCGAATTGGTACAGCAAGCGGAAGGCTTGATTCAGCGCGGAGTACATACTACACTAATCGAAAGGGGATACAACATTGCATTAAAAGAGGCACTTAAGCATCTTGACAAACTCGCTGTTGAAATCAGCGACGATAAACAACTAGTCCAAGTGGCGGAAGTAGCAATGACTGGTAAACAAGCAGAAGCATACAAAGATACCCTAGGACCCTTATGTGTACAAGCGGCAAAATCAACAAGGCCATCAAATGTTAATATCTTAGTCCGCCCCGGCGCAAGCGTTGAAGATTCACTCGCCACTACCGGACTTATGCTTGACAAGCAATTGATGAACCACGGTATGCCGAAGGCACTAAAAGAAGGCCACATTGCATTATTCGATTGTGATTTGACGCTACCCCCGCACACCGCAGGAGTAAATGTCAATTTTTCTGACGGAGAAGCCGCAGACCTTTATGCACAAAAACGCAAACAAGATATTCTCAAGATTGGACAATATATCATTGACAAGGGCGCAAACGTAGTGTTCTCGATGAAAGAAATCGACCCAGTGCTATCGGAATTCTTCGCACGCAATGGGATAATGGCATTCCGTAGGACAAACAATTCGTTACTTGAGAAAGTGGCAGAAACTACCGGTGCAATGATTGTATCAAGCCTTGGTGACTTAGAAAAAGAAGACCTTGGTACATCTGGCATGGTTGAAGAAGTTAGTAACCCTGCATGGGACAAGCCAATTATGAAATTCAGCGATGTTTCTAATCCAGTAGGATATTCAATACTAATCACTGGTCCAACTGAACATGTAGCAAGTGAAGTAGCGCGTGCGCTTGACGATGCGATTGGCGTTACTTGGCTAGCACACAATCAGAAAGAAATCGTTAACGGTGGAGGTTCAACTCATGTTAACATGGCTATGCACCTAAAACAGTTTGCAAATAGCGTAGGTGGACTTGAACAGTTAGCCGTTGAAGCATTCGCCAATGCATTAGAGGTAATCCCTGCCACCCTTGCACAAAATAGCGGTTTACAACCGCTACCTTCAATTATTGCGCTACGCGCCGCCATAGCATCGGGAACTACCCACGCATCGCTAGATGTGTTCAACGGAGGAGTATGCATGGACGACCTCGCAGTAGTTGAACCAAAGAAGGTTGTATCAGTAGCATTAGAGTCTGCTACGACAGCCGCATCACAAATCTTACGTATTGATAATATCATTCAAGCAAAAGAAGCAGAATTTATGGAGTAATAAATATGACAGAAGAAGAAGTAATAGAAACACAGACAGAAGCCCCAGTACTACCAGATAATGGAGGACTACACCCAGATTTGGTCATGGGGTTAGGAAAACTACACGATTCCGGACTACGGTTCGTAACCGTTGTAGTGCAACCAAACGGAGAACTAACGCTACATACAGCAGATAAATCTAACCGTATCGAAATTGTAGGAATGCTAGAGGTGGCTCGCGATGCAGTTCGGTCCTGATATGCCAATACCAATGAACAACAACCGCGTATTGAAAGCGGTAATGAATTCAGGGCCATCCGACGATGAAGCCCCAGAATTAGCAGAATATCGAGAACAACTACGCGAGAATGAATTGAATCTTTTAGGTTCTATGCTATTTCATGCTGTTGTATTAGGTGCTTCTATTCTACTATACACTAAGTGGGAATGGAGCCAGTTTGGTACTCCTTACGAATCTGCTACATTCTATGCACTTGCGGCATTCTTTGTACAAGCAGGGTTTTATTTCATGTGGAGGGCCGCATTTGAGGATTCTTCATCTCATCGTCGTCGTATGCGCAAGATGCGTCTCAAGAATCGCAAGCGCATTCAAGGAATTAGATATAGTGTCGAAGAAGCACAACAAGAAGCCACACTACGACAACAGATGTATGAATTGCAAATGATGCTTACAAATTCACTAGAAGATGATGTGATAACAACAGAAGAGGGAAACGACCTATTGGTCCAGTTCAAGAAATTACAACAGATGATGGGCCAATCTACTTCCCTTGGCTCGAATATAGAAAGCACTCAAGTACGACAATCTTCACCAACTACTATACCGACTTCCGTACAACAAGTAATTCCGGGACAAGCCCTGCAACCACAGGGAGCCAAGGGATATGTTCACGACCAACAGTAAGATGTAAAGGATTAACAGCAAAAGGAGCCCAATGCAGACGGAGGACGGCCGAAGAGTACTGCTGGCAACACAGGTGATACAATGTCTATGATTCCGGGGTCTAACCTAATCTTTCGTGATTCAAAAGACGAACAGCAGGAAGGTTTGATGGAGACTTTATTTGTAGGGCAGACTTGGCAGATGCGTTATCTAAAATTAAAAGCATACTTTTACGGAAGTATTGCTACTATAACTGGAATGGGTTGTACAGCGACGATAGATTATTGTATTGCTGAATGGACGAATTACAACGGTATTTTAGATTGGCTCTTTACCGTGGTGATTTGATTGGCAGGCTCGACGGAAATCGTATTTGCGCATACAGTAATTGCACTAATCGACAAGGTTAGAGAATTAGTGCGCCATGATATAGGAGTGTATGGCCCAAGTATGTCTGGTAAGACTACTTTAGATAAACAATTGACTACTCCGGGCATGATACGACCATTACAAGATAACGACCGTACACATCACAAGAAAATGTTCCTAAGTGAAAAATATAGAATGCCTCCCGAGTCTGCAAAACGAATTATTAGTGAAGGAGGACTTAAGAAAACCATAGTGTCAAGAGATATTGGAGGCCATACTCAATATCAAAATATGTGGCTAAGAGATATGTATGTCCGTAAAATAAAGACGGTTGTTGTAGTTATTGACCATAGACATTTACTGGACCCAGATAATACGGATAATCAAATTGCACTAGGATACTTAGTAGAATCACTAAAACGAAAATCCAAGCCCAAAGGATTGGGACTAATTAAATCATTTACAAGAAGAAAGTATCGTCCAGAGCGACTGATACTATTAGCAAATAAAGCCGATGAATGGCTAGACGATGAAGCATTTGAAATGTTTGATACAGGGATGATTGCGAACCACCCTATATTTGATGCCTTTCGTCATCATCTGTTCGCACTACAAGAAATGGCAATTCCAGTGCATATTGATGCAATTTCGGCAACGAAAAATTTCAATGTACAACAAGCACTGATGAAAGGAATGGGATTCCGATGACAGATAATTACCGTGACCAAAGAATGTTAGAATTAATGAGCAATATGCCGCAGAACCGAGCAACCGACTTTAATGCCGTAGTGCCAGTGGTTGAGTTTAACTTCAGCACACATGCAGACCCAGACAAGGCAAGAAAGCAGAATATCAAAAGAGCCATCAAAGCACTAAAGCCAACAAAAAGTTGGTTTTCCATACCCGGACTAGGATTGATACCATTTATTGGACGCTCTCGATTCAAGTATTCTAGTAGACAGCAACCGTATATTTGTGTAATAGATGGTTGTGATTGTAGGCATTTAGATTATGGTGAACTATGGGAAACTTACTTTGTTGATAAAACATCTGGGAAGATAACGCCATTTATGCCATGGTCTGGAGTACTACCATCCCGCGGAGTCGAACTATATGGGACATATTGTCCACAACATATGCAATTATATCATTTGCTAACAGAATGGGTACAACAAGAAGAATCAAACGATTCCGGCTTCTTCAAGCGGATGAAGAAAAGAGGAATTGCCTTCGTACCGGTAGTAAAGAAGAAAAACACCGACAACCAACATCCCCTTATATCTAAATGGAATCCGGTGTTTGAGGAGGCGATGCGTGACCCCGGTATTTCAGTATCACATTACAAGAATCCAGAAACCGGAGAAAATGATATCACAACCATAGTATTTGACAATAGAATACTAAAAACAACAGCAATAAGAGGAAATGCACTGGACTCAACATACGTAATTGAAACAACAGGAGAGAAAGTAAATGAGCAATAGATTTGGAAATAATAGCCTAACACCCGCCGGAACAGGTGGAGCCGCAAACACACTGTCATCAGTATTTGGTGAAGTAGCCTCAGTTGCACAACAAACGGGGTTAGCAGACCAAGCACTTGGAGCAATGCAACATAAACTAACCGGAGGGTCATTTGGCAATGAACAGCAAATTGGGGCTTTCTATCAGTTATTGGCTAGCCATCCTAATGAAGTAGCGCTATTCCTATTGTCCTATACTAATGATAAGGGGCAACCCTCACTCCTTGCTGGACTTGCAGAATTGATAGAAACAATCATGAAGAAAACTATATTTGAATTCTTCAATGGCGAGGCATTCAAAGGAGATTATGTCGATGCGGCTAAAGCGGCTGAACTTGGATATTCAACCATTACACAAGAAAATATAGACATGGTGATTGCTAATATGGTACCATTGCAACAAATGCAAATGGATATTGCCGCAGATGATGCCCGCGCTATGCAGATTGTACAAAACGCTCAATTCCAAGCAATGAGTATGGAACAGCGAATGCAACATGAAGAACAACAACGTCAAATGCAAGCACAGCAACAACAGCAACAGTGGCAACAACAATTCACCCAACCACCTCAGCGACCGGGTATATTCAGCAATATGCTACGACTAGGCGGTATTGTCGGCGCAGGAGCAGTTGGAGGAAGCGCTGCACAAAATATTGCAACGCAGATGTTAGTACCACAACAGGGACAATATCAGCAACAAGGATATCCTCAGCAGTATCCACAGCAGGGTTACCCGCAACAGAACACCTATATGGCAGGACAGAGTCCACCCCAATGAGGGTGAACTAAAATGGGCGAGTCATATCCACCAAAAGGATACGACCCACTTACTGCACCAAAGGTAAATCCTTCACCGAATCAAAGCCTTTGGCAAGCAGAATTACTTGCATCTGCAACTGCTCGTAGGAACATGGAATCGGTAAAAAGTATTTTTAATCAAACATATGCACCCTATATTCAAAAACTGCGTGGTCGCTTTGGAGGAGATATAACTTCTGGGGTACTCCGTGAGACAGGATTAAAGTCAACAGATTCCATAGGGTCGCCAAGATTCAGAAAAGCCGTAGCGTTATTGTCAAAGAAAGCAGGTATTCCAGCAGGTACTTGTCAAGGAATACTAGAGGCAATACTAACCTTACATACCGAGCAAAGAAAAGTAAGGGAATCTGAAGTACGTTTACTTCGCCACAATTTCAAATCAATATTTTCTGGTGACGTACCTATACCGGGTCAATTTGAAAGCCTACGCGCAATTATGAAGCATCCATTAGACATGGGAGCATCGTCACACAACCCCGTAGCATGGGTAATGGATACTAGAATGTCCAGTCCCATCCCAAGAGCAATTGCTTGGCACAATAAATATGGACTTAGGGATAAAAATTGGTTTAGCCCATACATGCAATACTTAGAAAAAAATCCTCCATTACAACCGGACCAAGATAAAACTGAATTGTTGAAATCATATTCTGGTGGTAAATATTGGAAAGAATTCGGTTCATTCATGAAAGTAAAGCCATCAGATAAGACTCTTGATTATAATTTAAACAAACACCCTATGGGGGTAGCCGCGTTAGACCATAATCTGTATTTACTAACAGGAACACTGCCGGATGCAACAGCAGGCAGAGTAATACCAAAAAATCGTTCTCAGGTAACTATTCAATCACTAGCAAGACCAAATATTCATGAGGGGGCCTTCTTACAACCGCTAGTATTCTTTTACGCTAAAGCATATGGCAGGAATGAACCAACCAGTAATTATTGGAAGATAAACGCATCATATAGATTGCAAGCATTACAAGAATCGGAATTTTCTGTTTGTTATCTTGTTCCTGTCAATCCACTTACAGGCGGTGCGCTTGCTCCGGGTATACCAGTAGTACGAGTCAAGGGCAGTCCTAGTGATGCTATACTATATGCTCGTAAGTATTATCCTCATGTAATGTCAATTACAGAAGGAGAAAACCCTAACCTTCACCCAGAACTTGCAAAACAACTAGGGGCTAGTGGAACAACTAATTTCAAGAAAGACTGGGAAGTGGCCCCAAGTGATTTCCGTACAAGCCAAAGATTTGCCGTTGTTATTCGTTCAACATGGGCTTGGCCCGATACAACGCTATTCCGTGATAAAAAATGGCAAGTGTTTAGTCCTAACCATGTAGCCGGTTCATTGAATAGTGAACAACTACGTATGTTACAAGTTTCTAGGCTCAAAAGTGAAGTAAAGGGTGGTTCATCACCCGGTAAAATACCTAAGCGTTCATCAGCGATTGTACGCTCTTTGCTTGATGGAAAACCAGTCCCTACCAATTCTCATCAAACAAGTATTGCAGAAGTGTATATTGTTGACCAATCCGCCGAGATATTCATGAAGAATGCTATCAAAGAGATACAGAAGTATATGCTTAACGCGGCAAGAATGTTAGAAAAAGCACATCCAGAGGAAAGAAGGTTCCACATGAAAGCATTTAGACATGCGAAGAATGTAGCAATGTGCGCATTTGGAATGCTAAACTCTTCACTATGGATTCAAACGGGTTCACTAACAGGTCCAACAGCAATACCAGAAGTTGAATCAACATATGGAGTATATGGAGGATTTACTAAAAAACAAGCGGCAGATGCACACCGTTTGTTGTCCCCAGTTATGGCCGGAGTCCAGTCAAGGCTTGCAATGAAAGTTCCAATCAATAATATCGACGATGTCGGTATGGTAATGAAACAATTTATTGAACAATATGGATTAATGCCTGAAATGAAAGTTCCAGACATGACTCCATACAAAATCATCGATAAAACTGGAAAGCCATGGAAACCCACTTCGGTTGGAGCCACTTTAGTTACAGATTTACCGGCAGAAGATAAGGGCGATTCAGACTTCTTCAATAAACACAAAAAAGCAATTAGACCATGTCATCCATACCACGTATATTCATTAGGAATGAAAGTACCGGGCGAGAAAGGAAATCTAACTCAATTGAATGATATATGGTCAACTAATGTCTCACGAAGATTACCGCTTCAAGCCCGAGGATTATCCGGAAAAATGTATGGAAAAAGACTATCAGAAAAGCCCCGTATCGAATTTGTTGAGAATAATCTGAATGGATTCGGTAGTATTAGTACAGCCGAAGGCTTTGAAACCAATAACGGCATCGGACTACCAAAGGCCAGTATGGTTGCCGCTGTGGTAGGCATGCTCGCTCTAAGGAATTGATTACCATGAACAACACTTCTTCTCAAAACCAATCGGTCGTAATGCGACGTAAAATGAGTCGTAATCTTAATGGAAGCATGCCACCTTATCACCCCTCATTGGGTAAAGCATTCAGTAATTCTGCTAACAAGTTTGGATTAGGTAATATCGTTAATGAATTTTATCCAGACGATGTAGGAATGCCCATTGTCCCTGACTCTGGAAAATCTGGATATCCTCCTCAGCCACATCTTGAACGCAACTTGAACTTTATTGATTATACAGATTTGCGTGCTAGTGATTTTGGAATCATACCGGCATTCCAGTCTGCAAACCTCCCGGTATTAATTGGTGCAGGTTTAATCTATGTGGCATCGGGCGCACCCGGTTATAGGCCAGTAGTCAGACAAGCAAAGAAGATTATTAGAAAGCCCGAGAAATACGTAAGAACAGCCGCAATGGCAACAGGTGTAGCAATATTAGTTGCTTATGGCCAAGCATACAGGTGATTGACATGGTAGCCCCACAACAAAGAGGACAAGTAGTCGTCAAGTCAATTGGCGATATCAACCGAGAAACGACAGTAAGAGCCCGAAGAGTAAATCCACAACAAGCACCGCCACGTCCAAACTTTGGCCATGCTAATGTAGTTCCCCCTATCATTCAAGGGATTGGTATACTAAACAAGTACGCTAAAGCATTGCAACACCCAGCACATACATTAGCGGCAGGTCTTTTCATAGCAAACAGTACTCCAGTATCATTATCACGAGTCCGTCTGATTGGAGGAAAGAAAGCGATTCCTATAAAAACAGCCATATATGGACACCTTGGTTTGACTCTATTAGCAACAGCATATGCAACATATAAGGGATTTAAGAAGTGATTACAATGCGTCCAATGGCTCCATCATCAAGTGAATATAGGCAGTTACCTGATAGCCGAGAGCCAACTGATATGGAAAAAACCATGCGTATTGCTCGTAAGAAGCGAGCAATGTCAGCGGCACGTCTAGCAAATATACAACCAATTCCAACCTATGCAACTGATAGCAACGAAAGAGCAAACAAAGTCGAGATAGCAGCATTACAAGGACTAGGTAGTAAATGGCCAAGCGCCAGCAGTGCCGATTCAAACCCGGGTAATGACCCAGCATTTAGGCAAAGGAACGGTCAAACGGTTGAAACGCTAGCACGACCGGAACCAAGCCCACAATATCAAGCAAATTACTTTGCTCTAATGACAGAGATAGACAATACTTCATCTGAGGCCGCATTATTAGAAAAAGAATTACTTGACATAAATGCAGATATTATAGCACTTGAAAATGCAAACCAACCAGTTCCTAAAGAATTATATGCTGAAGCAGAACAATTGTACTACAAATTGAACACTGCTCGTCAAAAATTAGACAGGCTAGCAAGAGAAATTGACGCCAAAGGATTTGCATTACGAAACCGCACTACTATGGGCGCACGGTTTGGATATACCACTGCTGGCTTCGGATTAGGCGCGGCCGCAGTCTTTGGACTGTATGTTCTATACAGGAGAAGATATGCTCGCAGAGGACGAGCGCCGGGAAGAGCCGCAGGTACCGTTGACCCACTTGCTGCTTTCGGTAGAATCAACGGCTAGTTTATGACCTAGGTATACGGAGGACATCATATGGTGCGCGCAACTGACATCAAGTATTACGTAGACGAACCCTTGAATGAAATAAAAGGAATTGGAAATAAAAAACTCAAACGAGGTCAAATCCAACAAAAGGTATGG
>Ga0160423_10003769_pt1 | contig 12575 bp, 9 predicted proteins | sample CRUFie14St8metaG_FD_108191 | JGI IMG/M metagenome (GOLD analysis project Ga0160423, IMG submission 108191) | Marine microbial communities from the Costa Rica Dome - CRUD Field 142mm St8 metaG | ecosystem: Environmental > Aquatic > Marine > Oceanic > Photic zone | place: Costa Rica: the Eastern... | reverse complement strand
GCCGTCATTCCTCTAAGCGAGAGAACCATCTCTCAGACTCAAACCCCTTAAAGATTATGAACTTAAAACACCTCCCCTTCCTCGTGATGTTGTCCGCCTCCGCCTATGGGGCGAGCCTCACTGTCACAAACACCGAAGGGCCCATCGCCACAAACTCAGTGGTCGATAATGAAGGTAATGCAGTGGACGGAGGATTTGCCGCGATCGGAAATATTTCTGATGAAAGCGCCCTCACTACTCTTTCCTCCGGCGCGGAGCTCGCTTCGCTTTTTACGCTATTCGATGGAGCTGCCGGCCCAATCACGGCCGCGCCCTTCGCAGGCACCTTTAGCGTTTCAAGTCAGGGAGACGTTCCGCTCAACGTCCCCAATGAGTTTTCTGGGAATCCGATCTACCTCGTCCTCGCCAACTCCGGTGACTTGGAGAGCTCGAGTGCAGCCGCAGTTGTAAGGCTTAGTGACTTTCCCAGCTCCGAACCCACCGTCTCGACGATTTATGTCAACAGTGAGAACGGGGACGTCCTCCTGGGCGACTTCGAAACCTTCACCCTCCAGCCAGGACCGATCGCGGTTGATAACCCTGCTCTTTCCCTGATCGCCATGGAAGACTTTGGCGCACCAGATGGTGACGGTGATGATACCGCGGACAACGACGGCAATGACGCTGGTGACAACGACGGCGATAACGCTGGCGACAACGACGGCGATAACGCTGGTGACAACGACGGTGATGACGCTGGCGACAACGACGGTGATGATGCCGGCGACAACGACGGTGATGATGCCGGCGACAACGACGGCGATGACGCTGGCGACAACGACGGTGATGACGCTGGCGACAACGACGGTGATGATGCCGGCGACAACGACGGTGATGATGCCGGCGACAACGATGGTGATGATGCTGGCGACAACGACGGCGATGATGCCGGTGACAACGACGACGAGGGTGATGACGAAGACGGCCGTGAACGGTGCTTCGGCCACGGTAAATTGCCTGAACTTCTTCAGCAGTTCGACCTCAATGAGGACGGCCGCATTGATGAAGAAGAGAGACAAGCCGCCAAAGAAGCGCGTCGTCAGGCTCGGGCAGAGCGTCGTGCGGCTTTGATCGAAGAATGGGACACCGATGGAGACGGTGAGCTCTCCAGAGAAGAGCGTAATACCGCCCGCGAGGCCGCACGGGAAGAGCGCCGGGCCGCCCTTCAGGAGCGCAGAGAGGAAATGTTCGCAGACGTGGCCGGAGAAGATGAGTGCCTTGACTGGGACGAGTTCCGGGATCTCAAGCCCTTCCGCAGGAAGCCACGATGGTATGTGGCCTCGATCTTCAGACGCGTTGACGCCAATGATGACGACTGCATCAGTTTTGAGGAATTCACCTCCCGGCTAACCCGCCAAGGCCACGGCCATCGGGGTCACCGGAGATGGAGCGCGGACCGAGACCGCCATCACGATGACGCCTCCCGCTCGCGGCGCCGCCGGTGGTGGAGTCGACGGGGTCGCTAATTTGTCCTCCGTGACGGTTCAATTTTGACAAAAGGGCAGCTCTACGGAGCTGCCCTTTTTTTGAGGAATGCAAGGTTTCTGGATCCCGCTTTTCCCGGAAGGCTTCCTGAGAGAAAGTGTGTCCTTTTCAACAGCCCGGAATTCAGAGAGGAAGTGGCTGTGCGTATCAAAGTGACAGTCGCCTATGACGGAAGCCGCTTCGCGGGCTGGCAGATCCAGCCCAACGCAGACACCATCCAAGCCCGCATAGAGGAGGCTCTTGCGCTTATCGCAAAAGTTCCCGTGCGTGTTCATGGTTCTGGTCGCACCGATGCCGGTGTTCACTCCCAGGGGCAGGTCGCTCATTTCGACGCTCCAGCGGAACTCACCATGAATCCAGTCAATTGGTTGGCAGCCTTGAACACCAAGTTACCTGCAACCATCAGGGTGCTGGAATGCGATGAGGTTAACCCCGATTTTCATGCCAGGTTTTCAGCCTCCTCAAAGACATATACCTACGAGCTCTCTACCTCTCCGGTCCTCTCTCCCTTCCAAGCCAGCCGGGCGTGGCACCTCCCTCGGCAGCTTGACCCTGTCACCTTGGAACAGGCACTGGCGCTATTCGAGGGCAGACACGATTTCAAGGCATTCTCCGCCGTCCGGGGAAACGAAGATGAAGAAACAGACTATCGAAGAACTTTGAGCGAGTCCTCTCTGCGCCGTCTCCCGGAGGGCTATCTTCTCACCTTCACCGGGGAGGGATTCCTCTACAAAATGGTCCGGCTGCTCACCGGGGCTGCCGTCCAAACGGCTCAGGGATATTTTCGACTCGATGATCTGGCGAGCCTCCTCGACCAGGAGCCGGAGCTTCCACGAGGCAAATCGCCTCTTTGCGCACCCCCTGACGGACTCTCTTTGGTCGAGGTTCGCTACTGAGACAGCCGGCTCCAAGAAACCCTAGCCGAAGCGTCCAGTCACATAATCCTCCGTCTGCTTCTCAGAAGGATTACCAAAAATCTTTGCTGTCTCGTCGTACTCGATCAGCTCTCCCAGATAGAAAAATGCGGTCCGGGTAGATACCCGGGTGGCCTGCTGCATAATTACCGCGATCATATCAAATGCAGCAACGTGCTCGACAAGCTTTCGCCCCCGCGCGATGAAATCATTCTTCTCCTCATCCTTAGCATCGCGACTGGACATTCCAATGTCCGCGGCTTTGGCAAGAAGAGCGGAGAATGCCTGCGAAGATCCCTCAGCCGCAATCTCAAAGGACGCCTTTTCCCCTCCTGCTTTATAAGCTTCTGCGAGTTGAGGAACCATTTTAGCTCCGAGGGTATCGGAACCTTTGATCACGATTTTTTGTGCGGAAGCAGTGACACTCAGGACTGCTCCAAGAACGACAACAAATAGTTTATTTTTCATGGCGTCTGTTTGTTGGCATGACACCCGACCTTCCAGTCCGGAGCCACGTGGAGAATCCGCCCAAGTCGACTCCGTCGCAAAAACTGAATGGTGTCGTTACTGTCACTCAACGCGCCCTTAGGCAGATCAGAAGAGTTCGGTCCCATGAAAAACGGCCCCTCCAAGGAGGGGCCGCTTACTCGTCTGAGAAACAACTACATAAGAAAGTTGGCAGGACCTAGAAGTAGGTCCGGAGAGCCAGCCACAAGGTAAGCGCGTCCACGTCGCCACCAGCCGTATCGAGGGTTTCCAACTCGATTCCGGTCATGATCTTGGCGTTGTGGCCACAGGCATAGTAATTCAGTCCAGCATAAATACTGTGATGCTGATCGCCACGGCCGCCGCCGACATCCGCGTCATGGTTCCTTCTCAGATAGCGGGAATTGGTCGCAATTCCCTCTGCCTCATCTGCTCCCTGATAGGAGTAACGCACAACGGCCTCGATTTTATCGGTGAGGTCCCGGGATGCCATTGCCACGAAGCCCCAGAAATTCCCGCCTCGCTCGCCTGCTCCGTCATCACCATTATCTCCGAGGGTTCCCTGCAGAAGAATATCCCATCCGTTTTTCTCGGTGAGGTAGGCTAACGCGACAGCCCACTCATAAAGGCCAACTTCGTTATCAGGAGTTCCGTGCGCGTCATTGTAGAGAAAGTCTGCAATAAGACTATCTCCGCTCTGAAGCTCCCAGCTGCCGTTTGCATATAAGGCGAGACCATCTGTTTCGCCGGATAGCTCCGGGGTATCCTCGGTGCTGAAGATTCCGAGCGTTCCTGAGAAATTATCTTTGGATTTCTCGAGAGTGATCCCGGAGAGCCGCGCTGGATAGACCTTGTTGGCTACCGCGGATCTCTCAACGGTCTTGATCTTCTTAGACGAAGTATGGACTTCATTGCTCATGGTCACCTTATGGCGTCCCACGCTGACGTTCACTCCATCAAGTGCTCCACCGCCGAGAAGAGCCCCTGCATCAAAAGAGATAAGCGCAACATCGAGGCTCTGGTATCCAAAATCACGGGACCCTCCCTTTGGCTTCCCGTCGCTCACGAAGTTGGCATTCGCCTTAAGCTTGAAGTGCTTAAGAATCTGGACCTGCGTTCCGAGTCGGAACCTGCGGAACTCATCAAAGGTCTCGGAGTCATCTACCCCGTTGACTCCATCGATGTCAGTCGATGCGAACTGCACCTGAGCGCGCCCGAAAAACTTGACGGCCTGAATCAGCATGGCGTCATCATTGGAATAAATCGGAGATCCAAGATCTTCGGTAAGAAGGCGGCACCAATCTCCTCCATTAGACCCGTCCGCCGCGAGGGCTGGGAGAGCGGAGGTAGTAAGGGCCGCAAGAATTGAAGTCGTCAACTGCTTGGGTTTGTTCATCTGGTATATATGGAATGGTTATCTGTGATTAGCATTATTCGAGTGCCAGGCACTCCCTAGAAACAAAAAACCGCAGGCCCACTAGAGATAAGCGAGACCCTGCGGCTGGATGCCGTTTCGCTGAACGCCGACCGACGTTCGGTTCTCAATTCTCGCTTTCGCCTCATGGATACGCAGTGTTCTGCTGGCAGTAAGACTACGGGATACCCATCCGGAAAGGAGAAGGGAAGTCATATTCTTACTCACTTCTGCAGCTTACTCACAACCGGGCAATTTATGGCCCTTTTTGTGTGTCTTATTCGTCACAGGGAAGAAGGGTGTCCCACCTCACCGAAAGAGTAAGGCCTCTGTCCACACCAAGGGCACCCTTGCCATGTAGTCGTGGACGAGGACCACCTACTTCACTTCGATCCGGTAAGTCCCGGATTGGATCACATTTAAGGTGATCTTCTCTTTCTTGTCCGTCTGTAGGAATCCACCGGGAAACCGGTTATCCGCCCCAAGCGCCTTTCCGTCAACGAGGAGCTTGGACGCAGGGCCCATCGGTAACCGCACGGTCGCGGTCGTCTGAACCGGTATCGTAAAGACGTAGAGAAGTCCCCCGCCCTCCAAGCGGTTCCATTGCACCTGAATGCGGCCCCGCACGGAGTCATAATGAGCTTTGACCCAGCTTATAGACGTGCCTTCGCTCCCTTCCGGCTGGCTTTGTGGAATCCACGGCTCCAAGCGGATCCGCTGGAAGCCAGGGATCGTCGTGTCAATGCCCGCCAACTTGGCCATCAGCCAACCACTGACCGCGGAAAAGCTCTGGTTAAGCCCTGCGGCTCCTGGCGCTCGGTTCTTTCCGGCGGGCCCCCATCCCCTCTGCAGCGTCGTGTCGCCCAGCTTTACTCCATATCCCCACGACGGGAATTTTGAGGTCTGGAGAATCTTGAGTGCCGTATCATGATTCCCAGTCCAGGTCAGCACGGGGAGAAGGGACTTTGTCCCAAGCGCTCCACTCGTCACTCCGCTCGTTTCCGCGGTCTCCTTTGCTGCAAGGAGCGCGAGGAGGTCGCTGGTCACCTTGGTTTTTGAGGAATCGGTCAGAAGACCATACCGAAGGGCGAGCACGTGGGCCGTCTGAGACCTTACCTTCAGACTCCCATCTTCCTTGACGAACAATTTTCGGAAATCCGCCTGAAGCTCCCCGAAGGTCCTGTTGTAAGAGAGGTGGTTGATGGGGTTTCCTGCCACTCGTGACATCTCCGCCATGAGCCGAAAGTTCAAGGCGAGCATCGCGAGATCGATAAACCTCGTCGATGTTGGATCGTTGTAGTGCATCACGTCTCCCTCACTGATTCCAAAGGCTCTCCCCCGTAAGGCCCGGTAGGCATCATAACGAGCTTGCAGGTATTTCTTCATCGCACTCCAGTTCTCCTTCACCACCTCGCCATCTCCATACATCCACCAGTGATCAAACACAGCGTGAATGCCCGCATCGGAGAATCCCGCACCGTGAGAGACTCTCCCTGAGGCAAAGGGAAAAGGAGCATATCTACGATAGTAGCCCTGCTTGTCCCGGGCACCCCGCATGGTGGTAAACCACTGGCGCAGGAACCCCGCGTTATCGGCATGATAGCAGGCGGATCTCGCGGAGAGTTGAACGGGGCCAAGAGCGCCCATACGTTCATTCACCTTCTCAGAGGTGGAAGGCAGGCCAATCCAGTTCGCTCGCTGGGTCCAGAGACAGCTCTGGTAGATTTTGTTGACCTGCTCATCACTGCATTCGAAACCACTTGTTAGCGGAGTATCGCTGTGAGTCACCAGTCCGGTAAGAAATCCGGCTTCCGGCGTTTCCAGTAATCCTTCTACTTCCGCGAAGCGAAAGGTGTGCAGAGTAAACTTCGGCGCCCATTCTTCCACTCCCTCTCCCTTGCACACATAGGTGTCTGTCGCTCTTTCACTCCTCCCAAGATCACCATCAAAGTCACCCTCCGTAACTCCGTATCGAATGATGAGCTTTTGTCCCTTCTTCATTCCCTCTCCCTCTAAGCGCACGTTCCCGGTAAAGTTCTGGCCGAAATCAAAACGGTAGCACTGAGGACGAGGCTCGCTGACTTCAACCGCCTTCCTTTCTTCGATGATCCGAATGGGGGGGGCAGCATAACTCTGCAAGACCTTTGGCCTGACAAACCCGACCTCCGCAACCCGGCGGCCTTTACCGTCATTGAATGGTGCCTTCACAGATTGATTGGAGGACGCTTCCACGCTCTGACCCCATTCCTTGTCATCGTAGGCGGGCTGCGACCAATTCGTGAGTTCCCGGGTGGCGTCATAGCCCTCACCCATCAGCGGGTCGGCCTCGAACTCTGGCCCGATAGTCACTTTCCACGTGGGATCACTGGTGACAATCCGCGATGTTCCGTCCTCGTAGTGGAGATGCAGTTGCACGAGCAGCGCCGGAGTCTTGCCATAGAGGTTTCGACCTGTCCCAAAGGGCCCGAACCTTTTCCTTTTCGCCGAGCCTAAGTAGCCGCAATACCACCCGTCTGCCACAATTGCACCGAGGCAGTTGGAACCCGCAACGACCTTGGAACTGACATCGTGACTCACGTAGTTGGCCCTCGCCTGATAGTCACTCCATCCCGGGGCCAGAAGGGAATCCCCTATTCGTTCCCCATTCAGGTAGAGCTCCAGCGCCCCCAGTGAACTTGCATACAATTGCGCTCTCGCCACTTTCTTGCCTGCGTCAAACGCCTTCCGGTAATACCGAGGGGCGGGAAGGGACAGCTCACCGGGGTTCCGGTGCAGAGGGGTCTCATCGTTATGGGAAATCCAGTCAGCCTTCCAGTCATCCTGTCCAAGCATTCCAACGGTGAAGTGAGCGACGCTGCTCCAGGGAGAAGGCTCATCGTTCTCATCCCACACTCGGACCTTCCAGAAAACCCGCTGCCGGGAAACGAGTTTCTCAGCACCTTTGTAAAAGATCAGATGGTTTTCGAGGCTAGCTTGCTTCCCGGTATCCCAAAGGTCTCCTTCCTCCCGATCAAGGGCATCCGGAGAACTGGACGCAATGATCCTGTAGGCTCGTTGCGTCTTTCCCTTCTTGGTGGATTTAAGGTGCCAACTCAGGCGGGGAAGCTCGGCATGAAGAGCACTAGGATTGATCTGGTGCTCGCAGGCCAGTTTCGAGACCTCCAAGTCTGCACCGAACAGCAGGGAAGGAGTAAGGGCGGTGATAAATACGATAAGGTTTCTCATGGCGCGATCAGGAGAGGGGTGTATCTCGCTGCGATCGCAAGAGAACAGCAGGTCACGTGGTTCGGCAAGCACCTCCTACGACACATTGGGCATCTCAGGAGGCCCCCCAGTCCCGGAGACTTGTCCAAAAAAATACCTGCCGGTCTTTCGACCGGCAGGCACTAAAAAAACGACCTAGGTTCTGAGAACCTGGTTCACCCTTACCGCCTGCGGCGGATCAGGAGCGACAGACCGGCGAGGCCAATAAGAAGGCTGCTGGAAGGCTCCGGAATGGCAGCGAGCCTGAGCGCCGGGTTTTGACGCGGGATAGTCGCTGGCTGGAATGTGAAGGTGTCGAAATCCCCAAGGAATGGAGTTGCTGTAGCGTTGTTCACGAAAATCGTTGAAACTGCAGGCTCTGAAGTTGGGAAAGACCCAATCTCAAGAATTGCTGCTTCAGTCGAACTCGCAAGATCAGCTCCGTTACCGATCACAAGGTGAATTGGTCCCGAGAACCCAGTGGTGGTGATATCTGCTCCGTTGTTGGAGAAGTTATATACCCCGCTGAAGATCGTCTGGGTGCCAACTGTGCCAGTTGCTCCATCGAACACGCTAAAAGCTGCGTCAAGGTCTGCCCCTGAGGACAGCGTTGCGAGCTGGGCAACATCGAAGGTGCCGATGGCAGCAAATCCGCCTTCAACCGCTGCTCCGCTGTTGTCCACTACAGACTGGGTGTTAACCGGTCCCTGGTTGTTTGTCACCGTGATGCTGGCTCCAAAAGCGGAGACCGACATGGCGGCGAGGGTAGCTACTACGTGCTTCAATTTCATGTGGGTAGTAATAATGAGTTTATTATGGAGAGAGAATCACAGGAGCAGGGAGGCTTGGCCTCGACTGCTCCCGCAGAAGATTTCCTAGAGGTCAGCGTAGAAGGCTGGAGGAGTGACAGTCGCATTGAACGCGGCGCCAGTTCCGTTCTGGCTGATGATGATCCCGGAGGTCAGCTCAACATCGCCTGCAGCTGCGAAGGTCGCGGAGTTCAGCCATCCGTCAAACCCTGCGAGGGTTGAGAAGAAGTACTGGTCGTAGCCACTTGCATCAGCCTTGGGAAGATACACGGTATCAGCCTCGGACGGGTCAGCATTGGCGGAAGCAGTCACACTGTCGGCTAGTCCGCTGTTGCCGAGAGTAGCTCCAACAGGGTAAGCAGTGCCGAGGTAAGTGAACGCGTCACTCACTGGAAGGTTCGTGCTGGTGGTCTTCACCATGCCGGTCACAACGAGCGAAATGTCGTCGTTGCCCTTCTCGTTGACGATCAGACCGTCGACGTAGTTTAGAGGCAGGTCGGTGGCATCGGCAAATGTTCCTGCGTCAAGCCAGCCGCTGAATCCAGCGAGGGTGGAGTAGAACACCTGAGTGAATCCGCTCCCGTTAGGGACGTAGATGACACTAGCCTCGGAGGGGTCTGCGTTCGCAGAGGAGGTAAGCCCAGCGGAGTTGTCTGCACCAAACACGTCACCAATTGTCTTGGCGGCACGGATGGTGTAGTCGGATGCATCAGCTGCTTCGACACCAGCAAGACCGGTGAGGTCGCTTCCGCTCCAAGCGTCAACCTCGATAACGGTTCCGGAGTCGGCGATCTCAACGAGGTAGCGCTTACCTGCAGTGAGAACGTCCGTAAAGTTTACGTCGTTGTCTGTGAGACTGTCGCCGGTGTTGGCGTCAAATGTTCCAGATACTACCTGTGGCTCGTGAAGACGAAGGCCAAGGACGTTGAATTTGCCCGCGTTGATGGTGAGCGTCTCGTAACCGCCTGCGCCTGATACCGCCGACTGTGAGAAGGCTGAACCAGCGAGGAAGCTAAGTGAACCGGCAACCAGTGCCGCTTTTTTTAGTGTCGTTGCTTTCATGACTAATAGGTGACTCTATTGTAGAGGTCGTTTTTGTTTTTTAGGGTGTTGTTCTCAGTTTCCGCAGGCAATCCACCTGCAAACTACCTACCGGAAGCCCCTCTGGTCAATTTTTTTCTAAGTTTGTCCTGAAAAAACAACTTAAGGAAAACGAAGGAGCGGCGGAGGCGGTAAACACCTATAATTTAGGGGTTTACAGGACAAAGTATACGCCAAAAAAAAAGAAATCAAATGCCCCAGACGTCGCTATGGCAAATGTGTCACCCCCTGAGGGCCGGGCGCGGCCCCAATTTGGAGGATTTGGAGCCATCTGGGCCGCTCTGTTGCCCATTTTCGCGATGGCTACCAGCAGCTGATATCCGTGAAGGTTTGAAGACGCTCCTCAATTTCAAGGGAGGAAAGGTCCTCGATCCTCCGGGTCGAAAAGGCCTCGCAAGTGAATGATGCCATTACGGTCCCACGGACGATCGCATTGCGAATATCCTCGAACTGGTAATCGGTGTTGCCGAGAGAAGCGAGGTATCCCGCCATGGCTCCCAGGAAGGTGTCTCCTGCCCCCGTCGGGTCTGCAACCTCACGTAGGGGAAATGCGCCGCATCGGAAGATGCCATGATTGATCTCGGGAGGTCCGAAGAGAATCGCTCCAAACTCTCCCAGCTTAATGATCACATAACCTGGTCCCTTCCTCCGAAGCAGTGCCCCTGCTTCTACGAGGTTTGACGTCCCTGCATATTCACGAGCCTCAGTTTCATTGATGACGAGGAGGTCGATCCTCCCGAGGACTTTCTCCAGCTCTTCCCGTGCGATTCCGATCCAGAGATCCATCGTGTCAGCTAGAACGAAACGGTCCTCACCGACGCACTGGTCGAGCATCTCCAGTTGGTTCTTCGGAGCCATGTTGGCAAGAACGACGACGGGAGAAGCTGCGACTGCGACCGGCAGATTGACCTCCCAGCTCTCGAGAACATTGACCGCCACGTTGTGCGTGGTCCGGTCGTTCATGTTCTGATGATACTCCCCGCTCCAGCTAAAGGACGCTCCCTCGGAGCGCTCTACCCCGCCAAGAGTTACTCCGTGCCGCTCAAGCATGGCGAGATGCTCGGGGGGATAATCGTTTCCGATCACACCTACAAGGTGAACGGGTTTCGTAAAATAAGTGGCCGCCAACGACGCATAGGAAGCCGACCCGCCCAGAAGGTTAGTCGCTTCATCAGAGGGTGTCTTGACGTTATCGATCGCAATGGAGCCACCAACGAGTAGAGGGAGGGAATGAGACATCTCCGCGAAGTTCGGCCCCTTTCGGATCAAGATTCAAGCCCGATGTTCGGCACTTTGTCCAATCACCTGCCCGCCAAGGAGTTCACGGACTTGCCGACAGGCTCCTTGAATGTCTTCTGCCTGCAGAAGACCGGAAACAATCACAACCCGGCTTGCCCCGGCGCCCAGCACCTGACTCAGGTTTTCTGCCTTAATGCCTCCGATACAGAACACAGGTATCTCTGCTCCAACAGCTCTCTCAACCTCTTCGAGATCGCCGAGACCAATTCCAGGGCGCCCTTCCTTGGTCGGTGTGGGGAAGAGAGGGCCAAACCCGATGTAGGAAGCGCCCTCTTTGAGGGCCGCGCGCGCCTGCGCCGGGGTATGAGTAGACCGCCCCACCAGTGAACCAGCCGGCAAGACCGCACGGGCGTCACCGATCTCTCCGTCGTCCTGCCCTAGGTGAACACCGTCTGCTCCAACCTCCCGTGCGATCTCAACAAAGTCATTCACAATGAATGGAACATTCCCAGCCCGGCACAATGGAGCGAGCTCGTATGCGATCTGGGTAATCTCTCTCCTCTCGTGCCCCTTGGCTCGGAGCTGGAGGACATCCACTCCGCCTTCAACCAGCGACAGACTTGCTCGAACGCAATCATCCGCCGTTAGGTAGCCAAGGTCCACGATGCCATAGAGCCGCGCGGCATCTAAGCTCAGTTGACGAGCGGGGGTCATTCCGCTGAGGCCACGGCCTCACGCTCCTTCAGGTAGCGCTCGACCCAGCCAATGTCGTAACGCCCCTCAATAAAGTCAGGATGGTCCACGATCACCTGCTGGAAGGGAATCGTGGTTTTTATACCACGAATCATGAACTCTGAGAGAGCACGACGCATTCTTGCAATGGCGACATCTCGTCGAGCCCCCGTCACAATAAGCTTCGCAATCATGGAGTCATAATGGGGAGGAACCGTGTATCCTGCATACACGTGGGTGTCGACTCGCACACCTTTACCGCCGGGGGCATACCACATGGAGATGTGTCCCGGGCTCGGCGCAAAATTGTTGTAGGGATCCTCCGCGTTAATCCGGCACTCAATACTGTGCCCGCGCGGCATTCCTTCGCATACGTGAGAGGAGAGAGGCTCTCCTGCTGCTACCCGGATCTGCTCCTTGATGAGCTCACACCCCATGACCTCCTCAGTGATCGGGTGCTCTACCTGGATCCGGGTGTTCATTTCCATGAAGTAGAAATTCTCCCCGCTCTCATCGACAAGATATTCGATCGTCCCAGCATTCTCGTAGCCAATATTTTCTGCCAGATCGACCGAGGCCTGCCCCATCCTTTCCCGAAGCTCCGGGGTAAGTAGGGGACTAGGGCACTCCTCTATGATCTTCTGATTTCGGCGCTGCATGGAGCAGTCACGCTCTCCAAGGTGCACCACCTTGCCATGCGAGTCTGCCATGATCTGGAACTCGATATGGTGCGGATTGAGCACGAGCTTCTCGAGGTAACAATCTCCATTCCCGAATACCGCGTTCGCCTCGTTACTGGCCGCCCTGAACTGATCCAGGAACTCCTCTTCGTTAGTAGCAGCACGCATCCCCTTGCCCCCGCCACCCGCTGTCGCCTTGATCATGACCGGAAATCCGATCTGACGGGCCGCCTCCAGCGCCTCCTCTTCACTCTCCATTACCCCGTCGGTTCCGGGGGTAACCGGCACCCCGTACTTCGTGGCGGTGGCACGAGCAGTATTCTTATCGCCCATCGCACGGATCAAGTCCGCTGAGGGCCCGATAAACTTGATTTTACAGCTATCGCAGATTTCCGCGAACCGGGGATTCTCCGAGAGAAACCCATATCCAGGG